>Ga0302253_1001070_pt1 | contig 18156 bp, 18 predicted proteins | sample AAG_RA_Trp_MG_FD_193537 | JGI IMG/M metagenome (GOLD analysis project Ga0302253, IMG submission 193537) | Enriched activated sludge microbial communities from anaerobic digester in WTTP, New Holstein, Wisconsin, United States - AAG_RA_Trp | ecosystem: Engineered > Bioreactor > Anaerobic >...
CCTCGCGCACCACCACCGGGAAACAGTCTGTTTCAACCGCAATGTCGCAAACGGCATGATGCGCCTCAGCTTGTACCTCCTTGGCCACAACTACCTCAAGCCCTTTCGTATTCGTGCACATAAAGGAGCGCATCCTCGTACGCATGCTGAGGCAGCGGGGATTCCGGTACACCTTGTGCAGCACTTTGTGCAGGCGCTCACTGGTGGGATACGGGCATTCTTGAGCCGCTGCACACTCTCCGAGACGATGCGACGGACCTGGGAGAAGCGCTGGAAGACGCCAGGCAAGGATAAGGCTGAGTATCTACCGAAATATGCGCTGGCCTAGCGCATCTGAAAAGGAGAGGGTAGAAGATAGAGGTGCTGGCTTGGTAGTGCGCGCTGCTCGCTTGGCACAAGGTTGGGGGCACTATTCATAACCTGCTCTGGACAGGACTGCGCAAGCCGGGCGATAATTGCTCCGTTCGACAGCAATCATATTTCGAAAGGAGCAATAGTGAAGCACTCAAAATATTCCCGAAGGCAAGCAGCGCTTGCGGATGAACTTGCGAAGCGCGGGCTTGGCGCGGTTATGGTTTCAGATTTTGAACATGGGCGGGATTCGTCGCTCCGATATCTCTGCGGGCAGCCTTCAGATGCGATATTTATTCTTAGCGCGAAGGGTACATCTGCGCTCATCGCATGGGATATCAATATGGCAAGCCGCCTCGGTGAGGCAGACTATATTGCAGCTTACACCGATTTCGGCCGTCAGCCGCAGAAAGCGCTGGCTGCAGCGCTCAAGCTTCTTGATGTTCCAAAAGGCGCAAAGGTAGCGCTGCCTGCTTCGACTCCCTATCCTGATTACATAGATTTTGTGCACGCGCTGACGGATTTCGACCTTGTGTGCGAAAAATCAGGCGTTGGCACATTCATCCAGGAGATGCGCGCCCGGAAAGACACGGACGAAATTGCCCTCTATCGCCGCATCGCATCGAATACCGATCAGCTCATCGATATGATTGAAAAAGAAATTTGCGCGGGTATGCTGCTGACCGAAACTGATATCGCTCTCTTTCTGGAGCGCGAGGCGAGGCGCATGGGAGCCGAAGGCATGGGGTTCGAGACACTTGCGGCGGGGCCGGAGCGCTCTTTCGGTATTCATGCATTTCCTACTTTTACTAATGAGCATTTTGCTGCGGAAGGCCTATCCATACTTGATTTCGGAGCGCGCTTCGAGGGCTATACGAGCGATGTGACAATGAGTTTTGTGAGCGATTCGCTTCGAACTGAGCAGAAGACAATGGTCGAGCTTGTGGAAGAAGCGCATCGGATTGCTGTGGAGGCATGCGGGCCTGGTGTGCCTTTGCTCAGTGTTGCGAAGCTTGTTGATGATTTTTTTGCCAAAGCGGGCTGGACAATGCCGCATTCGCTTGGTCATGGAATTGGCCTCGATGCGCACGAAGCGCCGACGCTGAGCATGCGCGCTGATCCATCTGCTCTGTTGGAGCCGGGGCATATCGTAACAATCGAGCCAGGACTCTATCACCCTGAATTTGGAGGGGTGCGGCTCGAGAATGATGTGCTCATCACCGAAACTGGAAGGGAAGTCCTTACACATTCGAGAATTGTAAGGCTTTGAAATGTTGGAAGATGCCGAGGCCGTCAGTTCCTGCCCCCGATGCGCCAGGCGAGCGTTTTTCCTACACACATTGGCACCACCCCATCGATCAGCTGCGGCACCTGCCAGGGCGCGCGCTCGAGGGTAATCGTGCGGGAAGGCGCGGCCAGCCCGTAGAATACTGCTCCATATTCCGCCATAAAAGGAATGAGCGCATCGAGACTGCCGAGCGAATCGAAAAGCTCGACGAGGGCGGGCAGAGCAGCAGGAGCGGAATAGACTCCTGGAGCTGCAGCGGTGCATTCTTTTTTTTCTCGAGGATGGGGCGCAGAGTCGCTACCAAAAAAGAATTTTTTTGAGCCTGAAAGGACTGCGGAGCGCAAGGCTTCTCTGTCGCGGGCAAATTTCAGCACGGGCTTGCAGTAGAGGTGCGGGTTCAACGAATCCCTGATCATGTCATCGACTGTGAACAGCAGATGATGCGCAGTAATTGTCGCAGCCAGATTAGCAGGCCCCTGCTCCACAAAGCGAACACTCTCCTCATCCGAAAGATGCTCAAGCACAATACGGAGGTGTGGGTAACGAGCCAAAAGCCGTTCGACTTGTGGCAAGAATGCGCGCTCGCGTTCGAATACCGGCGCTTCGGGGTTTTCACCATGGATGCAGAGCACAAGACCTGACTCCTCCATCGCACTCAGCACCTCGTCAACATCATCGAACGAACGAGGACCGTCGGCGGCATTCGTCGTAGATCCAGAAGGATAATATTTGCCGGCAATCGCCCCCGCGTGCGCAAAGCTCTCGATCTCCGCAGCGAGCATCGAAGGCAGAATCTTGAATGTAAAGAGTGGCTCGAAGCGCTCGGAATCGGGGATGGCTGCAAGCGCACGTTCGACATCAGCGCGGTATTCGGTGAGCCGCGCGACATTGAAGATGGGGGGCATCGTGTTCGGCATAAGCAGCACACGCCCGAACTGACCGGCATGCTGACGGGCATACTGCATGAGAGGCTCGCCCTGCCGTAAGTGGGCGTGAAAATCATCCGGCATAGGCATAACAAAGCGATCGGTCATTCAAAGCCTCCTCGAGAGCAGCACGCTCTTAACGCGCGCTCGTTTCTCTGACGCTAATTGTGAAAGAATCAGTCTTGAGAATCAACTATGCGGGTAGTGCTCCCAACCTTGTGCCGAGCAAAAGTCTAAAAAAAATAGCATCTACAATCTTCGTAACACTAAGCGCGGGTCGCCTTGACCCTCCGCCTTGCGCCGCATACAGTACGCGTATGGACAAATATATTATCGAAGGCGGCTATCCCATCAAGGGAACGCTCACGCTTTCAGGAAATAAAAATGCCGCGCTTCCCTGCATCGCCGCAACGACGCTCGCAGATGAACCAGTCATTCTGCGCAATATTCCTGCGATTGAAGATGTGCTCGTCATGTTCGATGTACTGCGCAATCTCGGCGCGTCGGTTGAGGAGATCGACGCACATTCATGGCGGATCGATCCGCGCAGCATTTCGCGCTATGAGGTGCCCGAAGAGCTTGCTAGAAAGGTGCGGGCATCGATTTTGTTTGCTGGGCCTTTGACAGCTCGCTTCGGCAAGGCAGTGCTTCCTCCTCCAGGCGGGGATACGATCGGGAGGCGCCGGATTGACACGCATATCCTTGCGTTGCAGGAACTTGGTGCAAGGATCGCGATTGAAGCTACGCTGAATTTTTCGGCTGTCAAGCTGGTTGGGGCGCCTGTCTTCCTCGATGAAGCATCGGTTACCGGTACGGAAAATGCGATTATGGCGGCAGTGCTCGCCGAAGGCACGACTACGCTCACCAATGCTGCCTGCGAGCCTCATGTGCAAGACCTCTGCGCGATGCTCATCCAGATGGGCGCGGAGATCGAAGGCGTAGGCTCGAATCGCCTCGTCATCCACGGCAAAAAATCGTTGCATGGCGTGGAATTTGCCATCAGTTCGGATTATATGGAGCTTGGCTCATTCATTGGCCTTGCGGCGGTGACTGGTGGGGATCTGCGGATCGAAGGGGTGAGGACGGAGGATCTGCCGCCTCTGAAAGTTGGTTTTTCGAAGCTTGGAGTTACCTGGGATCTGAAGGGGAATGTTCTGAGGCCGAACACTGCGGCTGCGCTGCGTGTCGTTCCGGATATCGGAGGGCAGATTCCCAAAATCGATGACGCACCGTGGCCGGGTTTTCCTGCTGACCTCACTTCGATCATGACAGTAGTGGCGACCCAGGCCGAAGGCGTCGCACTCATTCACGAGAAGATGTTCGAATCGCGCATGTTTTTTGTTGACAAGCTGATATCGATGGGAGCGCGCATTGTGCTCTGTGATCCGCATCGGGCTGTGGTGTATGGTCCTTCCAAGCTTGTCGGCAATGTGATGGTGTCGCCGGATGTGCGCGCCGGGATGGCGATGGTCATCGCAGCTCTCTGCGCAGAGGGCACAAGTACAATTCATAATGTGTACCAGATAGAGCGCGGCTACGAGAATCTATCAGCGAGGCTTTCCGCGGTAGGCGCGCATATCAGAAAAGAACAGGAAGATTAGTTTCAGAGCAGCGAGCGCAGCCGAAAACAAAGGGCGCAGCCAATGAGTCTTTGCTCGAATGCTGCGCCCGTCTGATTCGTTAATGCTTTGCAGTGCTTGTCGGTTTATGGCTGCGAACTCGTGCGCCCCGCATCCTCGGTGAGCATTTTCTTTTTCAGCTCTTCCAGCATTGCATCCGCAGCCTGTGGTGAGCTTTCGAGCTGAGCGAACTGTTTTTCGAGGCTCGCGCCGCTTGATGCTTCATCAAGCTCTTTCATCGCTTCGGCGCTGGCTTCGATCTCGTCGACTTTGCGCTCCATGCGCTCGAATGTGTCGAAGGCGCTCTTGTTGCCGGACAGGCTCGACATGGTCTGATTGATGCGCTGCTGGGCTTCGGCTCGTTTTGCGCGGGCGATGAGGATGTTTTTCTTGCGGTTCGCTTCTTCGATTTTCGACTGGAGCTGGCGCAGAGCTTCTTTGAGTTTTTCGACCGATTGTTTCTGGGCTTCCCACTGCTGGGCGAGCTGGTTGGCATAGCCCTCGAATTCCTGCTTGCGCAGAAGCGCTTCTTTTGCAAGATCATCGCGGCCGGCGCGCACTGCCAGCATGGCTTTTTTCTCCCACTCATCGGCCTTGGCCCTGTTTTCCATCAAGTCGCGTTCAAGTTTTTTCTCGTCGGCAATGGCCATTGCGACGGCCTTCTTCGATTCGATGAGCTGCTCGTTCATGTCGATGATCATTTGGTTGAGCATTTTTTCGGGGTTTTCCGCTTTGGAGATTAGGGAGTTGATATTTGAAGAGATGACTGTTTTAAGGCGCTCAAACATACCCATGGCTTATTCCTCCGTTGTGTGGATATAGCTCGCGAGCTTCTTGTAATGCTCCAGAAGAGCGAACGATATCGATTCAATAGAAGCCAGAAATTCATCTTTGTCAAGCGAGGACTGCTCGAGCGTATCGATGACGATGATGTCATTGCCGCTTATTGCATAGGCGCCATGCAAAAGGTCGGTTGCATTGAGTTCGAGCAGCATGCGAAACAGCGTTTCAGCGTTCTCTTTCGGTACAGGCATGACATCGGCGCTGATGATGACAATGGGATCCGACAGGCTGACCATCATTTTCGGGTAGCCTTTGTTCTCATCTTCGATGAGCCAGGCATTTTTCGAGATTTCCTGGTAGGAAATGCCCAGGTCGATGAGATATTGTTCGATTTTTGGCAATGATGACATCGCCACCTCCTTTTCGCTCAGCCGAGCGTGATTGATCCGTCAGGAAAGGCCGTGATCACAGCTTCGCAGGTCTGGCAGCGGCCTCTGCCAGGGCGATCGATATCGATGAGGCTATCACATGCCGGACATCGAACAGAGATAGGATAGACATGGGTGGTGAGCTCCTTGAGCCCGGTTTTTGCTGCTGATATATCGATGGCGGCACTGAAGTACCCTTCCAGCCCGAGCACACGATTCATGCGTTCCATCCGCGGGCGCATGCCGCAAAGGATGAGGTCTCCGCGCCGATCGCGCAGTTTCTGGCGCAGCGCAAGCAGAAGCCCGATACCAGCTGGGCTGATATCGTCTATTGCGGAAAAATCGACAATAAGATACTGGATGCCCCCTGATAGAATATTTTCAAAAGATTTCGCTACTATTTCGAGATTGGAGTCCGTCACTGCGCCCACAAAGCGCGCAACTGCGCAATCGGGGGAATCGGATGAAATCTGGGATGAGATAAGGGCATCTGATCCAGCTTGCGGAATCTTCTGTATCCGCGAGAGAAGGCGCGACGGCATGACCTTTTAATAATATGAGGCTCTGGCCAAAAAGTCAAACTACAGGCAACTTTTCTGGCACAAGGTTGGGAGCACTATCGCCTTGATTCAGGATCGAAGCCGCCATCCAACGCAACAATTGCCCCCGAAGCGATACAGGGGTCGGCATCGATGAGGTCGAGGCTTGCGTGCGCGATCAGCTTGGCAGGAAGAAGAGAGCCCGTTGCAGTGAGCGAGGCATGGCGCGCGCGCGTTTCGGCATTCAGGTACTCGGTGTCGGTGGGGCCGGGGCATACAACAACTGCGGCCACGTTCCTGTCTCCTGCGCTTGCAGCGATTGATTTTGCAAGGACGCCAAGGCCTGTTTTGGCAGCAGCATAGGCAGCGGTTTTTCTGAATGGACGAATGGTGTCGGTCCGTGTGCCACCAAAAAACAGAAATCGGCCATAGCCTCGCGCTTTCATGCCAGCAAGAAAATGGCTGGCCACGGCTCCGGGCAGGGCGAGGTTCACCATTGTGAGATATTCCCATTCTTCAGCGCTGACCGTTTCGAGCGGCTTTTCCGAAAATGGTCCGAACGCGCAGATGACGATATCCGGCTCTGCTCCCATGTCGGCAAGGCGTGCATCGAGGGCCTGGATGAAATTCCGGGGGCTGTCGAACGCATAGTCGAAGGTGCTGAGTGAGGCGGGCGATGATGTTTTCATGCGTTCCTCAGCCTGCCGCCCATGCACCAGCAATCGCGCACCTCGCCGCACAAGCTCGAGCGATACAGCCCGGCCGATGCCGCCCGACCCCCCTATTACAAGCGCGAATCTGCCATTAAAGGTCGAGCTCGCCACCATCTCGCCGCGCGCTTTGCCTGAAGGAATTCCATTCATGCTTTGATAGTAGTAGGCCGCGCATACTGGTGCAAGCTCTCGCTATGCGCTCACTTCAGGCTGTGCGTTTCCCTCGAATTTCCACTGATACAGGAATTGAATGTCATCCGCGAAAATTCTTCCGGTGCTGTTGTTGGCGCATGCGCGCGCGATGACTGAACGCAGCTCCCGCACATTCCCCGGCCAATGATAGGCGCAGAGTTTATCGAGCGCATTCTGTTCGAGGCTGAAGGCATCTTTGGAAAAGTGCGAGCAGAAATGGGCGGCAAGCAGGGGAATATCCTCAGCCCTGTGGCGCAAGGGCGGAATCTCTATCACAAGATCGGCAATTCTGTATACCAGATCGCTTCTGAATTTGTTTTTGGCGGCGAGGTCGATCGGGTTTATGCACGAAGCGCTGACCAGACGGAATTGTGCCGAATGGGGATGCGGGTCGCCAAGCCTTCGATATTCTCCTGTTTCAAGCACGCGCAGAAGGCGCGGTTGCGATGCGAGCGAAAGGCTGCCGATTTCATCAAGAAAAAGAGTTCCATTATCGGCTTGCTCTATTGCGCCCATTCTTGTTGATGCATCGGTGTACGCGCCGCGTTCGGTACCGAACATCTCGCTTTCGAAGAGAGTTTCCGGAATTGTTGCGCAGTTCAAGGCGACAAAGTGATGATGGCTCCGCTTTCCCCAGAAGTGGAGTGCACGTACAGCAAGTTCCTTTCCTGTCCCTGTTTCTCCGACGATAAGCACAGGATGATGTTTGTCTGCATACGCCCTTATTTGTTCGATGACATGCCGCATTTTTGTGCTGTTCCCGATAATCGGTACTTCGGCGGTTGCGGACATGCGCGCTGTCCGCAGGTGTCGATTTGCTCTTTTTAAGTTGATTATCGACACTGCAAGTTCATCGGGATTTGTTGGTACCGGAATTACATAGATGTCACAGAATGGTATCTCGCGAAGTGCTGCAATATAAGGTTCGCATATCTGCTGCCATCTGCTGTCATCTTCATGCATTACAACGACAGAAAGCGCACTGCGCGGTGCTGGCTTCTCTTCACGCAAATTCAGCATGATTTGCTCTATACGATCCAATATATGTATGCTGAAAGCGCCGGGAAGCGACGCAAGACCAAAGAGAAGAATCCGCGGCTCCTTCTGTCGCAATGTTGCTGCCAATTCCAGAAGATCCCCTGCAACCGACACCTCGAAGTGCTTGCTCAGCGCAACGACTATAGGGCGAATTCGGGAAGAATCCTGTTCGAAGTAGAGAAGTTTTTTCATAATGGTTGCATTGTTAGCAAATTCTTTGCGGCGTTTCAAGAGCGATGACTGTTTTGATGAACGGATTTTCGTATAGAGATTTGTCTATTCAGGGGGCGACAACTGTCTATATCATCTTCTGCAGAACAACATGTGCGTCTATTGGCCGTCGCTTCCTGTAGACAAGTCATAGACAGAGAGTAGACAAACCCAGAAAGCGTTTTACGACCCTGCGAACCATCGTAATATCGCTCCGTGATAAAGGAATATTCCGCTTCGAGTGGCAGCCATGTGGTGCGGGATCCAGCGCTCCCCCGAAGGGAGAGGAGCACCTGCCAGGATGAGCATGGGCGTGCTTTTCTGAATAGCTTCGATAAGTGCTGCTTCTTCCTGCGGGCGGTATAGCCCATGCATGCTCCCGACGATTGCGAGCCCTGGAAAGGTCGCACGGATGTTCTTTTCGGCTTTTATTAGCGTAACAGGAGCACCACCCAGCAGAAAAACCGACCCGTTTCGCTGCTCGATCGCTGAAAGCAGTGTAGTTATCACTTTTTGAGGGCGATACATTTCCGGAATATGTTCAATCGACGGAATTTCCAGCTCCGGCTGCTCAGCAGATTCATGCATCGCATCGAGCAGCATTTGATGCACAAGGGGCACTGGCCAGGAACGCGACGCTTCCGCGCCTTGCGCAAGAACCCTTCCTGCAACTGCTCGGTCTTTCGGCAATACGAGGTCTGCGCTCGCGATCATGGATCCGAATTCGTCCCTGCGTTTTGCAGCATTCCATTGACTTGAGCTCACAAAACAAATTTGATGGTTTCTTTCATCGTCCCAGATATAGGGAAGCGCTGAAATGGCAAAGCGTGAGGGGAAATCGAAGCGCACACCTTCCACCAGAGCGCACGGTATATTCAGCGATTCCATATTTCCCTTTCGAGGGCTATAGCTCGAACCGCAGATATCGCAAAGATTGCAGCTGTCTCCACCCGCATAATCGGCCCCTGCGCATGATGTACCATAAATCCCATCTCCGCAAGAGCGGAATAATCCTCTTCAGAAAAACCGCCTTCAGGGCCGATGCAGATGGCAACGCGGTTTTGCATGTGCGCAAGCAGTTCATGCAGGGGCTTCGAGTTCGCGGCGTCCGATTCATGGAACATTATGCGCAGCGAGTTTTCGCGGTCAAAGCCATGCTCGCGCAGCACTTTGTCGAGCTCTGAAAGGCGAGCTGCGGGAACGATTTCCGTAAGCGCCGAAGAGCCCGACTGCTGCAATGCCTCACGAATGATGCGTCGCCTTCGTTCGAGTTTCGAGTGTGCACGCTCGGGGGCTTCTTCCGCCACACAAAACTTTGTTATCACCGGCACGATGAGGTTCACTTCGAGTTCCACAGCTTGCCTAATAATAAGATCGAATTTCTGGCCTTTGGGCAGCGCCTGGACGAGGGCGATCTGCAATTGTCTGTCCTGTTGTGCCGCGAGGTCATCAGGCTCGATGCTCTCGAGCCTCACGTGCGCGCCCTCATTCTCGCGAGAGACAATTGTGCACCGGAATCGGCTGCCCTCTTCATCGATTGCTTCGAATACGTCGCCAGCCTTCATGCGGCGCACATCGATGAGGTAATGCGCTGTTTTCGCATCGAGCAGGTACGCTGTCTTGCCGCGCAAGGCTCCTGGAAAAACAATCTGGCGCATGGGCTAGTTCCGGCTAATTTGTGCTTTTCTTGAGGTCTGCGAGCGTTTTCGCTGATTCCAGCTGATTGAGAAAATCCTGGGATTCGATGAGGTCCAGGGCTTTCTGCAATTGCACATCGTACTCGAGATCGTAGATGCGTGCTGGCTGGGAGCGCTCAGACTCATCGCGGACGAGCTTTTCCAGAATGAGTGCAGGGACAGTGTATTTCTGGGCGAGCTCGGCGGCAAACTGCTTGCGCTGCTCTACGCTCGGCGTTGGGTTTTTTAGCAGGAAACGTGCTATGTCGCCAGCATCGTAGAGCCGCTGGACTTCCGCAAGCTCCTTGTCGCTCAGCTCCGGTTCCGGCACTTTGATGTCCGGCTCGATACCGACTTTGTCGATGTTCACGCCGCTCGGGGTGTAGTATCGCGCCATTGTCAGTTTGAAACCGGCTTTATCGAGCGGGAAAATCTGTTGCACGGAGCCTTTCCCGTAGGTTTTCTGGCCAAGCAGGAGCGCGCGCTTTGTATCCTTCATGGCACCCGCGAATATCTCGGAGGCTGAAGCAGAACCCTGGTTCGTCATGACGATAATGCGGTCCGTGGCGGGAATTGCGAGGTCCGGCTTTGCCTTGTACTCGTAATTTTCGGAAATGGTTCGGCCTTTTGTGGATACAATCACTCCGGAGGAGAGAAAAAGGTCGCTGACATCGACAACAGAGGACAAAAGCCCGCCAGGGTTGGAGCGGACATCGATGATCCACCGGTCGATGCCCTGCGCATGCATGTCCTGCAAAACAGCTTTCATGCGCACTGGGGTATTGGGATTCCATTCGACAATGCGAATATAGCCGATATTGCCGCTCGCAGTAGTGATTATCGCATTCTTGATGGCCGGGATTTCGATTTTGCTGCGCGTGAAGGTCACTTCGAACTCGTAATTCCCGCGCTTGAATGTGAGTGTCACTGTCGTGCCGGCTTCGCCGCGGATTTTTGCAGAGGCTTTGTCCACACTCAAGGGGGAGGTATCTTCGCCGTCGATTTTCGTGATGAGATCGCCGGAGCGGATGCCTTCTTTCCAGGCGGGTGTATCTTCAATTGGCGAAACGACTTCGATATAGCGGGGCGTGTCCTCGGTTGGGACAGTCGTCTGCTTTGAGATGTACAGGCCGACACCACCATAGGTGCCTGTTGTATCCGACATGAGATCGGACATCATGTCCTCATCGAGGAAGGCGGAGTATGGGTCACCAAGCGAGTCGAGCATGCCCTTGACGGCACCTTGGTAGAGCTTGGTCGGATCCGGCTCTTCCACATAGTTCTGCAGAATGAACTGGAAAATATTCTGTAGAAGCTGCGAATATTGCTTTGCATCGGGCGTTTTGGCCTGCTGGGCATACGATTCGGGAACAGCGACAGTGATAAACGACAGCGCAAGAATAACCACGAACGCAAGCAGGGAGAACAGCCGCTTGCGCACCGCAGGCATGTGCTCTGCAGGGGTGTGCTCGACGGGTGTGCGTTCCACAGGCGTGCGTACCTCAGAGGTTTCGGTTTCGTTCATCTGAAAAAGCTCCTTTAGCTGGAAGCTGTCTGCAATATTTAACAATTATGATATCCTAACGGTAGGATTTTTGCTACTGTCTTGACTTTGCGATGTCTTGACTATGCGGGGTTGCGCCAATAGACTCGATGGCGAAATGCGCCGATCGTTATACATGCTTGTTGCCGGCATACTGGCATTTATTCGTATTTTCGCGCTGGGTGTCGCGGCGGTATCGCTGGGCATGACGGATTTCGGAGGGGCTTCGACCGCGATTCTCAGGGTCTTTCAGCTGTATGGCCTCTTGTTTGTGTATCTTTTATTTCTTCAGTATTTCCGGCCTTCTGCGCGAGAAGCGCTCAAAACTCCATGTTTGCTGATTTCCGCTGCCGCTCCCGTGCTCAGTTTGCTGACGCTCCTTGCATTTGTAAAAGGGGCCGGCAAGTCCATCCCAGTTGACCTCGTGAAGACCAGCAGCTCCATTTTTGTGGTCATTCTTATGGATTTGCTGATATTGGGGCTTGTTGGGATGGATAGCCTGAAGGCGAAATTTCCGCGCGAGGGAGGACAGGGCAAACAGGCGCAGTCCCGCGGCGTGCCAACCATCGATGCCCCCGATAGCCCGGCCCCCGCACACAATTCCGATACTACAAATGAGGTTTCGTGATGGTAGCAATGCTCGAATTTCCGAAATGGCTTTCACCCGAAATAATTCCAGGCCTGCCATTCCGCTGGTATGGCCTCATGTACCTGATTGCATTTTCCGTTGCCTGGCTTTTGTTCAGAAGAGAATCGAAGCGCCTCAGAGCTCCGTGGACCGAAGACGAAGCAGCGAATTTTTTTATCTGGTCGATAGTTGGCATTCTGCTTGGAGGACGGCTTGCGGGAACGCTTATCTATGAGCCGTCGAACTACTACTGGATAAAACCATGGTTTATATTCTGGCCTTTTGATGAGTCAGGAGCTTTTGTCGGATTTCAGGGCATGTCCTATCATGGCGGGTTTGTCGGGCTTATCATCGCGACTTTGATTTGGTGCAAAGTGAACAGATGGAACTGGCTCGACTGGGCAGACCTCATCGCGGTTTCGGCGCCTTTGGGGTACACCTTCGGGCGGCTCGGCAATTTCATCAATGGCGAGCTCTGGGGCAAGGTCAGCACTGCGCCCTGGGCGATGCTCTTCCCGAATGCGGAGCGGTTTTCAGCCAAGGAACCGTGGGTGCAGGAAGTTGCACGCGCTGTGGGTATCCGCTTGGTTTCGATGAACGACATGGTAAATTTGCCGCGGCATCCTTCGCAATTGTATGAAGCACTGCTCGAAGGGATTGTGCTCTGGCTTGTGCTCTGGTTCTTTGTGCGAAAGCGGCGGACATATAGAGGGAAGAGTGTCGCGATCTATGCCATTGGGTATGGGGTGGCGCGCTTTATTGTCGAATATTTCCGCGAGCCTGATTCGGGGCTGGGGTATATTCTGGCGCTTGGCGATCCACAAGCGCCCACAGCGCGCTTTGTTTCGCTTTTCAATTTTTCGATGGGGCAGATTCTGAGTTTTTTGATGATCGTGGGCGCGGTTATTTTCATGCTGTATGCGCGAAAGCATTTCAGGATCGCTCCGGGCGAACCCATGTTTGTCGATGCGGCAAAGCGAGGGGAATCAGGCGCTCGCGGGACCGACGGCATACGCGAGAACAGCGGCCCGCGCACATCGAAATTCAATGCGCCAAGCGCCCGAAAGCTGCGCAAAAAGATCAAGTAGCGGAGGTATGCCATGAGGGTGTCTCTTGTCCAGATGAATTCGACAATAGGTGATTTCAAAGGCAATGTCGACCGCATGCTCGAATTTGTTGGCCAGATACTGAAAGCATTTTCCGCTACTGAGCGTCCAGACCTGATTGTGTTCCCTGAACAGAGCATCTGCGGCTATCCGCCCATGGACTTGCTCGATCAGGAATCGTTTTTGTTCGGCTCGATATCCGCTCTACGCCGCCTGCAGAAACTTCTTCCGCCGGATATTGCAGTTGGCGTCGGATATGTGGACAAAAATCGCGAGGGTGCTGGCAAATCGCTCGTCAATGCCTACTCGGTGCTATATGGCGGCAAAGTAGTATTTTCCCAGGCGAAAACCCTTTTGCCAACCTACGATGTGTTCGATGAAGCGCGCTATTTCGAGCCTGCGCGAGCCCGGCAAGTTTTTTCGCAGCCTTTCGGGCGAGTGGGGTTTGCGATCTGCGAGGATTTCTGGTGGGAAGCTCCCGATGCTTCGCAGAAATATAGTATCGATCCAGTAAAGGAACTGATGGATGCAGGGGCTGACATTCTGATCGTGCCTTCCGCGTCGCCTTTCATTGCAGGAAAGCTGCAGACCAGGTTAAGACTTGCCGAAAAAGCGGTGCGTGCAGGCTCGATTCCGGTTCTGTACTGCAACGCGGTCGGGGCGAACGATTCGCTTGTGTTCGACGGACGGTCGTTTGCAATGGATGAACGCACGACGATTCGCGGCATCTGTGGATGGGGGGAGGAAGTACTCACCTACGATACGGTATCGGGAAAGGCGGGTCGTCTGATACTCGGCGCAATACATGGGGAAGGAGCCACAAGCCCGACTGCAGAAATTGAAAAATCCTCTGATGCCGCTCACGCTGACGCCACAGAGGCCGCAACCACTCAGGCTACTGCCGCGCAAGCCATCGATTTGCAGACCGAGCGCAGCGAAGAAATCCGCCGTGCGCTGATAGTCGGCATTCAGGATTACCTCAGAAAGTCGGGGTTCTCGCGCGTGTGCCTCGGGCTTTCTGGTGGCATAGACTCAGCGCTGGTGGCCGTTCTCGCAGCGCAGGCTATTGGGCCAGAGAACGTTACGTGCATTGCTATGCCGAGCAGGTTTTCAAGCGCAGCTTCCCTCGATGATGCGGTTGAGCTATGCCGACGCAACAAGCTCCGCCTCGAGAGAATTCCTATCGAAGTGCCATTCACCGCCTACCTCAATGCTCTCGCCGGTCCTTTTGCCGGGCGCCCCTACGATACAACCGAAGAGAATTTGCAAGCGCGTATCCGCGGCACGCTCCTCATGGCCTGGTCAAACAAATTCAATGCCCTGCTGCTGACGACAGGCAACAAGAGCGAGCTCGCAACCGGCTACTGCACACTCTATGGCGACATGAATGGTTCGCTTGCGCCCATTGCGGACTTGTACAAAACTGAAGTCTACGCGCTTGCTGCACATATCAATCGTAGCGCTGCAGCACAGGGCAGAGAAGAGCCCATTCCCGACACTATCATTGCCAAAGCTCCCAGCGCGGAGCTGCGCCACAATCAGAAAGATCAGGACACCCTGCCCGAATACCCGGTGCTCGACGGAATATTGCGCTTATATATAGAAGAAAATCGCACAATGGACGAGATAATCGATGCGGGGTTCGATCGGGCAACAGTCCGAAAAACGCTCGAAATGACTGCAAAGGCCGAATACAAACGCCGCCAGGCCGCGCCTGCTATCAAAGTATCGAAACGAGCGTTCGGAGTAGGGCGCCGGTTGCCGCTTGCGCGCACCATTCACGAAATACAGTGACAGCTAGCAGGACAGACAGCAGGCTGGGGGCCATGGCTGCGCGCTGCAACTGCGCGCCTTATAACTTAAGCCGCGCTATTCCTAATGTCGCATTGTCGCTGGCGATGCATAACAATTAGTGCCACACAGCTGCGCGCACCGCATCAGCTTCGTCGGAAATGATGCCTTTAGCTCCCCCTTTGAGCAGCTTGCGGGCGATTGACACGTCATTTACAGTCCAGGGGACAATCGGACGCCTTGCCAGGATTCGCAGATACAGCAGCAGGTGCGCCGCAATCGGAAATTCAGGCTTCAGAAAATCCGCATTCGCGATGAGCGCTCCCTCGCCATGCCGCAAAAACCAGTACAGCTCCTTCGACTTGTTCCATATAATGCCTATAGGAATGTCTGGTTCAGCCTTGCGGAAATGGCGCAGCGCAAATGGATTGAAAGACGAGATTACGCAGTGCTTTTCGAGTCCGTGCCTGCGGATGGAAGCTGCAACCGCTGAAGCAAGGCCCGTATCCGAAGCGCTACGACATTTCAATTCAATATCATAATACATCCGATTGCCGAATGTCTCGAAAAGCTCGTCGAGCAGAGGAATGCGCGGTCCGATTGAAAGCGCCCTCAGTTCTGCGAGCGTGGATCCTTCAATGGAGAGATTGCGCTCGGGCGCGCTGGGGTTGACCTGCTTTTCGATACGGCCACTCGTATCATCATGAAACACGACCAGCGCTCCATCCAGAGTCAGGTGGACATCGAGCTCGATACCGGGCACACCTGCGTCGTGCGCGGCCCGAAACGCTTCAATCGTGTTTTCGAGAAATATGCGGTTGAGCCCGCGATGGGCGAACAATAGTGGGCGCGGAAAATCCGGCAAAAGAGAAGGGTGTTGCATGGCTTTGCGTCTCTTATAGTAGGCCCATTTTTTTCTTGAGCTCGGCCAGTGCATCGTCGACTGGAGAGTGTCCCTCTTGTAGTGCTCCCAACCTTGTGCCAGGTGTGGGTTCTTCCGGATTCTGGTTAGGCTTTGTATCAGACTCTGGCGTTTGGGCGGTTTCTTCAAGACCTACCAGCATAGAAAGCTCAGCCAGGAGCTGGTCAGGATCGACGCTGCGCTGTTTTGCCTTGATGATGGGAAGGGCTGTGCGAAGGTCCTCGATATCGCGCTGTATCGAATTGAGCTCGAGTGCGAGTTCCTGCGCCTTTGCTTCAAGTTCTGCAGATTTCTGAAGTGCGGCTTGGGAAAGCTCTTCCATGTTGCGGTCCTGCGCAAGGCGAGCCTTGGATTTCCACTCTGCAGCTTGTGCCTGAAGCGAAGCGATTTCCTTTTCGTATTTTTTTGCATCGGTTGCGCACGCGAGCAGCATTTCCGACGCACCCTCATAATCGAGGCGGGAAAGTTCCTGTGGCGTCATTCATCAATACCTCGCATATATTATATCCTATGCCCGCTCCAGGTCATAGGGCGACTTGCTAGTCATAATGAAGTGACCGTCCCGAGCGTAGAAGCGTAGGTTTCGCTGCGATCGGGTGGAACGTAGTATAGAGCTACATACGAAGGAGGCGGTCATGAATAGAATAGCGCAGAAGGTGACACGATTTGTAGGGCTCGATGTGCATGCCGAGACAATTTCAGTCGCAATAGCAGAAACGGGAGGGGAAGTCAGATATCTGGGAAGCATATCGAACAGGCCAGAGTCAGTATCGAAATTAATAAAGAAGATCAGTACCGGAGGGAAGTGGAAAGCCTGCTACGAAGCAGGACCGACGGGGTATGCATTGTATTGGCAATTGACAAAAGCGAGGATCGGGTGTGAGGTCATAGCCCCGGCCTTGGTGCCAATTAGAGCGGGGGATCGAGCCAAGACGGATCGGCGAGACGCGGAGCAGCTAGCGCAAAGTTACCGGGCGGGGGAATTGACGCCGGTATGGGTACCGGACGAAGCACATGAGGCGCTTCGGGATCTTGTGCGAGCGAGAGAGGCAGCAGTACAGGATCGACTGCGGGTGCGGCACCGGTTTTAAGGAAGTTTTTGCTTCGGTATGGTCGGCGGCCGGAGAAAAAGATGACGCCATGGACACTTCGTTACCTGGAATGGATCAAGAAGGAGGTGACGTTTGAGGAAGAGGCGCTCCAATGGACGCTCGAAGAGTATATGAACGAAGTGGAGCATTGTTCTTTACGGATAACACGGCTTGATGGGTTGATCGACAAGGCGGTTGAGAATGCGCCTGAGGCAATGAGGGAAGTTGTCGCGGCACTGCAAGCGCTCCGGGGGATTGGGAAAGTAACAGCGGTGACTATCGTTGCAGAAGTTGGACAGCTATCACGGTTTCCGACAGCACGTCAGTCTATGGGGTACATTGGGACAGTTCCAAGCGAACACTCGAGCGGAGAAACGATACGTCGGGGAGGGATCACAAAAACAGGCAATGCCCATATTCGACGAATCATTATTGAGGTTGCATGGCTGCAGCGCCATAAACAAATGTTAAGTCAAGCGGTGAAACTCAGGCAGGAACGGCTTGATCCGGAGATACAGGAAATTGCACTGAAAGCGATGCACCCGTTGCATGATCGGTATTTCCGTTTGACGGCTAGGGGGAAAAGCAAGCAACAGGTTGTCACCGCGGTGGGGCGTGAACTGCTGGGGTTTATTTGGGCTATTGGTATTCTTGTGGAACGAAAAAACGCTGCATAAAACAGTGGGTGGGAGAAATCAAGATGGCAGGGTACTGCGAGCGAAGGTCGACACACACGCGGAAAGGAGAATCCTCGCAAGCACTATGCGACACATCGTATGCGACCGGACTTGCGCAGCTTGTCAGAGGCAGCTCCCGACGAATCACGACCATGCTGGCGGGCGTAACCGCTCGATCCGCGAATATCACAGTGATCAACCGTCGTCGAAATGTTTTCGACCTTTGCTCGGAGTACCCTGCAGAAAAAAATGAAATGCTTTGAATAATGTATATTGACAGGTCACTTCATATCAGTGCTTCCAACCTTGTGCCAAATGGGCACAGCAGCGCGCACTACCAAGCCAGCACCTCTATCTTCTACCCTCTCCTTTTCAGATGCGCTAGGCCAGCGCATATTTCGGTAGATACTCAGCCTTATCCTTGCCTGGCGTCTTCCAGCGCTTCTCCCAGGTCCGCCGCATCGTCTCGGAGAGCGTGCAGCGGCTCAAGAATGCCCGTATACCACCCGTGAGCGCCTGCACAAAGTGCTGCACAAGCTGCACCGGAATCCCCGCTGCCTCAGCATGCGTACGAGGATGCATTCCTTTATGTGCACGAATACGAAAGGGCTTTAAGTAGTTGTGGCCAAGGAGGT
>Ga0302253_1001072_pt1 | contig 18091 bp, 13 predicted proteins | sample AAG_RA_Trp_MG_FD_193537 | JGI IMG/M metagenome (GOLD analysis project Ga0302253, IMG submission 193537) | Enriched activated sludge microbial communities from anaerobic digester in WTTP, New Holstein, Wisconsin, United States - AAG_RA_Trp | ecosystem: Engineered > Bioreactor > Anaerobic >...
GGCTTTTCTGTTATTATCATGTAGCCCCCCGTGCGGAAAGGGGAAAACTGCAAAGAAATAAGGAGAGGCCAGGGCCAGTAGCGGCTTTCCTCGAGATGGATGCCGCCCCTGGCCCTGGCCCGCCTTAATTGCCCCCGCCCAAATTAAGGTACGGCAGAATTACCCACCCGGGAACGCAGAAAACATAGCGCCGAAGGGATATTCCGTGGCGCCATATTTGATACTATAATAATTCGCGGGTATAAATATAAAGCTGTTGCATCCGGTAGAACAGCTAAGTGTTTTATTGGGAATGTTAGCAACAATCAAATATGCCAAAAGACTACTCAGAACTTTCAAAAGAAGATTTGCTGAAAGTTATTTCGAAATTGGAAACACGAAAGAAATATGGGCTCATTTGGGACGAAGAGCAGACCAAGGAACAATTTGAGGAGGAGTCGGTTAATGCGTTGCCGATTCTTAAAGCTGTAAAAAACAAAGAAATAGATGCTAATTTAAATGCCCCGACAAATGTCTTGATTGAGGGGGACAACTATCATGCGCTTTCCGTTCTTAATTACACACATCAGGGTAGAATAGATTTGATTTTTATAGATCCGCCATACAATACAGGGAATAAGACTTGGAAGTACAATAATTCATATGTGGATAGGGAGGATACCTATCGACATAGCAAATGGCTGTCTTTTATGAAAAAGCGGCTGCGTTTGGCGAAGAACCTCCTTAAGGATGATGGGATAATCGTAGTAACAATTGACGACTATGAAGTCTTTCAGCTCGGGATGCTGATGGATGAAATCTTTGGGGAGGGGAATAGGCTGGCAAACGTCGCGGTAGTGAATAAGAAATCAGGCCGGACAACAGACAGGTTCTTTGCAACGTGCCATGAATACTATCTGTTCTATGCAAAGAATGCTTCTCTATCAACAATAGAAATGTTTTCGTTAACTAAGGAAGATGAGGCGGAGTATAAGTACGAAGATAAGGTTTCCAGGTATAAGTGGCGTGATTTCCTTCGGACTGGTGGATTTTCTACCCCAAAAGAAAGACCCAATTCGTATTATCCAATTTATTTTCATCCAAAGAGTGGAGCTATTTCCACAGAGAAAGCCAAGGGACTTGTGGAGATATTTCCGATAGATTCCAAGGGAAATAAAAGAGTTTGGCGGCAAACCATCCCTTCGCTTAACCAACTAATTCAACAGAATGATATTAAGGTTGAAAAGAATCGAAGCGATACGTACTGCGTGCGGATTAAGGACAGGGTGAAAATTGGGTTCAAGCCCAAGACTGTATGGGATGACCCCAGGTATGATGCGGCCTCGCATGGCACAAAATTATTGGAAGCCATTTTAAAGAAGGCAAAAGTGTTTGACTTCCCAAAATCTTTGTATGCGGTGGTTGACGCTTTGAGAGTTACAGTCAAAAGCAAAAAAGAGGCAATCGTGCTGGATTTTTTTGCTGGTTCTGGAACAACTGGACACGCCTTATTGTTGCTTAATAAAGAGGATGGCGGAACGAGAAAGTTTATTCTCTGCACAAACAACGAAAATGGCATTGCCGAAGAAGTATGTTACCCGAGGTTGAAGAAAGCCATATGTGGCCATGAGAGCTTTCCGGACATTACAGGCGTTGAGGCTAATCTGAAATATTTCAAGACAGCATTCGTAAAGAAAACAGCAAGCAGGGACACACTAAGAATGCGGATTACGCAGGAATGTACCGAGATGTTATGCTTGCGTGAGGGAATATTTGAAGAAAAGAAGCGGACCAATGATTACCGCATCTTTGAAGGAAATGGGCGAGTAATGGGGGTCTATTACTCATTGTCCCATGGAGAACTTAAGGCTTTAAAAAAGGATTTAGATAAGGCGTCTGGACGGAAGATTTTGTATTGCTTCACGCTTGATCCTTTGGGATTGGATAAAAATGATTTCCAAGATTGGGGCGGCGTTTCTCTAGAGCCGATTCCTCAAAAGATTCTCGATGTGTATGAGGAGATTTATGAGTATTAATCTCAAGAAGTATCAAGAAAAAGCAGTTGAAAGCCTGGTCGGGGCAGTTAAGTCTTTATTGGAAAACGAAGGGACACAGAAGGTTTGTGTTTTTCAAGCCCCGACAGGTAGTGGCAAAACTTTGATGACGGCAAAGTTTATTGAGGAAATAATAAAAGATTTACCTGGAGAGGATCTTTGTTTTGTATGGGTAAGCATAGGGAAGGGTGAGTTGCATAGACAAAGCAAGCACGCGCTTGAGAAATATTTTAATGGGGCGCCTCGGGTTTCGCTTGTTGAGGAAGAATTCTCTGGAGGCCGAGAACGGATAGTTCGCAATGAGGTTGTGGTTGTGAATTGGGAAAAGATTAGAAGCAAAGACCGAGAAACCGGGGATTACAAAAATGTTCTTATGCGCGAGGGGGAGAAAATAAATTTCAGAGATGTTCTTGAAAAGACCAGAGAACAACGAAAGATCATTCTCATAATTGATGAAAGCCATATTGGGGCTACTGCGGAAAGGACCAACGAGTTGCGGCATGAAATTAATGCGGATGTAATTTTAGAGATGAGCGCCACCCCGAAGATTGAGTTTAGCCGGATGGACGAGGCCAATGGGACAGCAAAGTTCGTTGGGGTCTCTCCGAAAGAAGTAATTGATGCCGGGATAATAAAAAAAGAGCTCATTATTAATTGTGGAATAGATCAGATTGCTGACGATGAGAATGACTCACAGGAAGTTGTCCTAGAGGCAGCGTACCGCAAGCGGCTGGAGTTAAGGGCTGGATTCCATGCGGAAGGTGCGAAGATAAATCCCTTGGTTCTGATTCAGATTCCCAACGCTGAGGCCGGGGATGATAAAATCACAGCAATAAGGGCGTTCCTTTCTAAAAAGGGCATTACGGAATCCTCCGGAAGATTAGGAATATGGCTTTCCGAGCAGAAGTCCGAGGATATTGATTTAATATCTGAGCCTGACAATATAATTGAATTCCTAGTTTTCAAGCAAGCAATAGATACAGGATGGGACTGCCCCCGCGCTCACATTCTTGTGAAATTTCGGGAATCCCACAGTGAAACCTTTGAAATCCAGACCGTGGGGCGAATACTTAGGATGCCTGAGTTCCATCACTACACTGGCAATGAGGCGTTAAACATCGGGTATATCTATACAAATGTTCAGAGTATTGTGGTCAAAAAAGAAGAATATAATCCAAATATCATTAAGCATCTTCGGGCTACTCGCAAAAAGGTATACAAGCCCATAGGTTTGCCTTCCTATTTTAGGTCACGTGTAGATTATGGCGATGTGACTTCCAGTTTCGATGGCGTTTTCGAAGCGGTTGCTTGCGAGTATTTTAAAGTCAAAGATGGGGGTTTCTTCTCAAAGAATGTGGAATTAGTTGAGAAGAAAGGTGTGGTGTTAAACCTTCAGCGATATCAAGAGGAGATCATACGGGATGCAAAAATAGAGGCGAAGAGGTTTGATGAAATCTATGGAAGCGTAAAAGCTGAGCATAGAGTAAGGCTCACTATTGCCGGGAATGACTTACAGGCAATATTTGAACAGGTAATTAAAAACAACCTCGGTTCTTTTAGGAACATCCGTCGGTCGGTTCCCAAAATAAAGACAACAATATATCTTTGGTTTCGCAAATATTTGGCCTCGCAAGATTGGGCCGAAGAGTCGATGTTGGTTCAAAAGATATTTGTGACAGAAGGAAATAGAAAGATATTTGAGCGGATTTTAGCGGATGCAATCGAACGATATCGTGTCGTGCGAGAAAAGGAAATTACCGCCAGGGCGAAAGAAAACGAACAAGTTTCGGATTTTGATGTGCCCGCTGAGATGTTTTACAACCAGTTCATAGACGAAAAACTCAGTTACGAGAAGTATGTTTTAGATCCGTGCTATTTGAATGTGGACCGCTCATCACCGGAAAAGGAATTTGAGAAATTCTTAGAAGACAAGAGGACTTGCGACAAAATTGTCTGGTGGTGGAAGAATGGAGAAGATAAGAAAGATTATTTTGGGATAAAGTATGAATATCCCACTGGAGTAGTGCATACGTTCTACCCTGATTACATGGTTTGTTTGAACGATGGCCGCATAGGGGTTATTGAGGTTAAAGACTCCTCTGATAGGGATGGCTCAACATCCACAAAGGCCAAAGCTGAAGCGCTACAAGACTACTTAAAAATACAGGTCAAAAGCGGGAAAAGAATCTTTGGCGGCATAGCGATTAAAGTAGACAAGACATGGAGATTGAACCAGAAGCCGACCTATAATTGGGAAAAGTGCTTAAGGCGTGATTGGTCTGAATGGGAAGATTTATTATTCGCATAGCCATACAGCTCACTTCATGAATATAACAATTACTAGATTCAAGAATCTGGCCAGATTCGAATTTGAGGTGGCAGGATTGACTGTCTTTGTCGGCGGCAATAATGCCGGGAAAAGCAGTATCCTTCAGGGGATACAATTTGCCATTTCTGTGGCTCAGACATCCGAAGCGGTGAAGGCTCGGTGGAGTCGGACTGGCAAGTTAGCCACATCAATTTATCCGCATGATTTTATTTATTCACCACTTAGAGATGTCGCAGCTCTTGCCCCCAATGGGCACTTTAAGGCGACAACAAACATGCAGTTCGTGTTTGATGATGGCGTCGAGGGCTCTTCAACTATCGTGGTTAATCGTGGAAAGAACAAGAACATATCAATAAAGATCAGCGGGGCAGTAGTTGGGAAGAAGCTGCAAGATACTGTAAATCCTTTCGGAATAATTGTTCCTGGCTTGGCGGGGATTCCCGCCTATGAGGAATTTGAGACATCGTTTGTTGTCCGCAGGGCAGCGGCAAGAGGGGATTCAAACAGAGTATTCCGAAATATTTTACTCGCTTTGAAAAGCAATCCGGCTGCTTGGGCAGAGTTCTCCACGCGCCTGGAGCGCATGTTCCCCGAGGTTGGATTGAATGTTTCATTTAATCCTGATAAAGATGAGCATGTGCAGTGTTTCGTTTCTAAAGATGGAGTAAAGTTACCAATAGATTCATGCGGAACTGGTGTTTTGCAGGCAATTCAGATACTTTCATATGTAAGTCTCTTCCATCCCAAAATACTCATTCTGGATGAACCAGACAGTCACCTGCATCCTAACAATCAAAAGAAGTTAGCGGAACTTCTTATCGCTCTCTCCAACTCCGGGGTTAATGTCGTTGTCTCAACACATAGCAGATACTTACTGGCGGCTTTGATGGACTCTGCGAAGGTTCATTGGGTGCGGAATGGGGCCATTGTGCCTGAAAAAGAGAATTATTGCTTAAAGGCTTTGATGGATATTGGGGCACTAAACGAGGGGGAGAACATTCGGTCGGCTAAGTACGTTGTACTTACTGAAGACGAAGACAAGACACTAATTAAAATGCTGCTGCAATCTTCGGGCTTCAATCTCGCCAATGGAGAAGTCTGGGCATATAAAGGCTGTTCCAAAGTAGATACTGCCATGGGGCTGATAAAGTATATTCATGGTCATAACCCAAACTGCAAAATTATCGTTCACCGTGACCGGGATTATTTTGAGGATTCTGAGGTCGCAGAGTATAAGGCAAAGTTTTCGGGTATGGTAAATGTAAATGTCTTTATCCCAGAGAACAATGATTTAGAAAGTGTGTTTTGCAATCCAAGCCACATTTCAAAAGCGTGTGAAATTTCTCCTGAGGCTGCGAAACAGCTATATGGCGATGTGTTTGCGGAAAGGAAAACAGAAATCTTAGAGAAGATTATCAATACAAGGCATAATTGTTTAATAAAGACCGGCAAGTATAACGCTGGCGAAATTGCAACAACCTGGACGGCAAGATTAACTTCAGATCCAGGCAAATATGCACACGGAAAGATTATGCTGGCGGGACTTCGAGAAAAAGCTAGGACCAATTATTCCAAAGATTTACTTGTGGCTTCAGACTGCACAAATGTCCCAGAATTACGGGTGCTACTGAACTTACCCATAGAGACTGATCTTTAAAACAATTTCGACGCTATCAGGAATTCCTTTAGGGGGGGAACTCATGAAACACAAGGACAAAGGGACCTACAATCCAGACATAGAACTTATTAAAGGCGCAAAGTTTGACGCGGCCTCTTATGACAAGACCCAAACAATCAAAGTCCTAGTAAACAAAGTTACCGTTGGAGGACAGGCCGGGGTTGCAGAGATTTCTGGCATAGCCACCGGCCGCACCGATACCAGCATAAACGGAACGATTGGGATTTGGTTGTCTATCTTCCGTTATATGCGCCCAGACGGCACAATTAACCACGTTGCGGGCTGGAACATTATGTTGCCGTTAAAGGCGCGACAAACAGCCGCCGCCACCGCAAAAGCCTTTGCGAAGGAAATCAATGCCGGCACCAGGCCATATCGCGCCACAGCTACCGGAGCAAAGTTAAAAATAGTTTTTACGGAGAAGTAACAGGTGATATCGGATAGAGGGGCGGGTGATTAATGCCTTTGCGTGCGTTGGTAGATGGGAAAGAACTGATTTCGATATATCTATCGGATCAGGAATGGGCTATTCTCAAAAAAGAAGTCCAGAATAAGAGCCTCTCCGTAAAGCTTCCCTGCTGCGGTCAGAATGGATTTCTTCGGGTCAGTTCAAAAGGCCTTAAGCATTTCGTACATGGCAAAGAAGGAACTCCCTGCGACTGGGAGTCAGAGACTCCGCAGCACCTGAAATCAAAAGTCGAGATTGCAAAGGCCTGCCGCGACAATGGTTGGCTCGCAATACCTGAATATTCAGAAAATGATTGGCGTGCGGATATCCTTGCGACAAATGGCACCGCACGGATCGCGTTTGAAGTGCAATGGAGCACACAGACGGAGGATGACACTAATTTCCGGCAAGAACGCTACAGGCAATCCAATGTCCGCGGCTGCTGGTTTTTCAGGACGCCACCAAAACAGTTAAGGGATTACGACAAGGGTCCCAAAGCAATAAAAGAACTGCCCATTTTTAAGATTGTAGAAGACGAGTCCAAGAATATCGTTTTGGACTCCGATGGCCACCCGAAAGATTTATACTCCTTCGTTGGCGCGCTCCTTAACGGAAAAATTAAATACCGCCCAGGACATAGCGCAAATCCCGAGCAAGAAGCGAAAATCTCTTTTTTTAAAACAAAGTGCCACAAGTGCCACGCGCCTCAGCATCTATACTTCACAGAGGTATCTGCAAAGTCTTGCTGCGGCAAGAATATGGACTTGACTCCGGGCGAGATTGATTTGGATCCCCAAATAATCTCCGCCGTTAAAGAAATATTGAAGTCAGAAGCGGGGAAGCATTTGCGACTCGGCGAGATAAGAAACCGATACAGCAGAACTGCCGGGCATGAATATTTATCTTTCGGCTGCTACTTCTGTGACGCTATATTCGGACAAGTCTATTTGTTCCCTGAGAAGGTTGCTGCGCGTGAGTTGCCCGACAATATAACCTTCACTCGCAAAATCAAGATTCAAATATCTGACTCGACACCTCATTGGTGTTATTCTGAGATGGGGATATTTTGCGCACCCCCATCAGATTTCTGAGCATTTTCTAAAAAAGTATCGCGAATTTAAATTTTTCAACCCGACACACCCTTGTCGGGTTGGGATGCTATACTTTTTACATGGAGCACGTACTTTTGAATCGGCTTCCAAGTGTTTCCCAATGAAGATTTGACATGCAGCAACTTTTGAGGTAAAATGAAAAAGCACCACCTATTGTACCGCCCCTCGTCCCGCATACCATATATAGTGGTTTTGGTGCATGAACGGCTCCACAAGCCGGGACTAAGGCTTTGCCAGATTTAGCGCTAGGATTTAGGAGGAAAAAAGATGAAGATCACAACCGACCGCACCCAATTAAACGCCGCGCTTCAGGACACAGACCGCACCATTCTGATACTATTCGGAAGCGACGGTAGCAAAAGTGCGGAGGTATACTCCTCAGCATGCAAGGCAATCACAGAGCCGTTTAGAAATGTCTTTCTAGTTCAGAACCCTGGACTACTTACTGCGCAAGAACAGACCGATTGGTATTCAGGCGATGAAAGCTATGTCGCCCTATCCAGAAGCCAGGCTGTTGTTGAAAAAGGAGCGATTGCCCAACTCTGTTTTGCCTCAGGCAAGCCAGAGGCAAGAAAGATTCGTCGTGTTTTCTCTATAGCGGACCAAGAATGAACCGTCAATCCTTCCTAATTATTGCGGCGATAACACTTGCCACAGCTTGCGCGACACCCCAGCGTGGGCGTTCGCCCGCGAATCAACTCGAAACGGCCCTACAGTTAAAAGAGCTCACGACCGGCAACAAGGAAATATCACTATCCACCGGCAATGACATAGAAACCAAGAGGATATCCGCACATGTAGAGGTAGACATTAATAGCACTATAGAAATAGATTTTGCCGCTGATAAAGTAAAGACAGGTAGCAACTTGCCGGATAGCGCGCTAATGTCAAAGCTTTCCGAAGACCAAAAAGACTTACATCAGACGATTTCCCTACTTTCCCAGGTTGTCGAAGCTAGAATTGCGGCCATCAAGGCATACGAGCAAAAAAAGCTAGCAAGTACCCCAGGCGTTACAGTAGATTCCACAACGGCAACAGGGTTTATAACCGCGGCAAAAGAATTTGGAAGATTGGAACAGAAATTAACCGAACTTTCCCTGTGGGAGCGAGGAACATTCACTGAAGAAGAACAAACCCGCGCCTTTGAAGACCCAACCTACCACGAACTCGGCGTGCTTCTCCAGGCGCGGCTACAAGACACAGAAAACTCTCTCCGCGCGGCGATTGAAAGCGCCAACAAGAGCGAGGCAAAACTTAAGCTGGAAGCTTTTTTAGAATCTCCAGGCGCTAGCCCCCTACCGATTCATTTACCAGGGTACGATGCTTTGGAAGCGAAAGAATTACAGATCAAGAATAACGATGCGCTCCTAATGTCTTCCAAGGAACGAAAAGTCCTTGAAGACAAATTCACCGCCATCAGAGGTTTTGCATATCAGGCAGAGAGATTACGCACTAGTGAAGCGTCACTTAACTCAGCATTAACAAAAGCAGGGAAAGAGGCCGCGGCCCGCTTCCCCGAAATTATCGAAAAGGCAAAACCAATATTAACTACTGATTGGAAAAGCAGAGGGGAGAATCTAGAAGCTGCTATCGCTTTGTTTCGCACGAAAATAGGCCAGATTCCATCAGGATTAGCTGAAGAAGAGAAAACGTATTGGACGGGAATATCGTCCGGCATAAGCGTCAACCTTACACAAACAATCCCGGTATCCGATATACAGAATCTCGCCGCTACACTAACAGTCCTGAATCAGAACTGGCAAAAGTGTTCCCCTGAGACATTACTTGAGACCATACAACAAACCCAGGAAGCCGTTACACAAGGCCTTGCCATCTCCACTCAGCTAAAGAAGCAGGGCGTAGGCTCTGCTTTTGGCTCATGGCGCCGTTTTTCGGAGGCGATCAATACCCGCCCCGGAGAAATCAAGGAAGAAACTTGGAAAGCAGTAACGCAGGCTGCCGTTGAATCCGGGCTTCAAGGAGAGATTGCCAACCTACAAGAAACCGTCCGGGATATACAGGCATTTACTGCCGTCGTCAACCAGGCGATACAATTCGCATCGGTCAACCCCTCACAGGTTGATATTCAGGTTTCAAAACACTTTGATGTGCCATTACTCTCTGCTCCGAGCACACGCCTTGAATTACAGCGTACCCCCAGAGAGCTAAATGACCGTATTTCATTTAGAGCAACGGTTTCCGCTGGAACTGAGACAATAACAAGCGAAACCGTATTCTCCGTACGCCAGTTCGGCTGGCACTCAATACTCGCCCCTAGTGTCATTCTGACTCGCCCGGTCAATCCACGCTCCACATTTGACCAAGACTTCAAGTTTGCGCCAGCAATTGCCTGGACATACAAGTATTACCCTCGCTCATGGGAAGAAGGTTGGTTGGCGGCCACTGCCCGTTTCTTAAAAATAGGGGGAGGCCTCCATCTAACATTCCTCGACCAGGCCCCGAATAAAGACACAGAAATAGGCATTGGCCTGGCATTGTCATTCTGGGATGATCGCCTTGTTACTGGCGCGGGCTTGGACTTGATGGACAACTCTCGCACTTACATCTACATCGGTAGCAATTTAATACCCATACTCCAGGCCCTGGGCTTTGGAGATGCGACCAACGCGGGGAAGAAACCATGAGCCCAGGGGCCAAAGACATTTCAAGCTTTAATTCGTACAAGATGGGAGTATCAATCAATACGTCTATTATCGATTGGCTAAACACAAAACGAAGATAAAGCGACACAAACATGGAGACATATTATGCATAAATTAACTTTTTTTCCGATTGGCAACGCCAACAGCACCTTGATTGAATTGGATAATGGCCGGTCACTACTCCTTGATTATGCGCATTATCCAGCAGCAGAAACGGACGATGATCCCCGCTTTAATCTTCAGACAGCCATGCTTGAAAAGTTTAAGGGGAAGGATGCCGTGCTAGATGTCGTAGCCTTTACACATGCGGATGACGACCATCTTCACGGATTTTCAGAATTATTACATCTAGAGCACGCGGAGAAGTATCAGGGCGGAGAAAGAATAAAAGTAAAAGAGCTATGGGTCCCTGCTGCAATTATTCTTGAGACAGATTTGCCTGAGGAGGCAAAATTGTTGAGGGCTGAAGCACGATACCGCATCAAAGAAGGGAAGGGGATTCGCATCTTTTCCAAACCAGAAAGCCTAATTGACTGGCTTAAAGAAGCAGGGACCAGCTTAGCGGAACGTAAAAGTTTCATTACTTCTGCCGGAGAAATTGCGCCAGGATTCAGCAAAGAGCAGGATAGTGTGGAGTTTTTTGTTCACTCGCCATTTTCTGGATCCTGCGATGGTGCAGAGATTGAGCGCAATACTGCCGCCCTATTACTTCACGCCACATTCACAGCGGGAACGGAGGAAACACGGGTTATGCTTGGCTCAGATACCGAATGTGAAGTTTGGGATGATATTGTTAAAGTGACCAAATATTACAAGCGAGAGGAGAGGTTGAACTGGGATGTGTTCGGGATATCGCACCATTGCAGTTACTTGGCTCTCAATCCCGATAAAGGTAAGGACAAGACATCTCCTACTGCAAACGTGGATTGGCTGTTTTCTCAGGGGAATGCGCGAGGCGTTTTGATTTCATCAAGCAACCCGATACCCGACGCAGACACAGACCAACCACCGCACAAACAGGCTGCGGCATTTTACAAGGAGGTCGCAAAAGGGATTGGCGGAGAATTGGTTGTTACGATGGAGCACCCATCGGCAGAATCTCCAGAGCCCATTGTTATAACAATTGACGAGAGCAAGGCCACCCTAAAAAAAGGGCCCATTTCGGCGGCGGGCGTGATTATGGGCCGTCGAACGCCACGAGCCGGATCCTTATGAAGCCTGATTTTGTTGAAGCCGAAGGTCAATTGGTCCGGCAGCAAGACCTCCGGCTTCCAAAAGCTCAAGATACGGCGCGCATAGCGTGTGCCACACCATATGTTTCACTACGGGACTGCAAAAGATGTTCTGATGGCAGAGAGATTGTTGTCTTAGATGTTGAGGTTGAGCTAGGGCAGAAATGCGTGTACGACATTCAATCCACGGAACGAATTGCGACTGTGTTTTATCCTGACGACTCCTGCATGCCTGAAGTGCTTGCCCTGCGAAGCAGTTTCCCGAAAACACCACATCAGAATTTGAGAACAGAAGAGATTCCGCGAAGCCTCTGCCTATTCAATGAAAGGTATGATGAGGTTAAACTTCATTGGTCTGCTTTTTTCTTCGTCCAGAGATTGCGTGAGTGGCTAGCGCTAGCTGCAAAAGACAAGTTGCATGCGGCTGACCAGCCATTGGAACCCTTTTTACTCAATTCCTCGTCTTATCTGATTATCCCTGCTGACCTTACAATAAAAGAGGATACTACTGATTTCCTCAACCTAGAATTAGTTGGGAGAATTAATCAGAGGTTTGCCTTAATCGCATCTCGCAATACGAAAGCCACTACTCCTTCGGAGTATATGGCTTTTTGCTTCCGGACACCCGTAGTTAGCCACGGCATTATAAATCAGACTCCAACAACTCTTGCCCAATTGCACGCGCTACTACAAAGTGCAGGCTTTGACTTGGTCGCCAGTTTAAGAGAGAGGTTAAAATCACTCCCCAGTAAAACCCCATCTATTACGAAATGCCGGCTGGTGTTATTAATCGTAATTCCAATGCGACGCAAAGACGGTGAGAGTCAAGAACAAGAAGGAGTATTTTCCTTCATTACAGATAATGACAGAATTAAAACCATTGGGGAAAGTATTGATGCATGGGGAATTGCGCCAGGAGGCAGTCAGCTTGGAGCTGTTCTCGCAGTAAATCCGGAAAAAAAAGGCGAGAACATCACCATTGTTTCATTAAATCCAATAAGAGAATTTTCTCGGAATATGGGGATAGCCCTTTCAGGCATGCCGATGCCGAGAATCGGAAAGCTAGTGCTTGTGGGCGCTGGAGCCCTTGGTTCACAAGTGTTTTTTAACGCCTCGCGAATGGGATATGGTCAGTGGACGTTAATTGATAATGATTTTTTGTTACCACACAATCTGGCCAGACACGCCGTTCCCGAAGTGTCGTGCGTTGGGCATCCGAAGGCAGAAGTTGTCTCAGTGATTGCGAACGCGATGGTGGGGCAACCTGCAATTTCCGATTTTGTGCTCGCTGATGTCCTAAAACCTGAAACGGGTATGGCTGATAAGCTGGGCGAATATTATGATGCGGCGGATGTTATTGTAGATTGCAGTACCTCAATTGCAGCGGCGCGCCATCTCTCCCACCTCGACAAACATCACGCACGCCGCATTTCTTTGTTCCTTAATCCCATGGGGACCGACTTAGTGATGTTGGCGGAAGATGTCTCCCGCAATACGCGGCTGGACCAACTTGAGATGCAGTATTATCGAGCGTTAATCAATAGCGCAGAGCTTAAAGGCCACTTATCTCAAGAGGAAGGGGGGATTCGTTATGGCCAATCCTGCCGTGATATCAGCAGTAGTATTCCGCAAGATATGGTTGCACTTAATTCAGCTATAGCTACTAGGGCGCTGCGTTCGGCAATTGAGGGCAAAACATCTCAAATACGCATTTGGCGAACTGACCCCTCCACCATGGCTGTTTCGCATCATCCCATCACTGTCGGGCAAGGCTTTAGCATTCCAGTTGGAAGTTGGAGTTTATACTACGACAGTATCCTAATTGAGAAAATATATTGTGCTCGTAGTAACAAGTTACCTAATGAAACAGGCGGTATACTCTTGGGATCTTATGACATGCAGCGTAAAATTGTTTATGTAATAGACACTATTCTCTCGCCAGTAGATAGTACGGAATGGCCCACGGTTTACATACGCGGATCGCAAGGGCTTATTGAGGCTGTTGAGACGGTGAAGCGTTCAACTCATGAAAACCTCGTTTATGTCGGCGAGTGGCATTCGCACCCATCCGGTTTTGGGTGCCGCCCAAGCGGCGATGACATTAAGGCCTTTTCATATCTATCGAAATGGATGATGGTTGATGGTTTTCCCGCTTTGATGTTAATTGCAGGTGACAAAATGCAATATGCTTTTTATATAGAGCACATGGATAGAGAATGACGGAGCACATGGACGAACAAGCACCCCGCACCCTATCAAAAATAGGTCTGGCATTTTCTGGCGGTGGGGTTCGGGCACTAGTCTTCCACCTTGGAGTTCTTCAGCGTTTAGCAACAGATAACCTTCTCGAAAAGACTGTATTTATTTCGTCAGTTTCTGGAGGTAGTCTTGCTGTAGGATTGGTTATGGCCCATGCAGGGAACAGGTGGCCAACCAGTAAAGATTATCTAGATAAAGTGTTCGCTGAAATTCGGGCTTGTTTGACATCAAGTAACATTCAGAGTCGCCTCTTATTTAAGACACTTTGTTGCCCCGGAAGCTGGTTTTCTGGGCGCGCACATATCCTTGCAAAGCTATTTAAGGAACTATGGGGTGTTCGGGGCAAATTGGCTGACTTGCCAGAACATCCCAGGTGGATAATTAATGCAACATGTTTTGAGACTGGCAAAAACTGGCGGTTTATGAAGGAAAGGATGGGGGATTACATCACGAATTATGTGCTGAATCCAGAGTTTAATTTAAGTGAGGCATTAGCCGCATCAGCTGCGGTTCCTGGCCTTATCGGCCCAATATATATCCAAACAAAAGAATATCAATGGGTGCAAATAGATAGGACCCAGAATTCTTCTAAACCAACACCCCCCATTGCTCATAGACTGCGCCTTTGGGATGGTGGGGTCTATGATAATCTTGGGCTAGAACCGTTGATTAAACCTAATGAAGGCTACTGTGAGGATATAGACTTTTTAATTTCAAGCGATGCTTCTTCTCCACTACTCAAAGAAGAAAGAACTTTTTCTTTCCGATTTCCCTTTTTCATCCCACCCTACAGGCTGCTTGATATTGCTGAGAGCCAGGTGTGTGGGCTTAGGTCACGGTTACTGATTCAGCATTTTAAACGCAATCGTGAAACAGGTGTGCTAATGCGAATGGGAAACAACGTGCAAGCAATCTATGAAAAGGCTGGCGTCATGCCCCCCGGTAAGTTTAAAAAGGCACCTCTAACTGACATGGCAGTCAACCAGGCCCTTATGATGAAAACTACTTTAACTCAATTGTCTTCTGAGGAATTTGATAGTCTATCCCAACATGGGTTCGAGACGGCTGATTCAGTTCTTGCGGCATACTGTCCAGCTCAATTCAAATCATGCCTATAGGGAAGCAGCCATGAGGGGAATTTATGCAGGACAAAAGCGTCTATAATGAGAAATCACTATGAAAAAGACCATATCCATCGGAATACTCTTTCTTCTCCCGCAATTCGGTTTTGCGGCCGCGCCGAAACCGCCGATTATGCAGTGGGTTTCGGCCAACGAGTATTACATGATAATGCCGGCGGCGCAGGACCTGAAAGTTTCAGGGGGCGGCACCGAAAGCGTAAAGCCTTGGGGCCTTGGAATGCGTGCGGTTGGCCATGAAACGTTCTCCAAGACCGCGGGGCTGCAGATGCAAAGCATTAAGGTGGATAGCCCTAGCACTGGCAGGAACACCTTTTATCTCTTTGAGATTCTGGCCGGCATGCAATACACGAGCCCCAGGACGCCGGGAAAGCCTTTGCGTTTTACCGCTTCCGGTCTAGGCGAGTTTGGATTGTCTGACACGACGCTCTACATGGCGCCCATGCTGACTGCCGGGCTGCTATACACGACAGATGAAACTGCGCCTACTCCGACAGGTTTCACTTTTGATATTTACTACCGCCTGGCCGACATTGACCTGGACAGCGTCGGCGGGGGGAGATCTGGAACCCTGAAATCCGCAATCGGATTTAAGATCGGATACATCTTTGAAGGGTTCTGGATGGTCAAAGAGAAGTCCAAAGACTGACAAGATTATTGCCACCCCAGGAGAGGGGAAACAGAAATAAGGTAAGTCCTTTATCGGTGGCCATAATTTAAAAATAAGAAAAAAATTAAATTCTGCGCTGTACGGCCTGCCCGGCAGGCCGGGAGCGGCCCGGCCAAGGCCCACGTTTATTGGGCCGGCTGGCCGCGCATTAGGAGGTGTTTATAAGATGCCGCCTACCTTGGGAGCAGAACTGCCGGCGCAGGGCTATGTGCCGGCAGCCTGCGAACCCACTTACTAGCGGCAAGGAGCAGTGCGGGGCCGCGCTGCGTGGCCACGCCTGCGACGACATCTCGCGGATAAGCTCGGTCTACCGCTTCCAAAGACGGGGGAGCCGCATAGTGGCCGGCAAGCGGCCACCCTGCGGCGAGCGAGCGGAGCGAAGGCGCGTAGTGCCGAGCCCGCGAGCGGCTTCTCGCGGGTAAGATCAGCAATACAATGTTTTTAGGACCGGATGAACTGTACGATGTAGACGGAGTAAGAGTTCATCCGAAAGTAATAATGAATACGGCCTTATTCGGGCGGCTCCGTGGGTCCCCGCTCTGCGGTTTTTCCGGTTTCTGCATTTTTTGTTTTCCTCAAAAAAATAATAATTAAATGGCGCAAAAAATACTGCATTTCGGAGTTTTTTGCCGGAGATTTTGCAGTTCCTGAACACCACGCCGGGGAGCGCACCTTGGTTTATTAAAAACCCGCCCAGGCTCGCTATTCGCTCGCCCTGGCGGGCTTTTCTGTTAATGTTAGGTCGCGCTCCCCGGCGGGTTTCAACAAGTGTAAAGTTTTGTATAATTTACCTATGAAGCGCTACAACATGGTTGAGGCCGCCAAACTGCTGCGCGTAACGCGCCAGACCCTCTACAACTGGATAAACCGCGGTTGGGTAAAGCCCGGACGCGATTACAGGAACTATCCGGTCTTCACAGAGGCGGACATGCGCAAGATAAAGAACTGGAAGGAAACCATAAGGTAGCCATGAAAATAGCCCTATACTTGCGAGTCTCTACGGAAGACCAGGCCCGGGAAGGATATTCCCTTGAGGTGCAGCGGGAAACCCTCGAAGCTTTCGCCAAGCGCGAGGGCCTTGAGGTCTACAAAGTTTACTCCGACAACGGTATTAGCGGTTATTCGTCCGACCGGCCCGCGCTTGCCGCACTTATGGCTGACGCCAAAGGCGGCAAGTTCGGGCTTGTACTGGTATCCAAACTGGACAGGTTCAGCCGCAACCTGAAAGACCTCTTACATCTGGTGGACACTTTATCCAGCGATAATGTCGGCTTCAAGTCGGCGGGGGAACCCTTTGATACCACAAACTCAGCCGGCAAGCTTATGTTTCAGCAGCTTGGCAGTTTCGCCGAGTTCGAGCGTAACCGCATAGCGGAGCGCGTATTCCCCGGCATGGTCAAAGGCGTTCAGCAGGGCAACTGGCAGGGCTCGCGCTTCGCACCCTACGGCTACATCTACAACAAGCAGGCCAAGCTGCTGGAGGTAGTGGAAAGCGAGGCCGAGGTTGTGCGGCGCATCTTCGCCATGTACAACGAGGGGCAAAGCACCTGGGCTATAGCCGCCACACTGGCCCGCGAAGGGTTCAAGAACCGCAAAGGCAACTATTTCGGCTCAAAGGTCTTGGGGGATATCCTCAAAAACCAGATATACATCGGCAAGCTGGTCTGGAACGCCCATCACTACGACAAGACCAAAAAGACGCCCAAGGGCTACAAGTCCGTTAAGAACGCGCCGGACAAGATCATAGTGGCGCAGGGCAAACACAAGGCCATACTCAGCGAGGAGGTTTTTGCGCAAGCGCAAAAACTCCGCGCTGAAAAAGGTTGCCGGCACTACACAGTCCGGAAAGACAAGTATCTCCTGTCCGGGGTGCTCTATTGCGAGAAGTGCCACCGCAAGTATATCGGCGTTTCCAGTATATCCAACCACCGCACCAAGGCCACAAAGAAATGGTATCGTTGTTCCTCGCGCAATAACGGTTTTACCGCCTGCGGCAACCCCAACGCGCAAGAAGGGGAACTGAAATCACAGGTAGCGGAACTGATAGATACGCTGCTCCACAACCCCAAACTAGGGAGCCGATGGGTGCGCATGACTTCGCAGGCTCCCCAGCCCACGAAAGACGAAAAGAAGGCCGCAAAAGAGGTAAAAGAGAAACTTACGGTTAACCTCGCCAAGCAGGGTAAACTGACCGACGCGTTCATAGAAGGCCTGCTGTCCAAGGAAGTTTTTGAGGAGAAAAACCGCCCCCTGATGGAAGAGGGCGAGGAGTTGAAAAAGCTCGGCGCTTATTACGAGTTACGCGAGATAGACCGCGAGAAACTCGCGGACTATCTCGCGGTGGCCCGTAGCTACGTCTCCGACGTAGCACCGGGGCAGAAACAGCTTAGTCCCAGCGAGCGTAAACGGCTTCTCAACCTGGTGTGTCACGTCCCACCTAACCAAGGCCACTCCATTCCCACATAACCGAGGCCACTTTTCCGAATCGTTTTTACTCTAGCATTTTCTCACTTCCGCCTTCCCAACCT
>Ga0302253_1001075_pt1 | contig 18068 bp, 15 predicted proteins | sample AAG_RA_Trp_MG_FD_193537 | JGI IMG/M metagenome (GOLD analysis project Ga0302253, IMG submission 193537) | Enriched activated sludge microbial communities from anaerobic digester in WTTP, New Holstein, Wisconsin, United States - AAG_RA_Trp | ecosystem: Engineered > Bioreactor > Anaerobic >...
TCCGTCTGGCCGTAGTAGTTGTAAATCTTCACGCCCGGCAGGCGCTCCATCATCTCTTTGAGGATCTCCACCGGCATGATGGAGGCCCCGTAGTAGGCCTTCTTCAGGCTGGAGAGATCCTGTTTGGCAAACTCCGGATGGCGGAGCATGCCGATCCAGACCGTGGGAGGGGCGAAGAACATCGTGGCCTTGTAGGCGGCGATATTCTTCAGGATCTGGCCGATATCGGGCATCATGAGGACGTTCGTCCCCCCCACCCAGAAGACGGGATTCATGAAGACGTCCCGCTGGGCACAGTGGTAGATGGGCAGGGCGTTGACGTTGATGTCATCCTCGTCGTACTGGCCGTCCACGATGCTCCCCATATATTCCGCCATTAGGGCCTGGTTGCTGATGATGACCCCCTTGGGCAGGGATTCCGTGCCGCTGGTGTAAGTCATCTGGCAGGGGTCCTCAATGTGGAGGATCGTGTCGGGCTCCGTATCGCCGTACTTGCCGTACCAGGCGTCGAAGGCCTGGAACCGGTCGCTCGCCGGGGGCTGGCCCGCCACCTGATCGGACCAGATGAAGTTTTTGACTGTGGGCATGTCGTCCATGACGTCTTTCACCAGATCATAAAGGGCGTCTTCGACGATCAAAACCTTGCTTTCCGAATGGTTGACGCAATAAGAGAGGTCCTTTCCCCGGAGGAGATAGTTGAGCGCCAGATAGATGGCGCCGATCTTCGCGCAGCCGATCCAGGTCAGGACGTGGTGGATGGTGTTGTGGGCGAGTATCGCCACCCGGTCGTATTTCTTTACTCCCAGGGCCGTCAGGGCGTTGGCGGTCCGGTTGCACTCCCGCTCCAGCTCAGCGTAGGTCAGGGTCTTGTCCCCGTAAACGAGCGCCGGTTTGTTCGGGTAATGATAGGCGCTCCGGCGGATCATGTCGGCGATAACCCACCGGTTCACCTTGTTGTAACGGTTCATCAAGAATTCCAGGTTTTCCTTGTTGATTACCTTGTAGCGAGACTTTTCTTCTTCCGTAAGCGGTGCCCAGTTTGCTGCCATATTTCCCCTCCTGTTTTCAGTAAAGCCTTTCGTTTATACGACTGCATCTGCCAAAAAACTGTCCAAAAAACAGGGACGGTTCTCTTTTCCCTGTTTTTTCTCCCTCTTCAAGGGGGGAGGTTAGGAGGGGGATGGACTAAAGTCTTTTAAGGACGGCGCAAAACCTATCCCCATCCCGGCCCTCCCCTTGAAAAGGAGGGTGGTATGGAGACTTTGGGGGAGACTCCCCATATTTATTTTCCCGGCCAGGTCCCGCATGTCGGCGATGAACTGATGCGCCGCAAGGCAAGACCTGGCTTCCTCACTTCGCCATGAGATAGCGGCCAATGGTGAGGATCTCCGCTTACTTGGTGTACGTCCTGGGAACTGTGATCGGCGTACCAGCCGGTAAATCGGGAACAATGGCCGATACAATTGTCCCGTCTTTCAGGGTCCGCGCAGCATAAGCCAGGGGTGATTCCCTTACCACCCTTTGAATAATAAGCCTCCGCCATGAAATCAAGCTGTCCGCCACTGCCGCTGACCTGTTGGTGGCCTAGGCCTTCCGAGGCGATCTGACATGAGAAATCAACCACCAGGGCCATATTTATGGCCACCATATTCGGATGCTGGGCGATGAAGTGGAAATTATTTGTATAAGAAGCTGGATAGAATTCGCAGGACGGATTCTCGTGGACAAAGTCGTACACATCCTGATCGCTGATACAGAAGGTGGCGATGGTCACGCCCTTGTGGAACGGTTTCCGGTCGTTGGTCACTATTCCCTTTTCCACGAGCTTATGGAGACCGATGGAAAACATCTCCGTCAGCACGCTCAGGTCACGCTTGTCGTCAAGACCCGCCACAACGACTTTAGGAATGCCGCCCAACCCCATCTGAATAGTATCACCATCATTGATAATTTCCATGACGTTCTGGCCGATCACAAGTTCTCTCTCCCCCGGTTTCGGCCGGACGACGGTGGGAATCTTGGTTGAGTTTTCCACAAAATAATCAAATTCGGAAACATGGAGCCAGTTGTTTCCAAAGATGGTGGGCATCTGGTCATTGACTTCGGCGATGGTAACCCGCAATTTTCCCGACGCCCTCCCCTGCCTCAACGCTTTGAGGGTAAAAAAGTTTGTCAATCCCAGATTAATATAGCCCTGATCATTGGGAGGCGTCACCATGTAGATGATAACGTCCGAGCAACAGCGTATTTTTCGGCGCTGTCCGATGTCATGACCGGAAAGAAATCAGATAGTTTGGCTTCATTGATCTTCCGGATCAACGTCATGCCGAAGGCATGTGCATAGTTGATATGGCCCTGAAGATTAGCCATGAACACCGGATCATAAAGCCTGCGGGGATGGACCTGAACAGAATCGCTGATCCAGATGTCTCGCAGATCTTCCCATTGGTCGAGAATTGCATGATACATGTCGGGGAAACATGTGTCGATTCCCAGACCAATGCAGATAAATTCACCCGATTTTACCGGCGCACTAACCGTCTGACGGACTCATCTTGGCGGTTGTTTTAAAATTGAGTAAGGTGCGGCATTCGGCCAGAGCCAGGTACTGGCAGCTTCGGCAAATGTAACAACTTTACGCTTGTAGTCTTCCCTCCAGTTTGCTTTCATTTTGGCCTTCATGCATATTTTTTGATATTGCTTATTGCCAGTATACTCACTTGACCGTGAAGGCTTAATAAAAAAATAAGGACGAGGTCTGTTCAACCCCACCCTTATTTTAAAAAGAGGCAGGTATAGATATCGTCCGTGCTTGTTACCTCTCTCGACTACTGCTGCCGCTTGGGCAGATTCTATATTTTCAGATGGTTTTCAGACTTATTTTAAAAAATGAGGCATGCATATGAGGTCAACCCAAATCTTTTTCCTGTTCCTTTCCTTCATCATGATCTTTGCTCCCCTCTCTATATCTAGGAACGTTACTTATTATGGTGCGGATAAATAGCGCACAAGGGGTTCCTTTAGCAATAGGAGTGATTCTGAATATGACATAAGATAAATGTTGATTATCGGTGTCGTGCAAGTTGATTGTTACGGTCAGATTTTGTCTTATGGCATATGTAAACGACCCATAAATTTAAAAGGTAATGATCATCACTTTCCCGGGAGCTTTGACGGGAAGGGCGTCGGATAATCCTTGATCCTCTGTTCGGTCGGCAGAGGCGAGGGATTATGTAATGAAAGGTGTAGTTCAACCCTTCAGGGCTGCTTCGTTAGGCAGGACTGAAGTCTTGCGCTACATTACCCTTTCATGCTTCGTAGCACCGCCGCGAGGCACAAGGTTTTAGCGAGTTCCTGAATGTAGTGTTGAAGTTTTTTCTCCCCGATGTATCCTTAGCCATCGAAGTTAATCCGGAACACCCCGGCCCTTGTTAAGTCTTTGGAATGAGCTTTCAACACCCGCTGATCCTTTGTACATCGTGGCCATCCTCCAAAGATAGTGAGTTGCCTTGGGCTTTCTTTTAGATAGACGGTTTTGGAGTCGTTGGAGGTTTGGAAATGGCGGTAAAACTTTTTCTTGGTCATGGCAAGATTTCTTTCTTGCATAGAAGCATGGGTTCATTGTGCACATGAGGTGACTCTCCGTTCCCACATTTATTCACCTGCCAGTGGCAACAAGGCATTGTTTATAAATGACAGTCAGCGTTTTTTTATTTTAGGAAGTGCCCTGATCTTGGGGCAATGAGCAAGAGGGATAGTAGTCAATTAAATTGTACAATATTGATATAATTTTGATCTGAACTTTAATATGTAAAATGCATTGCTGTTTTTTTGATTAAAAAGCGGCTAAAATTAAAAAAACGGGGCTATAGCGGGACTAAATCACCCGGCAAACAAAAAGGAGCTACGGAGAGAACCCGTAACCCCTTGATTTTCATGGTCGGGGCGAGAGGATTTGAACCTCCGACCCTCTGAACCCCATTCAGATACGCTACCAAGCTGCGCCACGCCCCGACCGATGGCTAAGATCAGATAGGCCTTTTATCACCGTGCACCGGGCCTGTCAAGCGTAATCAATTTGTCCGGTGATGAAAATGTCTTGCATTTCCACTCTAATATTTCGTATTATATTGTCATGGGCTCCTTGAGGAAAATAATCGCCGTCCAAGTCGCCGCCGCTGTCTCAGGGCTGGCCATACTGTCACTCCTCGCCGCCGCTCCCGCGAGCGCCGACATCTATAAATATGTGGACAAGCGCGGCACTATCCATCTGACCAACTTACCCATCAGTCCCCATGTCAATTACGTCTTGGTGTATCGGGAAAAGCGGGTCCTTTTCAACATCAAGGCGGCGGATATTACCAAATACGATCAGATGATCACTCAGACGGCGAAGAAGTACGATATCGATCCGGCCCTGATCAAAGCGGTGATCAAGACGGAATCCAATTTCAACCATCGGGCCGTATCTCCAAAAGGGGCCCGGGGCTTGATGCAACTAATGCCTTCCACCGCCTATGCCCTGCAGGTCCCCGATTCCTTTCATCCGGAAAGCAATGTCGAAGGGGGCGTCAAGTATCTCCATTATCTGATGGAGCTGTTCAGAAACGACCTTTCTTTAGCCCTGGCCGCCTACAATGCCGGAGAAAACGCCGTCATCAAACACCGGGGCATTCCTCCCTACCGGGAGACCCAAAACTACGTCCAGCGCGTCCTCAGTCACTACCACCAATTCCGTAACCATTGACAATGTTGAGGTTGAGGAGTTCATCGAACGCGATGGGCCTGCATGACCTCTTAGGCGCCACTGGGAACTCCAAAGCATTCAAATCAATTTCGTTTATTTTTTGGGCAATTTGACTCAGGTCGTGAGAGTCTTTATCAAGCCGATCCGTCAGGGTAAATGACGCTCGCCATCAAACCGTCCCCTCAATGTATAAATATCTCCGCAGTTTTTCCAGGCGTTTTCCCTTGATACCCTTTATCGCCACCAGGTCTTCCATCTTGCGAATGCCTCCGGGTGAGGAACGGCGTAGTTCCAGAATGCCCTGGGCCGTTTTTTCACCGATGCCGGGGATCATGATCAGTTCCTCTCTTGTGGCGGTATTGATGTTTACGGGTAAACCCATGGCCAGACGGGTTGTCCCCTCCATCCGTCCTAAATGCAGGTGGCGGTTGCTGTCGATCCGCACCGCATCGCCGTTTCTCAACACCCGCCCGAGCTCGGGAGCTGACGCCGCCACGCTTAGATCGATCGATGCGATCCGAGTCAGCAGTTCTGAAAGAGTGGTATTTTCTTCTAGATGATAGATCCCCGCGGCCTGGATGTCCCCGGTGATCTCCACCACCACCGGACCGTTTTGGGCACTGCTGGCGGTGATGGACAATGGTTTGCGCTGATCCCATTCATACGCCGACATAGCTGCATAAACAAATACGACAACGGCAAGGATTACCAGTAAGCCCTGCCGTTGCCGGTCATTGAGGTTCTCGCCGCAACGGTTATTTTTCCAATTCGAAGGCGTCATGAAGAACCATCACCGCCAATTCCGTGTATTTGGCTTTGACGACGCAGGAGATCTTTATTTCGGACGTGCTGATCATCTCGATATTGATGCCTTCCTTGGCCAAAATGGTGAACATTTTCGCCGCCACGCCGGAATGGCTCACCATCCCCACGCCGATAATGGATACCTTGGCGACGCTGTCGTCTATCTCCACCCGCGCCGCCCCGATGTCATTGGCCGCCTCCTGCACTAGCACCGCGGCCTGTTTCACGTCCTTGCGGGAGACCGTGAAGGTCAGGTCCGTGAAGCCATCGACGCTGGCGTTCTGGATGATCATATCCACCATGATATTATGTTCCGCCAACGGCGTGAACAGGCGCGCCGCGATCCCGGGGCGATCCGGAACGTTGATTACGGTAATCTTTGCCTGGTCACGATCGTAGGTCACGCCGGATACTACTTCCTTTTCCATCTCCTTATCCTCCTTGGTCACCAGAGTTCCCCCTTCGTCTGAAAAAGAAGATTTGACATAAATGGGAACTTCATATTTTTTCGCCATTTCCACCGACCGGGGTTGTAGAACCTTGGCTCCCGCCCGGGCCATTTCGAGCATTTCATCGTAAGAGATCCGTTCCAGACGCCGCGCCTTGTCGTATATATTCGGATCCGTCGTATATACCCCATCCACATCGGTGAATATTTCACAGAGATCCGCCTTCAGGGCCGCCGCCAGGGCCACGGCGCTCGTATCTGACCCGCCGCGGCCAAGAGTGGTAATGTCGTTTTCCTCATCGACCCCCTGGAAACCGGCCACGACCAGCACCGATCCCTTCTTCAGCTCCTCCCGCATCTTCCGGGTGTCCACCTTGGTGATCCGGGCCTTTTTATGCGCCCGGTCGGTATTGATCTTTATCTGGAAGCTGAGAAACGAACGGGCCTTATAGCCCAACCTGTTGAGTACCATGGACAGTAGGGTCACCGTTACCTGCTCCCCCGTGGAGATCAGGGCGTCGTATTCCCGGGAATCGGGATCCGCCGCCGCCTGATGAGCCAGATTTATCAACCGGTCCGTTTCCCCGGCCATGGCGGACAGAACGACTATCACGTCATTGCCCGCTTGTTTTGTCTTGATCACCCTCCGGGCAACATTTTCGATGCGTTTTATATCCGCCACCGACGTGCCGCCGTATTTTTGCACCACAAGTGCCATTTCTCAGCAACCTCCCTCTTTACACAAGTTATTTATTTTCCCGATCAGTTCATTATTCCCCGTCAGGATCAATTCCCGATCATTTTCTCCCCGATAAGCGAGATATACAAACAGTGTCCCGGCCGGAAGCAGGGGCATGCTCCTTTCCGCCCATTCGATGACAGTTACTCCCTCTCCGTAGAAATAATCTTCATAACCCATATCTTCCAGATCCTTCACCCCTTCGAGACGGTAGATATCAAAATGATAAAGGTCCAACTTGCCAGGATATTCATTGATAAGGGTAAAGGTGGGGCTGGTTATGGGATATGCCTCGGGTACGGCCAGTCCCCGGGCGATCCCCTGGGTGAGGCAGGTCTTCCCGGTCCCCAGTTCACCTACCAGGGCGATGACCTCCCCGGGTGACGCTGTCTCCCCGATGATCCTGCCGATCCTCAGGGTCTCTTCAAAACTCTTCGAGGCGATCACAATTTTCATTTTCAGGTCTGCGTCTCCATGATGACCATTGCCAGCGCCAATTCCCGGGTGTGGGTCATACTTAGATGCGTCCGGCAAATTGCCCTTTCCCCGAGCATCCGGAGGCCGCGTTCGGTAAAAGCAAGCCGAGGAAGGCCGGCATTGTTTCGCGCCACTCCCACCTCCCGCAGGTCCAGACCCATACCCAATCCGAGGCCCAGGGCCTTCAGCGCCGCCTCCTTGGCGGCAAACCGGGCGGCAAAATGGATTGCCGGCAGAGCTTTTCCCCGGCAATAGGCTATTTCCTCCGGGGTATAAACCCTAGCGGTGAACCTGTCGCCCCAGCGCCGCAGAATCTTTTGCATCCGTGGGACCTCCACCAGGTCGATGCCGATGCCGGCGATCACGATCTTCCCTTCCTTATCGCATCGGCGACGGCCGCGGCCTTTTTCGCCGCCCGCACCTCGTGGACCCTAACCATCCGGGCGCCGTTGAGGATGCACGCCGTTACCGCCGCCACGGTCTCTTCCCTCAGGTTCTCCAGCGTTTCCCCGGTGATCCGGCCCAGAAACGATTTGCGGGAAGGACCCATGAGAATCGGCCGGCCGAGGACGCGGCATTCCTTAAGCTCCCTGATCAACCTCAGATTGTCCGTGGCGGTTTTTCCGAATCCCAAACCGGGATCGATGACGATCCGCTCCTCCGGGATGCCTCTGTCCCGGGCATCCTCAATCCGCCCAGCTAGAAAACTGACTATCTCCCCCCACAGCGACCGATAGGAAAGATCCCCCGTTTGCATGTCCCGGGGCGTCCTCAGCATGTGCATGAGGATGACGGCGGCGCCGCTGTCCCTGGCAACCGCGGGCATCTGTTCGTCAAACCTCAGCGCACTGATATCGTTGATGATCTCTGCCCCGGCTGCTATCGCTCTCCCGGCCACCTTCGCCTTGGTCGTGTCGATGGAGATTGGAATATCGGTCCGTCCCGCGACGGCGGCAATCACCGGGAGCACCCGGTTCATTTCCTCCTCCGGCGACACGGGCAAGGCGCCGGGCCGTGACGATTCCCCACCGATGTCGATCACATCGGCGCCTTCCGCCACCAGACGGAGGGCATGGTCCACGGCGCGATCATGTTCCAGGTACCTTCCTCCGTCAGAGAAGGAGTCGGGCGTCACATTGACTATACCCATGACCAGTGTCTTTTCCCCCACGGCGATTTCCCGGCGGGGAGTGATCAATTTCCAGGAGTCACGGTCGATTTTTTCGATCAGTCCCTTCAATCTTTCCGCAAGCACCGAAAGCCCGAATGGTTGACCTGCGATCTTCCCGGCGAACCTTCCCAGTTGTTTCCTCGTGCCCATGAGGACCACATCCGTAGCGGGAAGCCGGCAGGACACCGCACCCCGGGCCACGGCGGCATCCCCGCCCACAGCGAGCATTTCCTGCTTGATGATGTTTGCTGCCGGGCAGGAAACCCCCTCCAGGTGAATGTTGAGGTGCTGCATCTTCGGCTGCATGGCCGCGATACCGTGGGGGTCAACACCGGTATCTTGAAGGAGGGCGACGGTCTCGGCAGGGTGGGCAAACTGCAGGTCTCTTAAAAACCACATAGGGAAATCATTCAGACTTCTGCATTATCCGGTTCGGTCTCCCGCATGGGGATGCCGATGATGGCATCGATCTCCGTGGCGTTAAGAACCTCTTTTTCCAACAGTTCCACTGCCAGGTGATTGAGGGTGTCCAGATTCTCCGTCAGGAGTTTTTTGGCCTCCTCGTAACGATCCGAAACGATGCGGGCGACCTCGGCGTCGATCTTCTGGGCGGTCTCTTCACTGTAATCCTTGTGGGTGGCAAACTCCCGGCCAAGGAAGATGGCCTCTTCCTTTTTTCCGTAACTCAAGGGACCCATCGTTTCGCTCATTCCCCACTCGCAGACCATTTTCCGCGCCAGCGCCGTAGCCCGTTCGATGTCGTTGCCCGCTCCGGTCGTGAAATCGTTCAGCACCAGTTCTTCCGCCGCCCGTCCCCCCAGGAGGATGGCGATGCTGTTCAGAAGGTATCGACGGCGATAGGTATGCTTTTCATCAATGGGCAACTGCTGGGTCAAACCGAGGGCCCTGCCGCGGGGGATGATCGTCACCTTGTGGATGGGATCCGTTCCCGGCAGCAGCCTGGCGATCAGAGCATGACCGGCTTCATGATAGGCCGTATTGCGCTTCTCCTCATCGCTGATCACCATGCTCCGCCGCTCCGTGCCCATGAGGATCTTGTCCTTGGCGAATTCGAAATCCGCCATGCTCACCTTCTCCTTGTTGGTCCGGGCGGCATAGAGAGCCGCTTCATTGATGATGTTCTCGATATCGGCGCCGGAAAAACCCGGCGTCCCCCGGGCAATGACCTGGAAGTCCACATCGTTGTCGATGGGCACCTTACGGGCGTGGACGGCGAGGATCTTCTCTCGTCCCTTCACGTCCGGCAGGGGAACGACGACCTGGCGGTCGAAACGTCCCGGCCGCAACAGCGCCGGATCCAGAACATCGGGGCGGTTCGTCGCCGACACGAGAATCACCCCCTCATTGGATTCGAAACCGTCCATCTCCACGAGGAGTTGATTGAGGGTCTGCTCCCGCTCATCGTGGCCGCCGCCAAGACCGGCGCCACGCTGTCGGCCCACGGCGTCTATTTCATCGATAAAGATAATGCAGGGGGCATGTTTTTTCGCCTGGTTGAAGAGGTCCCGGACCCGGGAGGCCCCGACGCCGACAAACATCTCCACGAAGTCGGAACCGCTGATGGACAGGAATGGCACATCCGCCTCGCCGGCAATGGCCCGAGCCAATAGGGTCTTCCCCGTTCCCGGGGATCCGACCAGCAGGAGGCCCTTGGGGATGCGCCCCCCCAAACGGGAAAACTTTTTCGGATCCCGCAGGAATTCGATGACCTCCTGGAGTTCCGCCTTGGCCTCGTCGATCCCCGCCACATCTTCGAAGGTCACCTTGTTCGTTTTGTCCGTCATGAGCCGAGCGCGGCTTTTACCAAAGGCCATGGCCTTCCCTCCCCCGCCCTGCATCTGGCGCATGAAGAATATCCAGACGCCGATGAGAAGCAGCATGGGAAACCAGGAGATGAGTATCGTCATGTACCACGGGGAATCCTCGGCGGGTTTCGCGGCGATGCGCACATTGGCGGCCTTGAGCTTATCGACGATCGTGGCGTCCTTGGGCATGAAAGTCTTGAAATTTTTTCCGTCCGTGAGCTTGCCGGTGACATTGTCTCCCTGAATGGTCACTTCCCGAACCTGTCCCCGTTCCACATAGGCGACGAAATCACTGTAAACAACACTTTCCTGTTGTCCCTTGGGCTGGGTGAAAAGGTGATACAGCAGGACGAATACCAGACTGATCACCAGCCACAGGGCGATATTTTTCTGCAATTGATTCAAAAGGATGTCTCCTGATACTTGAATTCGCCGCTGAGGCGATGCCCCTCCCTTACAATAACCTTACTCTCATTTCAATGGATTTCTATGCCGGACGCCGGTAATCGATCCGCAAGATCCTCTTTGTTTCCGAAGTGATTTTGAACTCTTCATGAACGCACACACCGGGGATCCAGGCGATCCGCTTGTCGGCCACAATAAGGGGCAATCGTTTGCGCTCGTTCCTGCCGATCTTTCCGTCCACGAAGATGTCCTGCAGCTTCTTTTCGCCCGCCATCCCCAAGGGGCGCATTCGATCCCCGGCGCGAAAGTTTCGCACCATGACCGGCGTACCGGTCCGGTCGCCGTCGAGACAGGCCGTAGCCGTAACCTGGTCGTCGGTTTCCGGGCGGGAATCGCCGCAATTCGCCCGGTCTTTCGCGCCCGGGAGGGGCCTTGTCCGCTCCCGGCAACCCTGACGATCCCCCGCCCCTTCCCAGCGCCGGCAATCAAAATCCTCGCTGATCCGGAATGTCAGGATATCCCCCGTCTCCCGAATCGTCAGTTCTCCGGGTGTGGCCACCGTATAAGCGAAGGCGAAGTCGCGGCCGCCGGTCTCCGGACGGGCCAAGATCAGCCGCCCGTAGTCCCGCTTCGCTTCCAGACCATGGGGAAGGTGGAGACGTCCCGACGGCCGCGGCGCGAAGGCCAGTTCCAGAACCGCCTGGACATGATGAAAAAAAATCCCCTGCTCCACATCTGTTAAGCGCTCCAGCAGATGTTTCACCAGCCGGCGGGAAAGGGCGACCGGCTGCACCCGGATTTTCTCTACTTCCAGGCTGAAACCCTCCGGGGTAACAGCGATGTTCCAAGCCGTCAGGAGACGCTTTACCTGACTCTTAAAGAATTCGTCCTCCTCCTTAAGCACGGCGGCGGTCCGGGCCAGGGCACGATCGATATTCCGGTTGTAATCCCGCCGGAGCAGCGGCAGCAGATCATGGCGAATGCGGTTTCGCAAGTGACGGCGGTCGTCGTTGGAGCGATCCATAACGCAATCCAGTCCCTCCTGAGTGAGGAAGGCCATGATTTCCCGGCGTTCAATGTGGAGAAAAGGGCGGATATAAAGGCCGTCCCGCATTGGGGTCATCCCCTTGAGCCCCTCGGAACCGCTCCCTCGGAAGAGATTCATCAGTACCGTCTCCGCCTGGTCCTGGAGATGATGCCCCAGGGCGATGCGGTGTGCACCTACTGATGCCGCCACCCGTTCCAGAAATTCGTAGCGTACCACCCGGGCCATATCTTCCGTCGATCTTCCCGCCGCCTTTTTCCGCGCCTGGATATCCGCCCGCTCCACTGTCAACGGCACCGCCCGGCGGGAACACAGCTCCCTGACGAAACATTCTTCCGCCTCCGCTTCCCCACGGAGGCCGTGATTGAGATGCGCGGCGGCCACGGAGACTCCGTACTCCTCAGCCAGCATCCGCAGCACCGCAAGGAGGGCCACGGAATCCGGACCCCCGGACAGGGCCACGAGGACCGTATCACCGTCACTGAGCAGGGCGAATTCTTCGATGGCCTTCCGGACCTTTTTCAACATGGCGAAACCGATTAGGGAAATATTATCTCAGCAAAATATATTTTTCAGTTCCGCCAGGTTTTCGCAGGTCACATCGGGTCGCAGGGCAAGGAGCCGCTGCCGTTCCCCGAAACCGTTGAGAAAGGCGCAACTTATAATCCCCGCATTTTTCGCCAGGAGTATATCGTTATGACCATCGCCGACGATCGCCGCTTTTTCCCGGGGAATATGGTAATGATCGAGGTAATGATCGACAAGGCGGGCATCGGGTTTGAGGTAGGGCCGGAAATCTCCGCCGATGATGTCATCGAAATAATGGGCAATGCCGAGACTTTTCACTATTTTAACAGTAAACTCGTGTTTCTTGTTGCTGATCACCATCTTTTTCTTTCCCGCGAAATGGGCCAGACATTCTTCCACTCCGGGATACAGAGCCGTTTTGTCCAGCATATGCTCGCCGTAATAGGCGCTAAAGACGGTCAGCGCCTCCGCCAGGGCGTAATGATGATCCGTCCCCAGGGATCTCCGGATGAGCTCCTGCACCCCGTCACCGACATAGTTCATGATCCGCTTATGCTCCAGCGTAGCCATACCCAGCTTCTCCAGGGTATGATTGACGGCGGCGGCAATATCCTGACCGGTATCCGCCAGCGTGCCGTCGAGATCAAAAACAAATAAATCAATTTTTATCATATGTTACCCTATTCATGCAAAATTGTCCTTGACTGGTATATAGAACTCGGGTTTGAATGGCAAGCAAATCGAGGAATAATTTTTTTCAAGGAGCATGGATATGGAAAAACGACCCTGGACCAAATACGGGGCCTTCTTGGTCATCGCCCTGTTCATGGCCGTATTCGTTCTGGAACTCGATGCCTATGCCCGGGTGGGCGGCGGCCGTTCCTTCGGCAGCCGTGGCTCACGATCTGCCTTCAGCACCTCCAAGCCGTCTCCCAGCCAGCCGTCGAGTCCCACCCGCAGTATGACCAGCCCATCACCGGCGTCGCCACAGTCGCCCCAGCGGGGAGGATTCCTCCGCACCATGGGCGCAGGACTTGCGGGAGGACTTCTGGGCGGTCTCCTCTTCAGCAGCCTCGGCTTCGGTCACGGCGGCGGTTTTGGCGGCGGCATCGGCCTTTTCGATATCATTCTCATAGGCGGAATCTTGTACGGAATCTACTGGTTCCTGAAACGTCGCCGTCAGCAAGAAGCCATGGCCACTTCCCAGACGTCCTTTTATCAGGCCTCCGGACTGCATGCCCAGGCTTTGCCAAGCAATGCCCAACCAGTCGACGTATCATCCCGGGACGACTATGGCGCCGACCACCGGCAGGGTCTCACCCACATCCGGTTGATGGACCCACAATTCAACGAAGATAATTTTCAGACCCTCTGCATGGATATCTTCTTTAAGATCCAGGGGGCATGGGCAAATCGGGACATGGCGTCCGCCCGGTCTCTTCTCACCGACGAGATGTTCCGGATCCTCCAGAGCGAAGCGGAGCAGATGCAACGGGATAAAAAGTTCAACAAGCTGGAAAACATTGCCGTCCGCAACGTGGAAATCGCTGAGGCCTGGCAGGAGGAAGGCCGGGATTATATCACGGTCCGTTTTCTGGCCAACCTTCTCGATTACACCGTCTCGGAACGGGGAGAGTTACTGGACGGCAGCAAGACGGATCCAGTCAAATTCGAGGAATACTGGACCTTTGTCCGCCCCGTGGGCAACAACCCCTGGCAGTTGTCCGGCATCGATCAGGGCAGGTAAATGAAACCGAAAGATCGGATAGCCATTGTCGGGTTGGGCAAGGTGGGAACCGCCATGGGATACCTGTTGAAAAGGGCCGGTTATCCCATCGCCGCAATAGCCGACCGTAATCCCGCGGCATTGGCGAAGGCCCACCCCTATACCGGCGGCCTGATTTGCCCAACCATTGCCGCCGCGCCCCAGGACGCCGATGCCGTACTCATCACTACCACCGACGACGCCATCGCCTCCGCCTGTCGAGAGCTCGCCGGCGCTCTCCACCCCGGCCAGAAGGTGATTCATTGCAGCGGCGCCGGTTCCCTCGACCTTTTGATCTCCGCCCGGGAATCGGGAGCCTTAATCGCCAGTATCCATCCCATCCAGTCCTTCGCCCATGTGGAGGGGGCCATCGACAACATCCCCGGCAGCACCTTCGGGATCACCGCCGGCGAGGAAATCAGGGAGTGGGCCGTGAATTTCGTCCTCGCTCTGGACGGAGCGCCCTTTTTCGTTCCCGACACGGACAAGCCCCTATACCACGCCGCCGCATGTATCGCCTCCAACTATCTGACCACCCTGCTCTATATGGTGGAAGAAATATATCTGCACCTAGGACTGAACCGCGAGGAGGCCATTCGCGCGTTCTGGCCCCTGGTCCGGGGCACCTTGAGGAATATCGAGTCCCGGGGAACCGTAGAGGCATTGACGGGACCCATTGCCCGGGGAGATATCGGGACGGTGGAAAAGCACCTGCTCGCTTTTCAGGATAAGCTGCCTGAATTTCTCCCCGCCTACCGGGCACTGGGTATAACCGCCACGGATCTGGGACTTAAAAAGCGGAGTTTGATGGAAGAAAAGGCAAGCATGATCAAACAACTACTTCAGGGAGGAAAAACATGAGCACACAGGTTCAAATTACCAGGGTGACTACGGCCAAGATTCGGGACATGAAGAAAAAAGGTGAAAAGATCACCATGCTTACCGCCTACGACTATCCCACGGCGGTGGCAATGGATTCCGCCGGCGTGGATATCTTTCTGGTCGGGGATTCTCTGGGTATGGTCGTACTCGGCTACGACAGCACACTGCCCGTCACCATGGAGGACATGCTCCACCACACCAAAGCGGTCTGTCGGGGAACCCAGCGGGCCATGGTGATCGGAGACATGCCATTCATGTCTTATCAGACATCCGTCGCCGAGGGCGTCCGCAATGCCGGCCGGTTTCTCCAGGAAGCGGGCGCCCAGGCGGTAAAGTTAGAAGGTGGACGGGAAGTGGCGGAGGTCACGAGCCGCATCGCCGCCGCCGGGATTCCCGTCATGGCCCATATCGGTCTGACCCCCCAGTCGGTCCACCAACTGGGAGGCTACAAGGTCCAGGGCAAGGGAGACAAGGCGGCCCAGCGCCTTTTGGAAGACGCCAAGATCCTGGAAGAAGCGGGGGCCTTTTCCATCGTCCTCGAATGCGTCCCCAAGGGTCTGGCCAAGGAAATCACCGCCGCCCTTGAAATTCCTACCATCGGCATCGGCGCCGGGGTGGATTGCGATGGTCAGGTCCTGGTCGTCCACGACATGCTGGGTCTCTTCGAGCGGTTCACGCCGAAGTTCGTGAAACAATACGCCCGCATTAACGATCACATCCGGGAAGCGGTGGAAAAATACTGCGCGGAGGTGAAGAGCGGCACCTTCCCCGACGACGCCCACTCGTTTATGTAGCATCCGGCCAAAGGCATATGCAGGTCGATGAGTTGCGTCAGCCACGGTCATAAATGATCCGGAACCCGTTGTTCACGCCGCCCCGCAGTTAGCTGCGGTGGTGTATCCAAAACGGCAAGGAACGAAGTGTGCTTCAGGGAATATAACCCCGGTAGAATGAACTACCCTGCAGCAAGCTACGGATTACCTAAAACCCCGGGGAACGATGCAAGCTTCGGGGAATATAACCCTGAAAGAATAATATTTTCACCCGGTTGTTCGTCACGGCTGCCGTGACTTTTTTCCCATTCCGGCTGCGATCTGTTTGGCCCTGTTGAACGATGTGGTATTGACGACTGTTTTTCCCTTCGGGGTCGTAGCGGCCAGTTCGTGCATCTGTTGCACCCGTTCCTCACTGGGCGGATGGGTGCTCATGGCATCGGAGAGACTCTTGGAAATTCCGCCGCCCCCCTTGGAGGCGCTTTTTTCCATCGCCAGGAGTTTTTCGTAAAATTTCCCCACCTGGTCCTTGTCGTATCCCGCCCCCACAGCGTATTTGAATCCAAGGCGGTCGGCCTCCATCTCGTCCTCCCGGGAGTTTACCAGGAAGGTGTACTTCTGGGCCAGCATCCCGCCACCTGCTCCTACCGCCCCACCCAGGAGGGCCGCTTTGGCATGACAGGCCGTGTCGTCGGGACCGCAGATCATCCTGCCCAGACCGTAGCCCACGGCGGCGCCTAAAACAGCCCCACCCGCGGCGTACATCCAGGTCTTCTTCCCTTCTTTTTCCATGGCGTACATCCGCTCGGCGGAATGGCGGGCGACAACGTGACCGATCTCGTGGGAGATCACCCCGGCAAGTTCCGCCTCATTGGACGCCGCGGCAATGAGCGGCGCCGTGACGAAGATCTTTCCCGCCGGCATGGCAAAGGCGTTAACGTCCGTCACATCCACCACAGTGAAGTCATAGTGATAAGGATTGCCATCCAGGTTGTTCGCCTTGACGATCTTCATCCCTAAATCGGACACATATTTCTGCAGTTCCTTGTTCTGCGCCGGAGGATAGTCCTTCAACATTTTCGGGAGGGCTTCCTCGGTGAGGCGCCTTTCGTCCTCCACGGTCATGCCGGTTTCCTGACCTACATTGCTCCCTTCCCGATAACGGGAACTCTGTGTGGAGGCGCAGGAGACAAGCACCGCCACCAATAGGATCATCATACACACCAATCTTCTTTTCATCGCCATTTCACCTCATAAAAATTCGTCTCGATCAATCATGCCCAAAGACCGCCATGAACGGCTCCGATATCGGCGATTCCTCCCTGCCGCAGTTCCTCACGCCACTAAAAAAGTGCATCATTCTTTGGCAGCCTCGGATAAAGGAAATCGTCTCAATCAGCCGGCCTGGCCGTCGATCTTTACAACCGGACCGTCAGCCCCCGGTCCCGAAGATATTCCTTGACCTGGCGGATGCTGAAGGTCCGGAAATGAAAGACCGACGCCGCCAGCAGGATGGAGGCGCCTCCCTTGACTACGGCATCGTGGAAATGCTCCAGTTTTCCCGCCCCACCGGAAGCCACTACGGGCACCGTCACGACATCGGCGATGGTCTGGATGAATTCCAGGTCATAGCCCGTGAGTGCCCCATCACCGTCCATACTCGTGGGCAGGATCACCCCCGCCCCCAGTTCCTGACATTGTCCGGCCCAGGCGATGGCATCCTTACCCACCGGCCTGGTCCCCCCCGCCACAACCAGTTCGAACCCGGACGGCAGGGCCGGGTTGCGCCGGGCGTCGATGGCCACGGTGATCTTCTCCGAGCCGAACTTCTTCACTGCCTCCCGGACCAACTCGGGATTCCGGACCGCGGCGCTGTTCATGGAAACGGCGTTGGCCCCGGCAGCCAGGACCAGTTCTATATCGTCCAGGCTGTCGATGCCACCGCCCACCGTGAGGGGGATGGTGATGACGGCAGCCACGCTTTTGACCCATTCGAGCCTGGTCTTGCGGTTCTCCACCGTCGCGGCGATGTCCAGCATGGCCAGTTCATCCGCCCCCTCCCGTTCATAAAAGGCGGCGTTCTCCACAGGATCTCCGGCATCGCGGATATCCACGAAGTGCACCCCCTTGACCACCCGCCCCTCTTTCATGTCCAGACAGGGCATGATTTTTATTTCTCTCATTTAATTATCCTTTCTTTATGACTATTATTCTGACATAGTAAATTGAGCAAGACCTTTTAACGGACATCGCGGGCAGCTATCACGGAAGACGGCTATACACGCCCAAGGCCGCCTTTTACCCGGCCCGGTCTCATTTGTCTGCCACGACTTTTTTCAACGGTTTGACCATTTCCTTTTCCAGTACCTTGAGAAATTTCTTCCGGAACGGGGGAATCTTCGTCAGGAGGGTCATCATCAGATTCGTTCGGCGGGTCTTGATATCCTTATGGGGAAAA
>Ga0302253_1001077_pt1 | contig 18052 bp, 14 predicted proteins | sample AAG_RA_Trp_MG_FD_193537 | JGI IMG/M metagenome (GOLD analysis project Ga0302253, IMG submission 193537) | Enriched activated sludge microbial communities from anaerobic digester in WTTP, New Holstein, Wisconsin, United States - AAG_RA_Trp | ecosystem: Engineered > Bioreactor > Anaerobic >...
GTGAACATGACCGAGCGTCTGCGGCATGTCCCGAACAGCAGGAGATCGCCGCCCGCGTCGAACTGTTCCAAGACCGGCTTACGTCGTCAAACAGTCGAAATCCCTGTTTTGAAATCTCCCTCGGAAAAACCGGCCTTCATAAACGCGTTCCGGTGACCTTTTTGGGACCCGGATGGGCTAAAATAGGTGGCAAAAATTGGCACGATTTAAGGGCCTTTGATGACGGTTATACGAGGTGCAATTCAGCCTTATTTTGGCAAACAGAGCGATTATTGAGCATATTCTCCACAGGAAGAGAAAAAAACGGGTTTACAGGCTTTTCCGGTATTGGCCCGGAGATACGGACAGGAAAAGGAGCCCGTATAGGGCTTATTTTACCTCGGGAATTTGACCCCTCAATTTCGGGTCCCTCGACGAGGAAAAAAAGGAGATTATATTCCCATTCCTGTAATCATCCCAACAATCTGTTGAGCTGTCACAGGGTCCAGGACCTGAGCCAGGACCAGCCCGGCCATCGAGATGAAGAAGGTCCAGAAGACTTTCTTCACCTGCTCATTCTTCCCGAACGCCTCGATCGCGGCATCCGTATCCGCCTTCATTGCCCGCTGGATCAGCTTCGGCAGGAAAACAAAGAGCGGCAGGAACAGGACCGCAGCTCCGATGAATGCCAGGCTCATGTCAGTCCGGCCCGCCAGGAAGATCCCGACAGGGGCCGCGAAGGTTCCGGCCAGGATCGCTGCCATTTCCACTTCTCCGAACCAGAAGTAATGTCGTTTCTCGGCATAGGTCAGCCGCTCGATATCTGTCAGCGCAGACAGATCGAAGATGCCGAGTGTGTTCAGCATCCCGTACCAAACCGTGTGCGTCTCTTCAGGGTCGGCAATGATGCCGAGGAAGAGGATGATGACCGGGCCGATGAGCAGGATGATCGGGAGGTGGGCCAGCACAAGGACCAGCCCGAGCAGGATCCCGGTCCCGCAGATAGCGCAACGGGTCTGCACCTCGTTCTCAAACATCGCGGTCCTCCGCGATCCTGATCTCAAACACCTGGCTCGTGTACCCGCCATTGGCCGGGCTGAAGTCCCGGACCCGGCCCATCTGGGCCCACTTCCGGCGGCCCGTGCGGATCTGGACCGTGTGGATGCCCGGGGCCCGGGGATATACCCGCCGCCCGTCAATATCGTGCATCTCCATATACGGTGGGATGTCGAACCAGTCCGGCCAGAACCGGACACCACGCGGGATGTCCGTTCCCCGGTGCAGGTCCTGCAGGCGCATGGGTGACATGTTGTCGTAGATCACATCGATGATCAGGTTCTCATCATCCTGCTCCGGATGCAGGTCCAGCTCATAGAATATAGGATTGCGCCGCACCTCGTCACGGGTGAGCGGCGTATCAACCGTCAGCGGCTCAAGGCCACCGAACTTTCCCCGGTACAGGCCGGTCACCGTTGCGATCGGCTGCACGTTCTCATAAACCATGATACTCCTCCTTGCATTGTTCATGCTCGTCCCGGAGTTTCTTGAACTCCTCGACGATCTCATCATACTTGCCGATCTTCTGATAGATGGCAAACAACATGGGATAGAGCGGGAGAACGGTCCCGAGAACTATCCCTAAAACTTCAATTTCCATGGCGGTCCTCCGCAATGAGACGAGAGGACCAAAAAGAGAGGGGACCGGAGGTCTCCTCCCCTCCGGGTCGTTTCGTCAGGCTGGTCTAGGCGAGAGCTGCCACAGTGTCCGCCCAGGTCTCCACATTCGTGCGGATTGCATCATCCTCGTAGGAGGTGATGGTGACCCGGTCGCGGCTGAAGTTCACCATGTAGAGCTCGCCGTTCGCGTCGTGGCACCTGAGGGTTGCGCTGAAGGCATCGCCCCCGACATCATGGACCACAGTGCCGCCGTGGGCCGTGGTGACCGCAGCGGCGGCAAGCAGCGCAGTCACGCCAGCGTTGAAACCGGCAAGCGTGTTGAACTTGTGGTTGCCCGTGCCGACGGTCTTGGCCAGTGCGTCCTGGTAGACCATCTTCGCGGTGAATGCCTCCTTGGTCTTCTCGACCGGGGGGTGGCTCTCACCGGCAGTCATATACGCTACACACTCAAAGGGATTGTCGGTGATGACCGACTGGACGATCGTGTTGAACGTCGCGACATCCACAATGGGTTCGGCAAGGGTGCGGGTTGCACTCTTGACATTTGCACTCTGTACGAAATCTGCCATTCTTCACTCCCGCCCTTGGGCCCTTGGGCTGAATATTACTCTATAGGACGGGGGGCTTAGCCTTTGCTGAAGGGAGGAAAAAGAGATCAATCGATTATTTTACCAAATCCTTGCACAACAACTCAGCTTGTTCCAGAACAGTAAGCGTTGCTCGTTCCTGTTTATCGGGAGGATATCCATACTTGCGCAGGATTCTCTTGATCATAATCCGTAACTTTGCCCTGACGGATTCACGAACAGTCCAGTCAATAGATACATTCTGTTTGACAGTCTGGACCAGTTCATGTGCAATTGCCTTGAGTGTTTCATCACCAAGAAGTTTGACGGCACTATCATTGACTTCAAGTGCATCATAGAAGGCGATCTCGGCTTCAGTCAACCCGAGTTCGTCGCCGCGCTTGTATGCTTCCCGCATATCTTTTGCCAGACCAATGAGCTCTTCGATCACGATAGCTGTCTGTATTGCCCGGTTCTGATATTTCCTGATCGTCTGCTCCAGCATTTCTGAGAACAGCTTAGATTGCACCAGGTTCTTCCGTGAGCGTGCCTTGATTTCATCGTTCAAAAGCCGCCTGAGCATTTCGATCGCGAGATTTTTCTGGGGGAGGGCCTTAACATCGCCGAGAAACTCATCGGACAGAATGGAAATATCCGGTTTATCGAGCCCGGCTGCTGCAAAGATATCCACCACCTCATCGGAGGAAATCGCTTTGGAAACGATCTGCCGGATGGCATGTTCCATGTCATCAGAAGACTTCCCTTCGGTACCGCCCAGTTTCACCATCTGGGCCCGGATAGCTTTGAAGAACGCGACATCATCACGGATCCTGAGCGCTTCTTCGTGAGGAACGGCCAGTGCAAAGGCTTTTGAGAGCTCAGTGACTGCCTGCAACAGCCGTTGTTTCCCATCTTTTTGCAGATAGATAAACTCCATTGCGGAAGGGAGAAGCCCGAGTCGTTGTGCAGGTTCACCACTCATCCACGCGGAGAAGTCGAATCCATGGAACAGCCCAAGGCAAATCTCGTATTTCTCCAGCATCACCGCGACTGCTTCTTCCTGGTCTATGCAGGGTGTGCCCTTCCCCTTATTCTGCGTATAATCATGCAGCGCTTTCTTGAGTTCATCGGCAAGACCGAGGTAATCAACGATAAGACCCCCGGGTTTGTTGGGATATACACGGTTCACGCGGGCTATTGCCTGCATGAGGGTGTGGCCCTTCATCGGTTTATCGATATACATCGTATGGAGACAGGGAACATCAAACCCGGTCAGCCACATGTCGCGAACAATGGTGATCTTGAACGGATCTACTGGGTCTTTGAACCGGGTTGCAAGCATCTCTCTCCGCTGCTTGTTCCGGATATGTGGCTGCCAGTCAACGAGATCGGATGCTGATCCGGTCATGATAACCTTGAGGGCCCCGGTGGTATCTGCATCGTCACACCAGGCCGGACGGAGCTGCGAAATTGAATTGTAGAGTTCGACACAGATCCTCCGGCTCATACAGACGATCATTGCCTTTCCTGCCAGAGCCTTGTCGCGTTCTTCAAAATGGGTGACAAGATCGCGTGCGATAAGATCCACCCGTTTCCCCGAACCGACGACCGCTTCAAGAGCTGCCCATTTACTCTTCAGTTCTTCCTTGACGCTCTCTTCTTCGCTTTCAGTCACTTCTTCGAAATCTGCGTCAAGGTGAGGGCGCTCTTTCTGGTCAATCTCGATCTTCGCGAGCCGACTTTCATAATAGATGGGGACCGTTGCACCGTCCTCAATTGCCTGCTGAACATCATAGATATCGATGTAATCCCCGAAAACGGCTCTCGTACTTCGGTCCGCGATCTCGATAGGGGTTCCTGTGAAGCCGATGAAGGACGCATGCGGAAGAGCCTCGTGGAGATATTTGGCAAACCCGTATGAGATCTCACCGCTTTTACTGTTGACATTGGCTCCGAAACCGTACTGGCTCCGGTGGGCTTCGTCTGCGATAACGATAATATTCCGTCGGTCCGACAATATCGGATAGTGTGCTTCTTCCCGTTCGGGAAGGAACTTCTGGATCGTTGTGAAGATGACACCCCCCGATGCGAGGGCAAGCTTCCTGCGGAGGTCATCCCGGTCCGTTATCTGGACCGGGTTCTGGCGGAGGATTTCGTGACAGCGGGAGAAGGTCCCAAAGAGCTGATCATCGAGATCGTTCCGGTCGGTGATGACAAGGATTGTCGGATTCTCCATCACCGGGTGCAGGACGACCTGCCCGGCATAGAAGACCATTGTCAGACTTTTTCCCGAGCCCTGGGTGTGCCACACAACGCCGCACCGCTGGTTTCCACCGGGCCGGGTTGCAGCGAGGGTCGTATCAATAGCTCTCTGGACCGCGTGGAACTGGTGATATCCAGCCATTTTTTTAACAATCGTCCCGCGAGTATCCTCTTCAAACGCGATAAAATGCCGGATAATGTCGAGGAACCGGCGTTTATCACATACACCTTTGATCAGGACCTCGAGTTCCGGCATTGTGGCAGGTGCGAGATCGTCCCCGCTGATCGTCCGCCAGCGCATGAACCATTCCCAACTCGATGAGACGGTACCGAGCCGTGCACCGATGCCATCCGAAATAATCAGCATTTCATTGAAGGTGAAGAACGAGCCGATCTGGTGTTTGTAGGTCTGGAACTGCTTAAACGCAGAGGTGAGTGTTGCGTTCTCATCCGCAGGATTCTTGAGTTCTATTACCGTAAGGGGAAGGCCGTTCACGAAGAGCACGATGTCGGGTCTGCGGTTGTGCTGTCCTTCAACAACCGTGAACTGGTTCACCGCGACCCAATCGTTGTTGTCGGGATTATCAAAGTCCACGAGCCGGACCCGGTCGCCGGTGACAGATCCATCCGGGCGAAGGTATTCAACCTCGACGCCATCGATGAGCATCCGGTGGAAGTTCCGGTTGTTTGTGATCAAGGAGGGTGAGGAGGGCGTGGTTACTTTCCGGAATGCTTCGTCCAGGGCTTCTGCGGGGATCTTCGGGTTCAGGGAGCTGAGGGAATCACGGAGACGGGAAGGAAGGACGCACGTGTGATAGTCGTTCCGTTCAGCCCGGGATTCACCGGGGGCGATATCGGGACCGAAGATGATTTTGTACCGGAGAGATTCGAGCCATGCGAGCGCAATTTCTTCTACGTGATTTTCTTTTAATGATCGAGTTTTCATTATCGCTCCTCAACCCCCGGCAATTGATTCAATAAATCAACGTCAACAGGATCTGTTTTCTCTCCCATCTCTGATAAAAGCGTACAATACGCCTCTAAATCATTGCTATAAAGAACTTCACTTGGGCTGTAGCGATAATCAAAGATTGAAACGACTTCGTTGTTTCCATCGATGTATTCATTGAGTTCCGGATTATCACCGTAACGAATACCCCGTGCCGCATGCCCTCCGGGATACCCGCGATGGATTTTAAATAAATAATTGACCAGAGCATCGACAGATCGTGCAATGAGATGAGCTTGCGTGTTATCTAATTGAATAGAATATGCATCCTTCCCATGAGAAGCAAGTCCTTCATGATTTCGAATTTCACTCAATCCCTTCATCACGGCGTTGATTCCACCGATAAACGTCACTATCGACTCTTTGAGTTCTGGAATATTTTCATGGCTTTTCGGAACAATCGGAAGACTTTTAACAGTTAAATTCACCAAACTTGGAAAATTGATATCTTTTGCATATGCGATATTCCTGTCTTTGAGAATAGTCACACAGGTTGTTTCCATCAGGGATTTTGCGAAATCAAACGTTAAACCCACGTCATTATTTCTTACCGCCTGTTCTAGGCCATTAACCTGACGAATGATATATGGTGCTCCTTCATCGATTACTTCCCGTGCACCTTGCATTGAAAAAGAAGACTCAATTTGAGGATCAGGATTTTGTTCAGTTGGCGGAGTCATTCATTTTTCTCCGGGATTTTCTTATTCCAAGGGACATTTTCCACAGTCCCAACCCAATGATCCTTTTCCAATCTGTTGGCATACGTTCCTTCGTAGTCGCATAATTTTAGGATAGACAATTCAAGATACCATAGTCCTAACTGCCAGATATCAAAATAGATTTCAGAATAGTTCTCGGTCTTTTTGTGTTCGGAATGAACCATTGAATTTCTTACTTTTGTTAAAACATGCGGGGAATCGATCAGATTATGGCGTTTTGCTACAGTTTTCACATCAGGGAGTTTTTCGGGTATTTCTATTGGGAGATCGAGAGAGGAAAATAATATCCGGAATTTGTCAGAAGCAGATAATTTTTTGAAACCTTCAGCTTCGAGCAGTTTTCTTTGATTCACCGCAAACTCAAACGAAAGGCGTTCTATCGCAATCTGTGTCAGGACAATTCCGGTATCGATACCACCTGAATTGTTGTTGCTCCTCGCGTACCAGTAAATTACGGTATGGAGCGTGTCTTTCCATTTCTCATTTTCCAGCATTGAGAGAAAGTTCGGAAATAATTCGGCTAATTCTTCACAATGGTTAGGATCAAACCAGTAATACTGACTTTCATTTGATTGACGAGGGCCATTAAATTGTGCCCACACCATTTCACCAGCATCGTCAAATCCCACCGGCAGGACGGCTGTGCAAAATGCACCCTGGCTGAACGTAAAAAAAAGATAGAGATCCCCGATTAACTGTTCAGCTTCCTCTGCACTGAAAGAACCTCCATCGGTCCGGGCGAAACCTACGACGTGGGTAAGACCATAACCCCCGGTTTCTTTTAATTTCTCATTGGTCTTCGAAGTATCATGATTATGAATTTCGATAGCCCATTTTTTTGAATTGAGCTCTGTAACATCCTTTCGGCAGTGTCCATTTTCTGATTCTATTATCTGAAAAGTGGTACCAAACGTATTTTTGAAATTGAAAAGGTGAAAAACAACTTTTGATAACCTTGTTGTTTTATCTCCGATCCAAGGCATCGGAGTTTCAAACGGAGTAAATGTTATTTCTGTTTTACCCAAAGTGGGGGTAGATACGCTCGTTGCGAAAACCGGGATATCGTGACCATTGATGGAAATACTCCTTGTTTCGGTAAGAATTGATTTAAAATGGATGAATGAATCAAACTCGCTCCGAACATTGATATTTATTCTCGGTCGAGGGAGGAAAATTAGTTTTATCTCGGCAATTCCTTTCAGTTCTTCTTTATCGGCATGGAATGAACAGGGGATATCGGACGCAAGCGATATGCTTTCATTTGGATTTTTAAAATCGTAGAATGGCTTGAGATCCATCATACTATTTTCCCCGTTAAACCGGAATTTCTCCCGACATCAGCTTCGGCAACATCTCATCTCGGAGAGTTGCCAGAGTTCGCGACTCAAGGAGATTTTTCCGGATTTTCTCAAGATCTCCACGAACGATTTGATCGAATTTTTGTGCAATTTCATCCGGGGAAATGACAATTTTCACGCCGTCAAATGTCTGCCGGGTAATCGTTTCAAAAACAGTACCATGTGTTTGCTGCTGAAGATCGGCGATGGCTCTTCTTAACTGAAAATGAATGAAATAGTCCGAGTATCCCGCTTTTCCTCTTACCCCATAGCATGATTGATTCATCGCCATAGGAGTCCCGACAAGCGCAAGGTTTCCGACGGTCCCCCGGGCGGTAATAATCGTCGTTCCAACTGGTAAAATATTAGTTGAACTATGTTCAACCCCGGACTGCGTGATGTGTTTTTCTGTATCAATAACGAATATATCGCCTTTTTGTGGGGTATCTACGACTGAAAACCATGGAATATCTCCATTCCAGTATTCTTCGACCGAGGTTTGAGGAGTGCCACCGCCAATTAGATCGATAATATCACTCAGTGACCCGGTTCCCCATCCTTTCGGTATTTCTCTTCCCCCAATCTCCTCAAACCCGCTCGGGAACAGCGCCGCCGTTGCCGCATCCATCCCTTCCGGCTGCCTGCCCTTTGCTTTCGCCCTAACCGGATCGAAGTCAATGAACCAGGACTTGAAGATTGTCCGAGCCATTGCTTCGAGGGTCTCATTCGTCTGGCGGTTGATCTCAATCTTATCATCGAGAGTGCCGAGAATATGAGCAATATAATGTTGGAGGGGGAGGGGTGGAATGGAAAGCTCTAACGATTCAATCATTCCTTTCGTTAATGCATTCCGAGTTGCTCCGGCTGATGCTAATGCCAACAAATATTGTTGCATCGATTCATTGACAAGATAGTAACGAAGATATCGAGGATCCAACTCATCAGACTTGGGCCGAATGATTGCGACATGCTGATTTACACGAGCAGGAAGTACATCGTTTTTTACTTGACAAACACGAGCAACTGAATCTCCGGTGATATTAAGTAAAATATCATCGGGTTTGACTGTAACATTTTCAAGATCTTTCGCTTGTTTTTCATCAATAAATGCCAAACCTTCTTTTTTAAAACCGTCATTGTAGACATTTTGACTTCGAATCAATGCAATTCCGCTCGGAAAATAAACATCTTTTCCACCCCTCGGTGTTGCCCCACTTCCAATTTTCTCACAAAAATCTCCCAATCTTATTAGTTTATATTGCATTGCCATCTCGATACCACTCGCAATCAATTTTATACGGTGCATCCAACGAGAGAATCATCATCAGACCAAATCGATATTTATATTCCCCTGTGGGATTTGTAAATCTACATAACTTTTTCTTATCGTCGTCAATTGATCCCCCTAGTTTTTTTGCTTCAATACAAAGAAGATTGTCGTTGGTATTTCTTCTATGAACAAGGATATCCGGTTTAACTAGTTCTCCTTGGAGTTTCTTGGGAATTGCGTTTTTCCGGTTATATTCACAATCCACGTGCCAGTCTACAAAATATTTTTGCAAATAACCTGCAATCCGGTGAGTGGCGGCCTGTTCATTTGCTGATAATTCCAGAAGTTGGGAATCTGTCTCTAAAAAATCTTTCAAGGCACGATTGACCTTCGCTTTAACGTCATCAAAATGATAAGATTCGATATTTGACCTCCCGCTCATTTCTCATCCCAACCTGTCGATCCCATCGACACTTATCCCAAACCTGTCGAAAATATGAAACAATTTCAACATGTCGAACCAATCGACATATCGCTTTGATTTGTCGAAAAAATTAAAAAATTTCGACATGTTATTATGGCTCCTTGAGCAATTTCAGGAGTGCTGGATTGCTGAATAATTTCTCCCGACCCACCTTCTCAGACTTTAAAACGCCAATCTCTTCCATAGCCTTCAGATAATCTGCTGCGGTCTGCCTTTGTGAAATTCCCGCATCGACAACAAACTGAATTTTACAATAGGGTTGGACAAAAATCAGCTCGACAAGTTCCTTCGAATAAATCTGTTTGGGAAGGCGTGTCCGGCACAGAACAGTTGTCTCTTCCAGCAGACGGCGGATCGCAAGAATGCGCTGGTGAGTCCTGATTGACGTCGCCTCAATTGCTGACAGCATGAAGAGCACCCAGGGTTCCCACTCCTGCTTTTCCGTCACATCACGCAGTAACCGGTAATAATCTTTCTTGTGCTCGATGATGTAGTGACTGAGATATAAAACGGGAATATCAAGCAGGCCTTGTTCGACAAGATAAAGAATATTTAAAATCCGACCGGTCCTTCCATTACCATCTTCAAAAGGATGAATTGCTTCGAACTGGTAGTGAATCAGCGCCAGACGAATGAGAGGATCAAGTTCATTGTCATCCGGTTTCCGGATGTAATCCCCGAGGAGATTCAGTTTCTCTAAAAGGATATCCCCGCCGTCCGGAGGCGTATAGACGACAACTCCCATTGCCTTATTCCCGAGCTGAGTACCGGAACCCTGCCGGAATTGAACTTCGTGATCGAGCAGACCTTCACAGACCTGCCGGAGCATCCCCGTTGACAAGGGTTGATCCTTAAGCAGATCATACCCCTTGCGGAGAGCCGTCCGATAGCGGAGAACCTCTTTCGTTTGAGGATCAATGGTGGCCCCGGGCGGGAGAATTGCGGCCTTGTAGAGTTTATCACCGGTCGTGACGATGTTTTCAATTTCTGAACTGTCCTGTGCTTCCCGAAGAGGAAGAGCGTTGATAAGAATATCCTGGTTGGGGATTAAATTCCCCGCACTTTTCAAAGAGGCAAGAGCACGGTGAGCACCTACACATTTTTTCAGAACCGTCTTTGATTCCAGATCGATATGCGGAGGGAGGGGGGGAAGATCATTGTACGCTTTTGTGCGGTCAAATTTCATAGCCGATCTCCTTGAGATTCTTCCGTATCTCTGATTCAAGCAACTGTGACTCGGCAAACTGTTCGCCGAGCGTCGCTGTCAGCCGTTTCATCTTCTCATCAAACGGTTCCCCGTCGTCTTCAACAACTTCAGTGCCGACATACCGGCCCGGTGTGAGAACGAAATTATTTTCCTTGACCTTCTCAACCGGGGCACTCATGCAAAAACCGGGGATATCGGCATATTCTCCGGCTCCCTCGTCACCCCGCCATGCATGGTAGGTACCGGCTATCTTGTCTACGTCCTCGGGCGTGAGTTCCCGGTGAACCCGGTCTTTCAGAACGCCGAGTTTCCGGGCATCGATGAAGAGAATTTTTCCCTGTCGGTTCTTGAATTTGTGATTTTTCTTGTCCCGGGAGACAAACCAGAGGCATACGGGGATCTGGGTTGAATAGAAGAGCTGCCCGGGCATCGCAACCATGCAGTCGACGAGGTCCGCGTCAATAATATTTTTTCGGATTTCACCTTCATTTGAGGTATTGCTCGACATTGAACCATTGGCAAGAACAAATCCGGCTATCCCCGTGGGTGCAAGATGGTGGATAAAGTGCTGGACCCATGCGAAGTTCGCATTGTTCATTGGTGGCACACCGAATTTCCACCGCACATCCTGCCGGAGCCGGTCGCCACCCCAGTCACTCATGTTGAACGGCGGATTCGCGAGAATGAAATCCGCTTTCAGGTCCGGATGCATGTCACGGTGAAAGCTGTCCGCGTGTTCCTTCCCGAGATCGTTATCGATCCCACGGATGGCGAGATTCATCTTTGCGAGGCGCCATGTCGTCGGGTTGGACTCCTGGCCATAAATGCTGATATCGCCGATTTTCCCGCCGTGTGCTTCAACAAACTTCTCGCTCTGGACGAACATCCCGCCAGACCCGCAGCAGGGATCAAATACTCGGCCTTTGTACGGTGAGATCATAGAAACGAGAACTTCGACAACACACCGGGGCGTATAGAACTGACCACCTTTCTTGCCTTCAGCGCTTGCGAACTGCGAAAGGAAATATTCGTAGACCCGCCCGAGAATATCTTTCGAACGGCTCTCTTTATCGCCCATACCGATCCGGCCGATGAGGTCGATGAGCTCCCCGAGTCGCTGCTTGTCAAGTGACGGTCGTGAGTAATCTTTGGGGAGAACACCTTTCAGCTGCGGGTTGTCGCGCTCGATGGCGATCATGGCGTCATCAATGAGTTTCCCGATAGTGGGCTGCTTCGCATTCGCTAGCAGGAATGACCACCGTGCCTCCTTGGGAACCCAGAAAACACGCTCGGCCCGGTACTCATCGGGATCCTCAAGCGCCATATAGCGCATATCGGGCTCCTTGACAAACCACTTGCTCGAAGAATCTCCCAGTTCATATTCGAGCTGCTTGTGACGTTCAGTAAACGCATCAGAGATATATTTCAAAAAAATAAGGCCCAGGACCACGTGCTTGTACTCAGCAGCATCCATGTTATTGCGGAGCTTATCCGCCATCTTCCAGCACTCGGTTTCGAATCCAAGGTTGGTTCCGTTTTGAGAGGTTGTATTTTGACGAGGCAACGGGGATCATCCCATAATATTGAGTTCAATGAATCAGAATTTGTCTTCATTGAATAAATAGTTATAAAAAAGATGTATTATTTGGGGAGCAGGGCATTAACTTTCTGAAATAATGCAGCCGCCCTATCGATTGTGGCAGCGTCGATTTTTTTGAGAAGATCAGATTGCTCATTAAGCAGAAATACAGCTGGAAGATAATGGTTGAAATGGCCTCCCGAAATAGCTTGGAGTTTGAAGTATTCCTCAATTCTCTTAACAATACGGGGATTTTGATTAGTAAAAGATTTGAGGGTTAATTTTTGAGACAATTCCTTCGGATAAGCACCATTAACCAAATTCAAATAAAACTGGGGTTCAAACATATCTTCAATATCGGCATCTTTTGCGCCGGTTATCTCTCCTATATTGATCAAATTTTTATTACCGAGGAAATGATTTCCTTTCAAATTTTTTATCCGTTGTTTGTCTCGTTCTGAAATATCTATCAAAACGGCGATGTTCAATTCATTCGCTCCCAGTAAGGACACGAAAGTTGAAACCTTATCCGCCCCACCAACGGGTGTCACTACCCACCGGGGATCCAATCCATTTTTCCCATGGCTGATTGCAGCTTCGCTTAAAATTTTCAGATAAATCAAATCAGATGGACCTTCAACGAGGAGACAATTGGGTCCAATAAACAAAGTTTGGGCTAAATCATATCCAAGTGCTGCTTGGAGAGGGAATATCGTATCTTGGTCGTTTCGTAATATATCCTCACTAATTTTCGTCCCCTTTTCATCGACATCTTGGACGGTTCTCACACTAGTCAGTGCATTTGGATTGATCATGAACGGCGAATGGGTTGTGTATATCACCTGATGTTTCGGAGCGAGGCGCTCGTCGATAAATCTGAGGAAGTCACCTTGAGCTTTTGCATGCAGATTCAGTCCAGGCTCATCTAATAAAAGGATCAAATCTGCATCGCTTCGCTCAATTTGGGAGAAATATGCAAAGAATGAAAAGAACCAGATAAAACCCCGTGACCGCTCATCGAAAGGTACTGTGACCCGGTGGCGATTATTTTTAATTCTGACGTGAAGGATCGGGCCATTGTTCAAAGGCGGAGGATCGCTAGGATTTGCTTGGGAGATATCGAACTCAACCTCAAGCTGTTTGTTCTGAGTCCAATATTCAAATACCTGATCAGAGATGCTGATCGAAGCGGCTTCTAATTCCGCTTTGAGACGTTCATAATTCGTGACGCTCTCGAAATCCTCCAATTTGTTATCTGATAGAGATAATAGAGCTAAGAAAGTCCGATCTGATTCATCGGGTTGATTTTGATCACGCCGCGTCTTGAGGAAGGGGATCGAAATGCGACCTTTCATTGTGCAATAATCATCAAAATAAACAAATTTAGGAATGAATTTTATCAGAAATTCGTTGATAATGAATTCATTCAGCCCTTTTGGAAAGCGTGAATTAATGGAGGCTAGAAGTGTATTCGCCCCATTTTGTTCTTTATTCTTTTCTAGGAGTACCTTAAATTCGTCCAAAGTCTCAATATTTGCAGCTTGTTTTTTTACATCATCCAACAGTTCAGACGTGGCTAAAATAAACTGAACTGCTGCCTTTTCATCAGTTTGGATACCCCAGGAACGAGTATTTTTGTAATTCTTGGTCACAGTGACTGAACCGGATTTTATAACATTTTTTCCAAGAGCGGATTCAATTTTACTAATTTCTTCTTTTGAAAGTTCGAATTTTGCACTTACAACATCAGCGGGGGTTTTTTCATGAATTTGTTTGTATTTTGTGAACCCTTTTCTAGGATAGTCCATGATGTCGAAGTTTCCATTTGTTCCTTCAACCGGACTTAATTTTTGAACTGCCTGAAGAAAGGCAGTTTTACCGGACTCGTTTTTACCGACAAGGCATGTGACCGTATCGATTTTTACTGGGTCAGAATCATCAATACTTTTAAAATTTTTTACGTGGACTGTGATTAATTGCATAACCATTCCTCATGTTTGATCGGCGACTGATCAAGATCTGATTACTATTCCTCTATGTCTTGTCATTTATAAACGATATGGGATAGGATGCGTTATTAAACTGATATCTTTTTAATATTCGTTGCGCAGTGTGAAGATAAACACAAAGGAATTTTTTTAACCTAATTCTTTAAGAATTCCGAAAAGGATAGTAATTGTTGAATAAAATGACAGATCTCCCTGATGATCCAAAAAAACCTTTAAATCAGATACTAAACGAGCAAAATTCGATTATTCAGCTATTTCTTGATCAATTCAAATTTAAACAATCATTATTAACAATTTTTAGTCATACGTCGATCAATATCACACCCCGCTTCATCGATGCATCGGTGTTATTCCTCTTTCTGACATTTATTTTTGGAATTAATGGATTGTTGAAATGGGATTTGACAACTCCAATGATAACATTAGGAATTATCGCTCTCTTCGCATTCATTGAATTGATCGGAACAAATACCACATTTTTCAAAAAGTTCTTCGATACGGATAAAAAAACCCGGAGTTTTTTAGACAATCTGGATTCGATGTCCAGTAAACAAATAGAAGACGATATTAATTACCTAAATTTTTCCTCAAGCAACATGAATTATCTATTGTCTATCATTGAGCAGGACAGGAACAAAATCCCACCGCACATTGTTGAAAAAATATTAATATCGCAGGATTTGACGAAAGAAAATCTGGATAAAATTTTCACTCAAAATGTTTTGAACAATCTCCGGGAAAAGGTCATCATTACCATATTGTTCAAAAAAATGGACAAACTAACTCCTGATAATATCACTATTGTTTATGATACCTGCAGGGAAAATGATCAAATTATCAAAGTTCTTTTCGCCACTCAATACGATAGCAAATCCTTACTTAAATCTGATAATGCAGAACAAAAACTGACTGGATATTTCGAAAAATTTCAGGTTAAAAAGGAACAGTACGATATCGTGTTAAAACTTATTCCTATAAATCACTTTGAGGGAATCAAAGCGTCCTTTCTCTTAGTATTATGGGTAGTATTCCTTTTGGCGGGAATCGTTGCATCATTTTCTCCGCCATACTCACAAAATGTCGATATCATCTCTAAGATGGTCACAATTTTCTTTGTGCCGTTCTTTTTTTCATCGGTAATCGTGGCGATATTTGTTATACCCGTTTTACGATTTTTCAGACGGCATTATACAGAGCGCTTCCTAAAGAATGTCATGAAGTAAGAAAGATTCTCTTGCAGAATGCTCGCGCTGACATCGTGAGCATTTATTCAAAAATTCTTTTCGCTCATCAATTTCTCGGAACCCTCCATACCGTCCCGATCCCTGCGAATGCTCTCAGGAACCTCTCTGACCCATCACCGACATAGAACAGCGCCGGTGAAAAGGTCGGCCCGGGCCCCCCATCTCCGGAAGGACCGGTAAACCGGATACGGGCCGATGGAAAGCACACCCGGCACGATATCGCCGTTAGCGTCTTCCACGCAGCGGTCTCGGTCGCAGATTTCCACAGCACGATCGCCTCCGTGGTCCGGCCTGCGGACCGCTCCAGATATAATTTCGAGAACCACTGCTCGACATCATGACCAAAGGGAGGATTGAGAAACACTCGACCATCCCACGGCTGCACAAGCCCGTTATCCTGAGCTGTATAGTGCTTTGATGCCGGCACGTTCGGGATCTCCTGGCTGTTGCTGGCCGGGTCGAGGTCGATCGCGCCCATACAGGAAATCACCGCATCGAGGATGTATTGCGGCGTGTAATGCTCCGTGCTCTCGTGCGAGAGCAGAGCTGGCGGGACCGTCATACGACACCAGCCTCCTGTGCATCCTCCCGCACGCCTCTCCCGTAACAATGCTCGCAGAGTTTCACGCCAGTCTCGCGATCGATCCACACCGCCTTCGCAATCCCGCAGACGGAGCACTTCCCCACATCCGCTGTTACTCGGCTGCACCGGGAAATGTCTACGGTCCCGGGCAGCGGGACCGACGCAGTTTGCTCCGCTTTCACCGCATTGTTGAAGCATGAGCGGCAGATCCGCCGGGCTGCCTGCAGGTCCTTGGGCCGGGCCCGACGCTCCGATGTTAGTTTCTCCACATACCAGGAGCCCTTCTTCCCGCAGGCATAACACGCAGTTTTCGATTTCGGAGGCTCGAGTTTTTTGTAATCCCGGGCCCGGATGGTCCGGGGCCGGTCCGGTCTTTCAGCACCGGATCCTGTTTTCAGCACGCTTTCAGCATCTTTCGTACGGGTGCTGAAAGAGCCCGGGGCCGAATTTGAATCTCTTTTACCCGATTGGGGTGTTCCGGGCAGAGATCGTTTTTCGTTTTCAGCAGATCGCGAATTATGCAGACACTGAGCAGAATTCATTTCAGGTTCCGGAGCACCTCCATAATTCCGGTTTTGCTGAAAACATCCTTCTCTTAGTACAGAATTATTTGTACAATCACCTTCTTTGCTGGAACCGGGAGCGCTGGAAGTTCCGTTCTCATTTTCAGCAGTTGCTGAAAAATTGCTGAAACCTGCTGAAACTGCTGAAAGATGAGATGAATCGTCGTCATCATTCTTCGGATTGTGATCAAGCCAGCACGCTCCCCCGTTCATCCACTGCCGGTAAAGCTCACGGTCCCATTCGAACGCCTCGGTCCTGCGCCGGACCGAATACCCGCTCTCCTCAGTCAGCGTCACGGTCCGGTCCGTGAATGAGATCGCCGGGCACTTTTCCAGCAAACCGGTATAATTCTTTCCCCGGCTGTCATAGCCTTTGATCATCCGGTAGATACTCAGGTAGGATCCACCTGTCAACCGTTGCAGGTCCTGAATGGTGAATTCTGCCAGGTTCGCCTTCTCGATGATGGCGAGCAGGTCGGACTCTTTCTTGGTCATCTTTGATTCCTGCCCGCCGGCTGTACCGTTCAGGAGCGTGAAAACTTCGGTCGCTGCGGTAAAATCCGCTTCGTCGGCATACACGCAGAGCGTCCCGTCCTCACCGGTCTTCTGCCGGCGTTGCCGGAAGAAGAGGGCCGCATGGCTCTTGATCAGGTCGTAGAGCATGTCGGGGTTGCGCCGGTTGCTGATTCTCTGGAACCGGATTCGCCGCGAATAAGGAATGATCACCCAGATCATCTGCTCGTGCAGGACCTCCCAGATCTCCCGACAGATTGCGAGTTCATGGGATTCATCGGTGAACGTGTCGGGGTCCTGTTCCTCCTTTTTTTGTTTCGCCTCAAGCACCCGGGCATCCTGCTCCGCCGATTCATCAATCCAGCAGGTCAGCATCCGGTTCATCACCTGGTCGTCACCGGTCCCTTCCTTCTTCGCAATCCACCAGACGCACCGCTCGGGAATCGTGCAGACCCGTGAGGTCAGGTCCTTTGTGACCGTCGTGTGCGTGATCGGCTCGTGGAAGTTCGAAGTTGCGGACTTCAGGATCTCCTGAATGCCGTCCGAGAGCTCGGTATCGTCACTCATCAGGACCGTGCGGGGCCGGAGATCCTTCATGTAATAGAGCGCCTTGTTGCTCACCGTGCCTTTCACCTTGTACCGGTCCGGCACCTGGCGCATCATCTTCCGGAAGGCGTGGGTCTTGCCCTTGCCGGAATCCCCGGTAACGGAGACATGCAGCCCGTCCGAGTTCTTCACGGCCTGCGACGCCATCGAAAGGATCATGCAGCGGGCCACAATCTCGTCGCCAACATGCTCCTGGGCGAAGGTCCGAAGCATCAGCGCCACCGGGTCGCCGTGTTCCAGCACATCGAGAGCCGCAGCCCGGTGGTCGGAGGATGCCGCGACCGGGACCGGCCCCGGGTCAGTTCTTCCCTCCTGCTCGGCCTTCGCCCGGGCCCGGTCCTTCCGGGTGGTCTGCTGCTTCTGCTCCCAATCCCTCCGCTTCGCTGCCCGGTCCGGTTCGAACCGCTCGCGGAGTTCCTGCCACCGCTGAGTACCCCCGCCACAG
>Ga0302253_1001079_pt1 | contig 18019 bp, 16 predicted proteins | sample AAG_RA_Trp_MG_FD_193537 | JGI IMG/M metagenome (GOLD analysis project Ga0302253, IMG submission 193537) | Enriched activated sludge microbial communities from anaerobic digester in WTTP, New Holstein, Wisconsin, United States - AAG_RA_Trp | ecosystem: Engineered > Bioreactor > Anaerobic >...
TTCTCCGCCTGCCCGGCCTCTTTCATCTTCTTCGGATCGACCGCGACACAGATATCGACTTCCTTTGCCGTCGGGTGCACAAACCGACGGTCATAGACCTCGAAATCGTACGTGTATGTCCGGGGAAGGCTGGAGAGCCAGATCTCGGCCCAGATCGCGGTGACCGCATCCGGCATCTGCCCCTTTGCGTTGAAGACCGCGAAGGTCTGGGCAGGGATCTTCCGCACCTCCATACCCTCAGGAACCGTGCCGGCCCGGGTCACGCCGGCACCGATAAGGTACGCATACTCGCCCATCCAGTTGCTCGCATAATCCGAGTACACGGCGTACATCACCGGCGGGATGGCACGGTTTTTGATCTTCGCATTGGCATTCTTCTGTAAAAAATCCGTCCACGTTGCCGGGATATCGGTCACGCACCTGCCGTCAGCATTCGAGGTACGGCGGGAGATCCCGACAACGATCTTCGCGGGGATCTTTTTCACTGTAAACGGGGTATCGATATCGAACATTGAGGGAACGTCGGCATGCGAGGAGTTAAACCGTCCGTTTTTTACCTTATTGCGGATCAGCACCTTTTTTTCATCCCCCGGCGTATCCCGGTATACCATGTGTCCCGCGGCCCTCATCCCCTATAAACCGAAGAACCCGAAGACCCGGCTCTCAAGCCTTCTCTCCCAGGAGGAGCGGGAGCAGTTTGCCACGGCAATGCTCGAGGATGTCAAAACTGCCGTGAAGGACGCGATGTGCAACCCGGTCCTCGTCTGCTCCGAACTCTTCGACTCCGAGGACGTCCAGATCACCATCACCGATACTGACCTGAGCGGGAGCATCAACGCCATCCTCCCGCAGACGCTGGGCCCCACCCTGATCATCATGGCCGACCTCCCGCTCGCAACAACGGAGGCGATCCGGCGGCTTCTTGCAACGGACAAGGATCTCGCGATCGTTCCCGGACGCGGGGGCGGGACGAACGCCATCTTCATGAAAGACCCCCCGAAGTTCCATGTCGACTATTATGGTGCAAGTTTCTTAAAACACATGAAGATTGCAGAAGAAGCGGGGCTTGCCGTTGAGGTTATCGACTCCTTCCGGCTCCACACCGATATTGACGAACCGTGGGATCTCGTGGAGCTGCTCATTCACGGGACCGGAAAGAGCAGGGCGTATCTCGAGGAGCTGGGGTTTGCTATATCAGCGGAAAAGGGCCGGGTGGGCGTTGTAAGAAAGCGATAAGCTTATCGCTGTGTCCTGCTCAGGGCATCATATGAACGGGCAGGTGGGGAATTCCTTAATCGAACTCCTCTATGTTCCGGATCCGGATGTGAACCGGATCATCGATACGTTTATCACACGGTTCAACACGGTCTACGGCAACCCGGACTCCGTACGCTGGGACATCTCCAAGGAGGACTGGCAGCGGTACGAGTTCCTCGGCGACCGGGTGCTCGGGCTCATCGTTGCCCAGGCCCTCTTCACCCGGTCAGGAGGAACGCTGAACGAAGGCGAGATGACCCGGCGGCTCGCTGCGATTGTCTCGAACCGGGCGCTCGATCAGCTGGCGAAAACGTACGACCGGGAGATCTTTTCCCGCCTGATCCCGCGGTGTATCGGTGAACAGAAGACCTATGGCGCACGTATCGGGGGCGGGGCATTCGAAGCCTTCATCGGCGCCCTGTACTGCGAGGTCGGGCTGGATGACGTGACCTTCTTCGTCACCTCTGTGATGAGAGGCCTGCTCGAAGAGCACGATCCCCGCGACAACGCTATCGGGCTTTTACAGGAATATTTCCAGAAACGGGGTGACGACCTGCCGTTTTATTCCGAGGTTTCCCGCACCGGCCCGGATCACCGGCCTCTCTTCACGGTCCGGGTCCATATACCGGGCGGGAGAACGTTCGACGGCACCGGGATGTCGCTGCCGGAAGCCCGCCGGAATGCTGCGCAGGCTGCGCTTGAAAGCCTGAAATAAGGCCGGACTGCCCCTCCCGGCTGTTTTCCTGTCCCGACCGGAGCGTTTATAGGATTATCCCCCGTAACGGAACATAGGCACGATACGGCAGGGAAAAGCGACCCGGCTATGTTCGAATGGCTGTTTGAGAAGAAGGCAGATGGCGTCATGAAGGGTATGACGCTTGAGTGGATGTGCCCGGCCTGCGCAGGTATCAATTTCAGGATCCTGAGCGCAGCGGAGCGGGGGACCGGCGAGTACCATTCGCACTGCCGGTACTGCAACGTAAAGTACCATATCGCTTTCCCCCCTCCCGCACAGGGTATCTCCGGGGAGGCAGAGTTCTACGAGCGGCTGGAGGACGAACACTTCACGGAGGAGGAACAGCGGGAACTGATCCGGGACTTTGCCGAGATCGAATACATGCGGGCCGACAACGCCAACCCGCGGGAAGTGACCGGCAAAGGCCGGATGCTCGAGGAGAAGATCGTTTTTTTCAAGCACCGCCGGCGGATGTGACCCGGACAAAATCGTAAAAGGACGCTATTTCCTGCTTTTTGCAAAAACGCCCATGAAGAGGCATTCGTCCGCGTCGATGGATTCCACGCCCGAAAATTTATCAGATACGGGCAGGCCGGTCCCCCGGACGATCGCGGCGGGCATACACTCGTCCGCCTCGCCCATGACAAGCTCGGCTGCGGAGGCGATGTTGTCTGCCACCGCCCGCTTGGTAACCTCGAGCGCCCTCCCGAAGAGGTCGCTTTTGCCCCGGTCATCGATCACGGACGGGATGCCGGCGCACCCGATCGCAACCCCGCTGCAGCCGGATCGCATCGCGTGCGTGCGGCTGTCGGCCACGATCACGCCAATCACCGCCCCGGTTGCCTTCCTGACAGCGTCCCGGATCCTGCAGGCGCTTGCATCGGGATCGGCGGGGAGCGGCGTCACACAGCCCGGCGGAGCATTGGATGCATCGACACCGGCGTTGGGGAGCAGCGTCCCGCCCTTCATGCAGAGCAGGAAATGGGGGATTCCCCCGACAATGGAGTCGCTCTCCCGCAGCACGACCTCGGCGATAGCAGGGTCCATCTGGTAGTGTGCGGCCAGATCCCGTGCACGGTCGGAGGGTTCGATATCCGCAAGCCGGATCACGTTCCCCTCCGATGTAGCGACTGCGGTTTCGGCAAGGACAAGGATATCTCCGTCCCGTAAACCGCCACAGGTGTTTTTCGCGGCATCGATAACCCGGTCGGAAATGGAATCCCCGCTGTGGATAATGCCCGTGGAAAGCCCGTACACCGAGAACGAGCCGTTCATCGCCGTTTCACCAGGTGCTCGAAAACCCGCACCATATCCACCGTCTCTTTCACATCGTGGGTCCGGACCATGGCGGCTCCTTTCTGGAGCAGGGTCATGGTGACGGCAAGGCTGCCGGCGAGCCGTTCCTGCGGCAGCCTGTCCAGCAGGTTGCCGATGAAACTCTTGCGCGAGACAGCGGCGAGAAGCGGGCGGTCGTAGCGGAGGAACTCGTCGAACCTGCGGCTCAGTTCCCAGTCGTCGTCCACCGATCGGAAGGGGGTCCAGAGCCCGATACCGGGATCGAGGACATAGTTATCGATTCCCGCGTTGCTGCAGCGCTGCATGACGGTTGCGAGCGCCGCGTGGGTTGCATCGACCCCCACCGCATCGCCCGGGGTGTAATCCGTTGCCATGATGACAGCGGGAAGGCCGGCATCGGCCACCCGCTTCACGTACGCCTCCGAACAGAACCCTGCGATATCGTTCACAGCATGGATCTCGTGCTTTAAGCAGACGTCCAGTACCCACGGGCTCATGGTATCAACCGAGACCGTGAAGCCGGTCCCGTCGAGCTCCTTCAGCGCCTCGTTGATCCGCCGCGCCTCCTCGGTCCCGCTGATGGCCTGGGAGTTCGGTGCCGTGCTCCGGGCCCCGAGGTCAAGGATATCGGCGCCGGCTTCCACCATCTCAACGGCCTTAGCATGGATCTCTTTTGTGGGGATGAAGGAATCAACGTAAAAGGATTCGGGGGAGCAGTTGATCACACCCATCACGCGGATCGGTGCGTTCCCGCCGATCGTGATCTTGTTTATCGTGCACTGCCGCATGCCCTCACCTTCGCAGCCTTCAGGGTGTTCTCCATGAGGGTGGCGATCGTCATCGGGCCGACCCCGCCGGGAACGGGGGTGATGGCACCCGCGACCTCCTTCACTGCAGCAAAGTCCACGTCTCCGACGAGTTTCCCGTCCAGCTGGTTGATGCCCACATCGATGACGGTCGCGCCGGGCTTGACCATCTCAGGGTGGATGAAGTGGGCCTTCCCGACCGCCGAGACGAGGATGTCGGCCTGTTTCAGTTCTTCTGCCAGGTTCTTTGTCCTGCTGTGGCAGATCGTGACCGTGGCGTCGGCATTCAGGAGGAGGGCCGCCATAGGCCGCCCGACATCGATGCTCCGTCCCGCGATGACGGCACGGGCCCCGGAAACCGGGATTTTGTATTCTGCCAGCAGGGTCATGATTCCCGTTGGCGTGCAGGACGTGAACCGGGGCTTGCCCGAGAAGAGGAGGCCCATATTCTCCGGATGGTAGCCGTCCACGTCCTTTGCCGGGTCGATCGCGTCGATGATCCGCTCGGAGTCGATCCCCTTCGGCAAAGGAAGCTGTACAAGGATCCCGTCGATTTCCGGGTCCGCGTTCAGCTGACGGACCTTCTCCAGCACCTTTTCTGTTGCGATAGCGCTAGGCAGCTCGATCCCGACCGAACCGATCCCCACCTGCTCGCAGGCCCGGTGCTTCATCCGCACGTACATCTGCGAGGCCGGGTCCTTTCCAACGATGACCGTGGCAAGGTGGGGGTGGAGGCCGCATTCCTCGATCTCCTCCCTGAGGATCTCAAGGCGCATCTCCGAGCATTTTTTCCCGTCGAGGATCGTGGCCGCCATACAACCTCGGGATTATTCGGGGTAGAGCGTGAACTTCGACGCGAGGGCTTCAACCTTGCCGTGAACGTCTTGGATGTTCTTCTCGTTTTTGATGTCTTTGATGATGCTCGCGATCCACGTGCCGATGAGGCGCATCTCGGCTTCCTTCATACCCCGTGAGGTGACGGCAGGGGTGCCGATCCGCAGGCCGCTTGTCACGAACGGGCTCTTGGTCTCGTTCGGGATGGTGTTCTTGTTGACCGTGATCGCGGCTTTGCCAAGGGCGGTCTCGGCCTCAAGGCCGGTGATGCCCTGGTCGGTGAGGTCGAGAAGCATCAGGTGGTTGTCGGTGCCGCCCGATACAAGCCTGAGGCCGCTCGCCATCAGGGTCTGGGCAAGGACCTTTGCATTCTTTATGATCTGCTTGTTGTATTCGGTGAACGAGGGCCTGAGAGCTTCCTCGAAGCAGACTGCTTTTGCCGCGATGGTGTGCATCAGGGGACCGCCCTGCATGCCGGGGAAGACTGCCTTGTCGATGGCAACCCCGAGGTCAGCGTTGCACATGATGGCGCCGCCGCGGGGCCCGCGGAGCGTCTTGTGGGTGGTGGTGGTCGTGTAGTTGACCACGCCGACCGAGGTCGGGTGCTGCTTTGTGGCAACAAGGCCCGCGATGTGGGCGATATCGGCCATGCAGACCGCGCCGACGTCGTCGGCGATCTGCTGGAACGCCTTGAAATCAATGCTTCTCGGGTATGCGGATGCACCGCAGACGATGATCTGGGGCTTCTCCTTCTTCGCCAACTCGGCAACCTGGCCGTAGTCGAGCATCTCGGTCTTCGGATCGACGCCGTACTGTGCTACCTGGTAGAACTTCCCGGTGAAGCTGACCGGTGAGCCGTGGGAGAGGTGGCCGCCCTGGTTCAGCTTCATGGAGAGGATCTTGTCGCCCAGTTTTATCGTGGCGAAGTAGACGGCCATGTTTGCCTGGGTGCCCGAGTGGGGCTGGACATTGGCGTGCTCCGCACCGAAGAGCTTCCTGAGCCGGTCGCGGGCCAGGTTCTCGGCCATGTCGTGGAACTCGCATCCGCCATAGTACCGCTTGCCGGGGTAGCCCTCGGCATACTTATTGGTCATGATCGATCCCATTGCTTCAAGAACTGCATGGGACACGACGTTCTCTGAAGCGATCAGCTCCAGGCCGTTGACCTGTCGGAGCCGCTCCTTCTCGATGATATCTGCGATTGCTGGATCCGTTTTTGACAGATGCGACATATGGAGAAGGGTTGGCACGGATCAGGTATACCTTTTTCTCAGGGCGGACTGCCGGGTCGGGGCGTTGACCTCTCACAAGTCGAAGAACGCTGGCGCGTTCTTCTCCAGTTCGAGGCCGCTTTGCGGCCTCTCACTAACCAAAACCCCTTTATCCTAATCAGGCGATCACTCTATTAGTAATACGGAGTGCGCTGCACCTGTACCGGCACGGTTGGTTAGCGGGCGGCGCAATCGTGTGCAAAGATCAAATATCTTGAACGCGAACGTTAACAACAGGAGAGAAAGAGTACCATGATGGAAACCTCATTGTCCGCTGCAACCGAGGACCGGATTGCAACGCTGGAAAAGAAGGTCAGGGAGATGGAGGCACTCGTCAAGGGCCTGACCCAGGAGCTCCTCGATCTCAAGTCGGTTGCGATGAAGATGAACAAGCAGAGCGAGGAACGCAGCCGGCAGGAACTGAAGCGGAGCACCCCCATCGCCCAGGGTGCGGCGCCCCAGCCGGCAGCGGCCGCTGCGCAGGCCCCGTCAGCAACCGGCAGCACGGTCATCCGGCCCAAGAGCTCCCGGCAGCCGGATGCCCCGGCAGCCCCGCCGGAACCCGCCATGGACATGATCATGCAGCCCGACGGGACCATGAAGCTCGAGCCCCGGCGCGGGGACAAGAGCTATATCGTTGCATCGGCCGGCTATGGCAAGAAGAAGGGTATGGCAAAGGGCAAGCAGAGTGACATGATCGTCGCGGTCGAAGAAAATAAGGATCCTGCAAAGAAGTAAGGGGCCGGATCTTTGCACATCACAGAACTCGAGATAGACAACTTCAAGTCTTTTTCAAAAAAGACAAAAATACCCTTTCTGGAAGGTTTCAGTGTCATTTCCGGGCCCAACGGATCCGGCAAGAGCAATATCATCGACTCCATCCTGTTCGTGCTCGCCCTCTCGAGCTCCCGCAACCTCCGGGCCGAGAAGCTGACCGACCTCATCAACCTCAACTCCGGCAAGAACATTGCCGAGGTCTCGCTCCAGTTCTCCGACGGCACGAAGATCCGCCGCCGGATCAAGCGGACAGGGAACGGGTATTACAGCTACAACTACCTCAACGAGCGGCTCTGCAAGCAGAGCGACATCGTCGAGCACCTTGCGAAGTCCGGGATCATCCCGCACGGCTACAATGTTGTGATGCAGGGCGATGTCACCCGCATCATGGAGATGAGCGACTTCGAGCGCCGGAAGATCATCGACGAGATCGCGGGGGTTGCGGAGTTCGATACCAAGAAAGCGCAGTCGCTTGCCGAGCTGGACATCGTCCGGGAGCGGATCGAGCGCGAGGAACTCCTGCTGCTCGAGCTCTCCAAGCGGGCGAACGAGCTCAGGCGGGAGCGGGAGCATGCCCTCGAGTACCAGAAATGGCAGAAGGAGCTCTCCTATTACCAGAACTGCCGGTCGGTCGCCCAGCTCCATGACCGGGTCCGTGAACTGGGCACGCTCCTGAAATCCACCGAGGACCACAAGCTGAAACTGACCCGGATCGCTGCGGACAAGGGCCTCGAGGAGAACGAGCTCTCCTATCTCAAAGCCGATCTCGCGGATATCGACGAGCTGATCAACAAGAAGAGCGGGTCCGAATACCTCAGGCTCATCGCCGAGCTCGAGGAGGCAAAGAGCGGGATCAAGTTCTCCGAACAGACGATTGCCCGGCTCAAGAAGGAGAAGGAAGCCAACCTCGAGACGATCAACCGCGTGTACGTGGACACAAAAAGGGCCGAGACCCGGGTCACCGAGTGCACGGACCAGATCCGCACCCTGACCATCGACCGGACGAACATCGCGATGGAGATTGCGACGGCAAAGGCCCAGCTGGAGAAGATCGGGACCGAGATAAAGCAGCACAGCGAGGACACGGAAGGGGCACGCGAGAAGCTCTTCAGCCTCATGCAGGAGGCCGAGGAGAAGAAGGGCCAGCGGTCGGGCATCCTCCACCAGCAGGACATGCTGATCGAGAAGAGCCGGATGCGGACCTCCGAGCTTGAGCGCCTGCAGGGGCTCCTCCGCCAGCTCGACGAGGAATACGCGGCAAAGCAGGGACAGCTCACCGACAGCGACACGAACATCGCGGCCCTGACGGAAGAGAAGAAGCAGCTCGACCGGAACCTCTCGGAGCTGGAAGGGGCGATGTTTGCCCAGCGCAACACGCTCGAACGGCTGCGCAACGAGATCCGGGAGAACGAGCAGGACGCGATCCGGCTCGAGGCAGCCCAGCAGGCACGGGGTGAATCGGGAGGAAAAGCCCTCGAGGCCGTCCTTGCCATGGAAGGGGTCCACGGGACGATATCCGACCTCGGGAAGGCCCCCAAGGAGTACACAACGGCCCTGAACGTTGCCGCGGGGAACAAGCTCCATTTCGTGGTCTGCGACGATGACCAGGTCGCGGCGGACGGGATCCGGTACCTCAAGGAGGAGCGGCTCGGCAGGATCACGTTCCTCCCGCTGAACAAGCTCAAACCCCCGGTACTTCCGCCGCTCAAGGAACCGGGCGTGATCGACTACGCGGTCAACCTCCTCGAGTACGACCCGAAGTTCGACAAGGCGTTCGGTGTTGCCCTTGGCGGGACAGTCGTGGTCGACACGCTGGAACGGGCGCGGAAGCTTATCGGGAAGTACCGCATGGTCACGCTCGAGGGCGAACTGCTCGAGAAGAGCGGGGCGATCACGGGCGGCGCCACAAAGAAGCAGGCCGGCCCCCGGGGATTCGGCGCTGCCGTCGACGACGAGATCATCCGGATACGGTCGCACCTTGCCGAACTGCAGGGCGAGGCAGCGACCCTTGAGGCGGGGGTCAGGCGGCTCACGGAAGAGGTGGACGCGAAACGGGCGCAGCGGAACGAGATCGACCAGAAAGTCGCCCGGTTCGGGATGTTCACCGAGGAGTTCTCGAAGCGGTTCGAGGCCATCACGGTCGAGAAGCAGACCATCGAGGCAGCGGTTGCCCGGCAGGCCGAGGAGACGAAGAACGGCGCTTCGGAACTCGCGTCGCTGGAAGCGGAACTTGACCGGATGACGGGGGAGATCAACGAGACTACAGCGAAGATCGATGCGATCAAGAAGCGCCTTGATGATACCAACATCCCGGCCCTCACCGAGCAGATGGAGAAGAAGCGCCGGGAGATCGAGGAGGCCGAGCGCCGCCTGCGGAACAAGGACGGCGACATCAGCGATGCCCAGCGCGACCGCCAGCACTTCACCCAGCGGATCAGCGAGCTGACCGAGGAGCGCAAGGGGCAGGACGAACGCAACTTCCAGATCGATTCCGACATCTCTGGTGCACAGGACCAGATCAGGGCCCACAAGGCCCAGATAACGACCCTCGAAGAGCGCCAGAAGGAGTTCTCCGGCGAACTGGACGAGCTGCGGGGGAAGCGGGCCGAGGTCTCGAAACATATCCAGGAGTCCGAGCTGAAGATCATGAAGTTCGACGCCGACACCGAGCGGATCACCGTCCAGCTCGGCGCAATCGACGAGCGGGCAAAGACCCTCGGCATCGAGGTTGACCTGCTGAAGCAGCAGGTCGGGGAGATGGACACGAACCTCTCCCTCTCCGAGATCGAGGGGAAGATCGCGGAGGCCGACGGTGCCCTGCGGAAGATCGGGGCCGTGAACATGCTCGCCATCGACGAGTACGAGAAGGTCGAGCGGCAGGTGGAGGAACGCACCGGCAAGAAGGAGACCCTCTCGAGCGAGCGTGCCACCCTCATCGAGCGGATCGAGAAGTACGAGCAGATGAAGTACGAGGCGTTCACGACAGCGTTCAAAGCCATCGACACCAACTTCCGCGAGATCTTCGCCCGGCTCACGAGCGGCAGCGGCCACCTCGTGCTCGAGAACGAGGAGGACCCGTTCGCCGGCGGGATGACCTTTGCCGTCCAGCCGCGGGACAAGAAGGTGCACCTCCTCTCGTCACTCTCCGGCGGCGAGAAGTCGCTTACCACCCTTGCATTCATCTTCTCCATCCAGCGCTTCATCCCTGCCCCGTTCTACGCGTTCGACGAAGTCGACATGTCCCTTGACGGCGCGAACGTGGAACGGATAGCATCCATGGTTGCGGAGCTCGCCCCGAAAACCCAGTTTATCATCATCTCGCTGCGCAAGCCGATGATCGATGCCGCACAGCGGATCATGGGCGTTACGCTGCGGCCGGACAAGAGCACGCTTGTCACAGGGGTAAAGGCGAATGGCTGACCGGAAGAAGGCGAGAAAGAAAACGGTTTCCGGTCCGGCAGAATCACCGGCCCCGGTGGAACCTGCACCGGCACAGCCGGGACGTGAACAACTCCCGGAACCCCCGGATGAACCTGTACCAGCGGAGGCCATTCCGGGGCTTACCGCAACGGAGCAAGCCGTACCGGCAGCACCCGTCGTGGAACCATCGGTACCGGAACAACCTGTCCATAATCAGGCAGGGGGCCTGACCCCCGAAAAAGCCGAATCCGCGCCTGAACCGGAAACCACTCCCGGACCGGCCCCGGGTTCGGAACCGGCGTCCGGGCAGCCTGTCGCACAAGTAGTAGAGGACCCGGTCGAGATCCTTGTCGGCATGGCGGAGCGGGGCGAGATCGACCCGTGGAACATCAACATCATCGAGGTGACCGACCGTTTCCTCTCGCTGCTCGAGCGGCGCCGGGAGCTCAACCTCCAGGTCTCGGGCCGGACGCTTTTCTACGCGGCCACGCTCCTGCGGATGAAATCCGAGCAGCTGGATGTCGTGGAAGCTGTGGACGAAGAGGGCGATGGCGGGGATATCTTCGGCGATGAATTCGGTGGCGGTACGGGCGAGGAGATCGATTTCGGCAGCCGGCTCGGCCCTATCGAGCGGCTGGAGCATGAGATCCAGCGCCGGCTCGAGCGCAAGAACATGCGGAAGAGCCCGACCACGCTCTTCGAGCTGATCACCGAGCTCAAGAACATCGAGAAGGAGGAGCGCCGGCGCCGCAGGATGTCCGAGGGGCGTGGCGTGGACCTCACCGACAGCCTCATCGATGCGGAAGACGTGGTCAGCATCGCTCACGAGGAAGGGTTCCAGGAGACCGCCATGACCCGGCTCGCCGAGTACCTCGAGGGGCTGGAGCTCGACCAGGAGATGACCCTCGCCGAGCTCTGCCAGCGGATGGAGTGGGGGATCCCCGAGGTGTACATCCCCCTGCTGTTCCTGATGCTCGACGGGAGGTGCACGCTCCGGCAGGAGGAGTTCTTCGGGGATATCTGGGTGCAGATCCGCCGGCCGGCAGAAACCGAAGTGCAGTCACAAAGCTTTGCCGCGGAATAACCGGCAGGTCGTGATATCGTGTTTTACCCTGCCAGGCACCCGTGCATCCATCCCGTGACCTGATACGTGGGCGGGCTGTTGTCGGGCCGCATATCGTTGTCGATCCGCCATTCGAAGAGGCCGGCCATCCCGTGTTCTCTGACCAATGCACACTTGGCGGCAACCGATTCCTGCGTGTCGGGGCCCCCGCTTTCACCGTAACCGCTCTCGCTCTCAATCCCGCCGATCATCCGGTCGTACGGGAAACCGGATGCATTGTAGGAGGCCGCATACGATGCCAGATCATAGGTCTCGCCCGGGCCATAGGTCATCAGGTTGAGCTGGTCCACGGCATCCTTCAGGCCGGCAACGGTCTCTGCCGATTCGATACCCGGCCAGACAGTATGGGTCAGGAGGTACGGCCTCCCCCGCGGGCTGTTTCCTTCTGCCGCGAAACGGTCGTGACATGCGGCGAGCAGCGAGGTGAGCTGCGGGGCGTAGTCGTCGATGCTGTGACTCTCCCAGTCCATGTCGTACCCGTCGAGGTCGTAGTCCTTCAGGTACTCCATGACACTGTCGGCAAACTTCTCCGGGTCCCGGGACGCCTCGAGGTACTCAGGATCCAGCACTTTCTCGTCGAAGTTGGAAACAACGAAGATCTCCAGGTCCGGGTTGTTCTGCCGGCCGAGCGAGACGATCTCCCGGATCCTGCTCTGCATCTTCTCCCTCTGTGCCGCGTCAGCGGGCGCATCCCCTGCGGGAAGATCTGTAAGCACGCCGTCCTTCACGGTTGCAAACGCGATATTGAGCCGGTTGATCTTTGTCCAGGGGATCCTGTCCTTCTCCTGCATGACGAGGGAATAGGTGTCGTCGCCGGGATCGGGATACAGGTACCAGTATGCACCGATGACGGGTTCGTTGCCGTGAGGAGAGGAATCCGGCCCGGGGATCACCGCACCCGCACCCGTTGTACCGTCAGCCGGCCCGGCGCTCCGGGTGCATGCCGCAGCAGCGAGGAGCAGGACGAGGAATGCAAAGAGTATGAGAATCCGGCGCATGGGATATCCGCCTTTGCCTGTTGTCATATTCCGGCGCCCGGGATAAATACCCGCGGGGGGCACCCGCCGTCCTTTTCTCCCGGTGGCGCGAATGATTGACCGGTAACGCAATGGATGTCGGCCGGTTTGTCGTTGAATCTGCATATTTCACCCGGGCCACCCTGTTTTCAAAGCCGTCCCGCTGGCTTGTCTTCGTCCTCCTCGGCCTTCCGTGGATGGCCCTGTCGTCGCTCCTTGAGGGAAGCAGGATCCTCCAAGGCACCACCATCCACTGGAACATTATCCCGTGGTTGGAGGCCGGCCTGCTGACAGGAACCGGGGTGGTGTGCAATCTCCTCCTCTGGGGCTGGATCGTGCGGCTGTTCAGGAAAAATCCTGTGCCGCCGGAGTTTGACCGCCCGTTCCTGCTCTGCCTCGACGGGATCAAGGTCCACACCATCCCGCTGGTATGGTTGCTGGTTCCCGCGATCCTGGCTTTCGTCCAGTTCACGATCGCCGGCAGCAGCACGGTCACGGTCGACTTCGGGCACCCGGATCCCGCGACTATCCTAATCCTTGTCCTGCTCGCCGTTCAGCTGCTCATCTTCTTCTACGCCGTGCAGTACGGCCTGATCGGGATGATCCGGTTTGCCCGGACCGGCAGCGTCCGCGAGGCGTTTGCCCTGCTGGAGATCAAGGGGACGTTCGACCGGATAGGATACGTGAACTATTACCTCGGCTTCGGTGTCGTTGTCCTTTCATGGCTGCTCTTTACCCTCAGTCTCCGCGGGGTCGCGCTCGTGCCCTACGCCGGCCCGGTCTTCGCTCTCTGCCTCGGTCCCGTCCCGGCCGTCTTCTGCTCGCGGTTCGTTGCGCACTTTTGCGACGAGGACGAATATTCTCCGGCAGCCGGTGACGTCAGGGAAACACCTGAGGACACCGCAACCCCGCGGGCCGGAACCGGGTCCTTGGCCGCCGAGTACCTGTTCTGGCTTGCCATCCTTGCCATGCTCGTGGTGCTGTGCTTCACGCCGATTGCACTGGTCGTGGGATCAGTCAGCCGGTTTCTGCCATAGAAGCCGGTCCGCTCACGCCAGCGCCGGCACGCCCTCCGTCCATGCCACAACTTTCCTGCGGATATTGTCGTCGGAATACGACGACAGGGTGATCCGGTTGCGGCCGATGTTCAGGTAATACACCTCGCGGTTCGGGTCGTGGCACCGGAGCATGACCGAGAAGAGGTCGGCCGATCCGATATGACGGACCTTGCCCCGGTGGGACGCGATATTGGCCATATTGGATATGACGGAGGCGATGCCGGTCTCGTAACCCTCGACGGAATCGTAGGTCTCGATGCTGGTTCCGATCCGTTTCAGCGCAGCGTTCCGGTACTCGAACTTCGCCGTGTACATCTCCCGAAGCTTCCCGATTGGCGGGTGGTGCTTCTGCCGCGCATAATACGCTGTACAGCCCAGCGGGTTTGTGTGGATGAGTGCCTGGATGATTTCGTTGAACGCAGTGATATCCGCGATGGGCCGGTCCAGCTTCTTGGATGTGCTCTTTGTTCCCGGCCGGGTCCTGAAATCGGGCATATTCCGGAAGAACGTGCGGGTCCGAGAAATCCTTGGTGGTCATGCGGGGGGGTCGGGCAGGGACATGCGATCGATCCTGCCGTGTGACCGGAATGGAGGGATCGCGTGCTGCGTTACCGTTTGTCAGGTGAAGATCGGCCCGGTCGCGGTCCCGGAACAGTGCGATTATCGTAGACGGTCCGGATCTTTTTGGAGCCCGGATCATGATTGCCCCCTTCCGACCCCCTTTTGAACCGGGGCGGAAAACACCTTTGTTTCCTCTGGAAATTACGACGGAATAATTCCGATAATATTTCCATCGGCAGCAGAGGGGGGTCGGAAGGGGGCAGACCTGATGCCCATACTGCCCGGGTACCTGCAATGTAAAAGAAGCGATAAGAGATTTCTGGCAACGGACCGGGTCGGGAACCGCCTGTGCACGTTCCTTCCGGAGAACCGGACGCAATCTCCCAAAAATCCGCGGCTCAACCGCTCCACAGCTGCGGGAGAGCCATGAAATACGGGGGGATCAGGGACTCTTTACCGGGGTTCCGGCTGCCGGGTGAGTATCGGGAAAATACGTTGCAAAGAACCATTGCGAGATGCTGTGCTCCGCCGGGCTGACGAGATACTCCATGGCCAGCCCGTGGACCTGCATCCAGACGAGAATCCAGAAGAAAGCGATTATGACCGCCACATCGGGCGGGATTTTTGTCAGTGCGATGATACCATAGCCGGCAATCACGCCCATCATGATGATTGCAAGGATGGAAAAGGCCGAACTGAGGATGGCAGGGAGCGGATCGGCAAGTACCTGGGGTGCCTGGACAAAATCAGCAACAGTGAAGACTATCCAGGAGACCGGAAGACAGTATGCGCTGATGGTGAACGCGGGATTCCATGACCAGGTGCCCGTGACATACCACAGTCCGGCTGCAAGAAGGATGACCGCAATCCCGAGGAACAGGCAGTTGTTCAGCACACCCTGGAGGGTCCCGGACACAAGAAACGACGAATTGTTGGAGATGGTGCTAAATACATCGGACATCCCCGGCGGTGCCGGCCTCCACACAGCACTGGGGTGGAACAGCGTGAAGGCGGCCATCGAGAGCACGAACGCGATATTGCGCAGGAAGCCGGTGATAACAGCAAAGGACAGGAAGAAGAGGATCGGGGTGAGAAAGTCCCCTGCCCCGAACTCTCCGATGGCCTGCTTCGGCCGTGTGATGAGGATATACATCCGGTTCAGCATGAAGCCGGGGAATTCCCCGGGCGATCCCCATGCAGACGGTCCTCCGTTACTCTCGTTCCCCCCGGGACATCCTGCCAGGAATTCTGCCGGTGTCCTCATGCCTGTGATCCCCCCGCCTGCTCGGGATCCTCAAACGAAACCGACAGCCCGGCACCACCCTCGCCATACCTGACCGTATTCCCCCCGTCGAATTCGCCGAACACCCAGACGCTCTTTTTCTCCGGGATGAAAAACTCGATGACGGCGATCTCCATGCCCGGCTGCGGCCGGATGATCTTCTTTTTCAGCAGGTCGGCAATTGCCGGGGGCACATCCTGGCCCTGCGTAAACCGGAGGACACGGGAATCGACGGAGCTGGCAACCGACTGACCGGTCTCAGTGATGGAAAAGACCGGGGCAAGTGCCTGGATGCCGGCCTCGAACGCCACCATATCGTCAAACACGTTCTCCGGCATGCCGTCGAGGATGAGCGTCTGCCGGTATTTGCCGCTGAAATAGTCTGTGCCCATTCTCATCCGTTCAAGGGCGCTTATGAGGCTGACCCGGTACCGGATGCCGGCCTCCGTGACAGAAAAATCCCCGCTCGTCAGAAACAGCTTGAAGGAAGTATAATCAGGCAGGGGCCGGATATCGCCCGGTTTCCGGATCAGGGTGCAGCCGCCGGTCATGATGAACGTTGCATGGAATGCAACGGGATCGCCTCCGGCCGGCCGCTCATTTCCTCGAGAATCCGCCGGACCGTGTATGAGCACGGGGACCCCTGCGGTTTTTTGCGGTGCCGCCCTGTATGCCCGGATAAGACGAATCCTGTCCTGTTTTGTCAGGAGGCTGAAGATGTGCAGGAGAATAATACCGGCAATGACCAGGAATGCGGCAATGCCGACGAACAGAGCGATCTGATCGAACGCCATAGGAATGGTATGCCTGATGATTCTATAAAAGCACACCGAAATATCCGGCAGGATAAAATGTATGAAGGGGATCACCCATTTATCTGGTGGAGGAACAACATCTCCTGATCATGGCAACCTTCGTCCTTGTCCACGGCGGCAATATCGCAACGGATACATGGAACCGGCTGAGCAGAAGGAACCGGTATCCCCCGGGCGGGCTTCTTGGAAGCAGGTGCTGGGACGATACAGCAGCATTCCTCAGGGAACACGGTCACAGGGTCTTCGCACCGGATCTCGCGGATGAACGCAGCAATACTCTCACCGATCATATCGGGCAGGTCTGCAGCCTGGTGGAAAAGCAGGACCTTGGGACTATCATCCTTGTGGGCCACAGCTACGGCGGAATGGTCATTACCGGGACAGCCGGCAGGATCCCGAAGAGAATCCGCCGGCTCGTGTATATCGATGCCGCCCTGCCGGACCCGGGCCAGTCGCTCTTCGACCTGTTTATGGTGAGCGGTCTCGACCCTCTCTCGTTCGCCGGGCTGGAAGCTGCGAAGGCGTATGTGGAGAAGCTGCAGTTCGATCCCCGGAAGATCCGTTCCATCCCGCGAACCTACGTCCGCTGCACAAAGAGCGAATTCACCGGTGTCACTGCAGGTGCAGGGGCGAAGATCGCGGGGAATCCGGCGGGATGGACCTGTCGTGAGCTGCCAACCTCGCATGTGCCGATGGCAACGATGCCACGGCGGCTGAACCGGATGCTTCTCTCGGTTATCGCCGGGTAGTATTCCCGGCTGTCTGATCACGGGTACAATGCGGCGCCCCGTAACACCCCGGCGCGCAGTACCGTCGTCAACCATGCAGGACTCTCCCGCGCTCCTGCACGCGCTTCGAACGGACTTTTCCGGCCCGATGAATTCCTGTTCCATTTCCCCGGTTCAGGGTCCTGAAATCCGAAAATCCCAAAATAACCTGCTACGCCATTTCAGGAGCTGAAATGGCCGTATCTGCCGGGCACATAATTTTCACGCCTATAAAACCCACCCGGAAACCCGCGTTACCCGGGGGGTAATCCTTAAATGCCCGGGTGTGCAATAATGTGATCCACAAATTCTGATGACGAACCGACGAAAAATGCCTGCGGGCATGATCGGTTCCGAGAACGAACAGGCGCCGATGCGCCTGTGAGTCGAGAAGATGGTTTAACCATCTTCGAGGGCATTACCGACGCCTGATCGCGTCGGTGAAAAAGGGTGCGGGTAACAAGGTATAAATAATACCGTGACCTACACTATAGGCCTGTGTTTGAGTAAACAAACACGACGAAAAACGGAAATTCTCTTTGATGGAGATCCAACGATACCCGGCATGACCGGTGTTGGTTCTGACGTTGGCATTGGCAATGCGGAAATTTGTTTAGTAACCGCTCAATTCCTCGAAAAGTTCAGATAACGTGTGCGTACGAAGAGTACAATTAATTCTGGTTGATCCTGCCAGAGGCCACTGCTATCAGAGTTCGATTAAGCCATGCGAGTCGAGAGGTGCAAGACCTCGGCATACTGCTCAGTAACACGTGGACAACCTACCCTACAGAAGGGGATAACCCCGGGAAACTGGGGATAATACCCTATAGACTATGGATGCTGGAATGCTCTGTAGCCGAAAGGTCCGCCGCTGTAGGATGGGTCTGCGGCCGATTAGGTTGTTGTTGGGGTAACGGCCCAACAAGCCTGTAATCGGTACGGGTTGTGGGAGCAAGAGCCCGGAGATGGATTCTGAGACACGAATCCAGGCCCTACGGGG
>Ga0302253_1001080_pt1 | contig 18014 bp, 15 predicted proteins | sample AAG_RA_Trp_MG_FD_193537 | JGI IMG/M metagenome (GOLD analysis project Ga0302253, IMG submission 193537) | Enriched activated sludge microbial communities from anaerobic digester in WTTP, New Holstein, Wisconsin, United States - AAG_RA_Trp | ecosystem: Engineered > Bioreactor > Anaerobic >...
GATCCCGGGTCCGCAGGTACTAAACGCAGAGAGGATCTGGATGAGCCAGTCATGACTGACAATGGCATCATCATCAAGAAAAGCGAGGATCTTCCCTTTTGCATATCTGATCCCGGCATTCCTGGCTTCTGAGAGTCCTGCCTCTTGAACCCGGATCAAATGTATTTCGGTATCATCACGGTATTTTTTTAATAAATCGGTGGTATTTTCAGACGCCCCGCTGTCAACAATGATTATTTCATATTCGTTTTTATGCAGGGTTTGCTGTTCCAGACAATCCAGAGATTTTTCGAGATAAAGAGGTCGGTTGAACGTGCAGATGATAACCGAAATTCTTTTCATTAGTCAAATGTGTTCGCTGAAACCAGATTATTCTTCGTATAAAGAGACCTCCCCTCTCTGTCGGATGAAGGAAAATTCGTTATAAAAGATATTAATAAGTGCTCCTTGAAAAGAGCATACGTCTTCGGAGAAAATATTGTGATTTTTTCATTGTATCGGGATAATCTGATAATCGGTTTCAAAGAAGATTACGGTAAAGAGCACTATATGCCTTCGCCATTACTCGTAATTCAAATTTTTCAATAACACGATGCCTGTTGAACTCTCCCATTTTCTTCCGCTCGATCTCATTATCGGCGAGATACCGGATTTTTTCCGTATAATCCCTGACATCATTCATCTGGCACAGGAACCCGCCTTTCCCGTCGATTACGAGTTCCGGCAGGGAGGAGCCGTTCGTCGCCACAACTGGTTTTCCGCATGCCATCGCTTCGGCAACTGACAGCCCGAATCCTTCGACACGTGTCGGGGCAAGAAGTATATCACTCCGGTTATAGGTATCTGCCATCATCGATTGAGGGATATGTCCCATATCGATAATCCGTTTATGAGATATTTTCATGCTCTGTTTGAATCCATGGGCCATGAGGAGGATAAACCGGTCATCGAGAAGATCCATGATCTTTGGCAGGAGATCTGCACCTTTAAACAAGGTCAGATTTCCCGTAAAGAGGAGAATAATTTTTCCGGGATCTGATGAATCCATGGAATCTGGTACCTGAGCCGGCCGGAATTTATCTGTGTCGATACCATTGTAAATCACATGGGTTTCCGCAAAACCGAAAATCTCAAGCATTTTTTTCCGGGTATATTCACTAACGCAAACAACGGCATCGGCTGCAGCAAGACTCTTTTTTTCCATTCTGAAGACATACTGATGATATAACTTCTGCCCCCATGTTTTATACGGATTAAGTGCAGGATCCTGAAGAATCCCATGCTCAGTAACAACAAGGGGCACCGAACCCTTAAAACAAAAACCGTTCCACGTATGGGACTGGATAACATCAGCATCAACGCCGTTTTTTTTTCTGAATACCATAAGGTCAGGAAAGAACTGATAGTATGAGGGCAATAAATGCGTGGTGCAGGAGACTCCGGCATTCTGTAATCCCCTGCAGAGGTTTTCCGCCCAGACATCAACCCCCGAATGTCCCCGGATCTGGTTAATCGCCACGTTCATCATATCAGGATGTGCCGGGCCGTGCAGGGGATACTGACCATCCTCAGCTTACCTGGCCCCGTATAAATCCAGGTAATTGCTGGTCCCAGCATATGCCGGCCACTACTCAGATTTCCTTTTCTGCAGTGATAAAGATACGGGCTTTGAAATACTTCCCGATAACCGGTAAAAATGACACAACATGGATGAATTGGAGAATATTATAGTGGGGGAGCAGCCGGATCCCGGTAATTGAAAAACCGGCCTCCTTCAGCATCCGGACATTCTCCTGAACACCGCGCACGGCTACGTGTTCTTCGAGCTGATGTAGGATGACATCATACCTTTTCATTATTTCCAGGAAAAACATGGCGTTCGGCGTGTGCAGGTAGAGTTTCCCTCCGGGCCTGAGCGACCGGTGAATTGCAGTAAGAATGGCAGACCACTCTTTATCGGGAATATGTTCAGCAAGATCCAGAACAAACCCGGCATCAAATCGTTCTCTGTTGCGGGAACAGAACGATTCGATCGACTCACAAAAAAAATCGGCATTCGCAATTCCCTGCATTTTTTGCCGGTTCCTTGCGGCAAGAATAAACTGCCCGGAAAAATCAACACCGGAATACCGCTTCACGCGATCGGAAAGACAGGGTAACAGCATCCCATTACCGCAGCCAAAATCAGCGATATCAGCATCGTTGGGCAGGTCGATGTACTGCAGGAGCCGCCCGATCCGGTATGACGACTGCTCCCGCTCAAATCTTTCAACATACTCCTCTTTGTACAAATCCTGAAGGTTCTGCACCGGTTTTTCTTTCATGAGGCTGCCGTTTCTCTCTTATCGTGTGGAATGATGTTCCTTCCGCTGTATAAGGACCTGATCATACACATCGGAAAACTGCCGGGAAACATTCCCCCACAAGAACCGTGTCCTGACGGTTTCGTACCCGGCACGCCGGAACTGATCAGCGAGATCCCTGTCGGACAGGATCCGGACAACCTTTTTTGCCAGTATTTCTTCAGATTCCGGAGGGAATAAAAAACCGTTCTTCCCGTCCTCGATAATATCCGGGATCCCGCCAACATCACTGCCGACAACGGGGACGCCATGTGACATGGCTTCGAGGAGGACGATGCCAAGACCTTCCATGACGAGTCCCCGGGAGGACCGGGAAGGGAGGACAAGGACAGAGGCAGAACCATACAGCCGGGCCAGTTCTTCATTCGTGACCTTGCCGCAGAACCTGACAATTTCCGTAAGGTCCTGATCCTCCACCAGCCTCTGCAGCGGCACGCCAAGTGAACCCTCTCCCACGATGAAACACTGAACGTCCGGCACCTGTTTCCGAATATACAGCAGGGAACGGATCAGGGTATCGGCACCTTTCCACTCGACAAGCCTGCCGACAAAGAGGACCGCCGGCTTTCGGTTTTTTTCCGAAGCAGGCAGATTCTCCGGCAGTATCACACCCATGGGGATAACATAGCAGGGTATCCGCAGGCGAACAAGAGCCTCGATCCTCTGTCTCGTGTACCGGCTGTTGGTGGTGATACAATCCGCAGACCGGATAATGAGGGACAGGAACGGCCTTGTGATACGAAACCGGTCAAACAGGTTCGCATCGAGCACATGGGATGAAATGACATGCGGGATTCCCAGAAGAGAAGCAAGTACTGCGCCAACAAGCCCGGACGGGACGAACCAGTGAGTATGGAGAAGATCGATGCGATTGCGACGGATGATCCGCAGGGCACAGCACCCCCCACTGATGAGAAAAAAGGGAACCTGGAGCGCTGCCAGGGGAGACCGGAGAAGTGCGGAATACATCCCACCCGCACCCGAAAGGCGCTGGAGCCGGAACGGAAAAAAATATGGAAACCGGTGAACATGAACACCCTCCATCGTCTCGGAGAAAGGAGTGCCCGGCACGTGGGGACAGATCACATGGACTTCATGGCCAATCTCAACCTGGCCACGGGCCTGATAGTAAATGAAATTGCCCTGATAATCACCGGACTTCCGGGGAAAGGAACTGGTGAGAATTGCAATTTTCATCGGTTCACTCTTTCCGGATCAGGCAATCCATAAAAAAAAGCGCAATCAATCCCAACCACCAGTTACACACCCTCCCAGTCCGCGAGCGAGATCTCCCGGTTCTCCTGGATGTCGAACATCAGCGCAAACGACAAAAACTGCATCCCGAGCGCAAAGATTAACAGGGAGAGCACCCCGCGAATGAACAGCGGGCCGTTGAGGATCAGGACCCAGTATATCGTGTAGAGCCCGGCACCCAGCCCAAGAAGGGTCAGTATGATACCAAACAGGTAAAAGATCACCAGCGGGTGGAAACTGAGCACGACATACTTCATCCGGAGCCGGTGGAAGAAATCCCGGAAAAGCAGCCATGATACCCTCCCGATATAATTCCCGTACTTGATCTTCGATGTCTCCCTCCCGTACCGTGCCGGCATCTCGATATCCATGACCCTGAAACCGAACACGTTCAGTTTCACGAGAAGATCGTTGCAGTAGCCATACCGCGGGTAAATCCGGTCCAGGTTGATCCGTTCGAGCGCACGCCGCGAGATCGCGGTATACCCGTTCTGGGGATCCATCAGTTTCCAGTACCCGGAGGAGAACTTGGTCATGAACGTGAGTATCGTGTTCCCGATGAATCTCCAGCGGCTCATACCCTTCCGGTACTCCGGGCTGAGCAGCCGGTTGCCTTTCGTGTAATCAGCCTTGTTCGCGATGATCGGATCGAGGAACGATGGCATCAGTTCCGGGTCCATCTGGTTGTCACCGGCAATGACAACGGTGATGCTTATCTCATCTTCAAGCGCATGCCGGTATCCTGTAACGATTGCCGCACCAACCCCGCGGTTCTTCTCGTGACGAAGGGGTACGATCCGGGGATCCTTTCGGGCTGCATCCTCGGTAATCTCCTGCGTCCGGTCGCGGGACGCATCGTTGACCGCGTAGATCCTGTCTACATATACGGGGATAGAGGAGAGGGTGTCGGCAATGAGCAGTTCCTCGTTATACGCGGGGACGACAACTGCGATGGTGCGGTCATTGTACACATGAATTCTCTACCCTGCTGATTAATAAAGGCACCGGGATATCAGAACAAGCGAAGGCGGGAATCTGATACTGATATCCCTCCCTGGCAAAACTACCAAAACCCGGGCAGACAATCAGTAGATAATAAGGGGGGCGGAGCAAACCGTATACAGGATACGGATAACCGGAATCCATGCCGGGTATCCCTGGCCAGCCGCAGCAAATCCCCAGAACCTGACGGAGATGTCGATCTGCCAGATGAACGGTATTGCACAAAGTCCGGCAATAAAGATACCGGCAACTGCCGGATTCCAGCGAGACGAAACCGATTGCCATAACAGGACGATGAGCGAGACAATAACGAGGACTGCGGTGAAGAATATAAATCCGGCAGAGAGCGGAGCATCCAGCTGCGCTGCAATGCCGGGATCGGTATACATCAGAGAAGTAATGTATATCGAGACTGGGATACCTGCCCCTGAAAATGCCAACATCCCAAGGAGAACACTGCACGTCTTGCCGGAAATGACCTCAGCCTTACTCATGATAATGAGGCCGATAAGGGTGAGCGGGATATAGACCGGTGAGAGGTACCGGATATCCGGGGCAATCCCTCTGCTGATATTCAGCTGGGTAACGTTACTGGCATAGGCAAAAAAGACCGCGATTGCCATGAAGGCGAATAAGGCCATAGCAGTCTTCTCTTCTTTGGAAAACCGAATCCGTTTCCCCGTCGGGTAACGGATGAACGCAAGGAGTGCCATGACAAGGAAGAGAGGTGTGACCATCAGAAGACCCATGCTGCCGTTGGCCGGTTGGAATAATATTCCCCTGAGGTCGACTGGGACATTCGCCGAGGTTATGGTAAACTTAGTCAGGATAACATGGATGAGCGAGGAGAACGGGGATGCGGTTCCCGGACCGGCGGAGGAAGATACCTGCGATACAATACCCAGGGATTCATCGGAAAAGTACAGCGTATTCGGGGGGAGGAGGGGATTTCCGGTTATAAGGATATTGTTGAGGAAAAACGGTATGGCGCCGATAACGGTAAAGAATGGTGAACCTGCAAGATGGATGGGTATGGTTGGGATTTTTTTCCCAAGGCTGCCGCGGATAGCAAAGAGCCATGCCCCCAGAACAATGATGAAGATCCAGAGTGCAAGTTCGGGCCGCGACCATGCAAGCAGGCCGGATACGAGGAACGCGGGCGGCAGGTACCACGAGTCACAGGTCTTCTGGAATTTTATAAGGTATAGCAGGACGGCTGAAAAGAGGAGCACTGTCAGGATGTGATCCTTGCATCCGCCGGCCCAGAAGATATACGATGATGAAAAGAGGCAGACGACCGTTCCGAAGAACGGATAATCCGGATCCTTAAAAAGTGTCCGGAGGATTTCATAGATGAGGACGCCGGTGATTGCAAGGAGGATATTGTTGGTGAACACAACCGCAACAGCCTCGGGAAAGGAGTCGGGACCACCGGATAGCGTGAATGGGGAATACCAGAACAGGTTCAAAAAAAACAGGATGAAGACAGAACCGGCAGCAGCAGGTGTCCAGCGCCTTCCTCCGATACGGGAATAATCAGGGTACCAGTAGTGCACGGACAGGACAAGGGCCAGCAGGATCCCGGTCCAGAGATAGAGAATGAAGAAGACGAAGTTATTGCCAAGGAATCCGACCAGCCGGAGCGCCGGGAGGGAAAGGAGAGGCAGGAACAAAGAATAAGCAAGCCGGTTTCCCCGGGCGGCAAAGTAAGCATTCATGGTCCCATTCTCGGTAAAGCCGTACTTTCCTTCGTTGAAGAGTATCTGGTGCCCCTCGTTCAGCTGGTACAACTGGTTAACTGTGATCCATTCGTCATTCAGCAGCAGTTCCGGATGGGAAAAGGTCAGGCCGAGAAATAAAGCGAGGAGAAAAATGAGGATATGGATGCGGTACTGCCGAAGTTCAGGAAAAACCAGTACAGTATCTCCAGATGCATCCATGCGTACTCAATATCTCTCGCCCCGTTTTGATAAAGACTGCGAAAACAGAGTACGGCATGTTTATGAGAGAATGAGGGAAAATACCTGTATGCGCCGCTGTATCGTCCCCATCCTGCTCCTCGGGCTCTTTTTTTTCTTTCCCTTCCAGGTATTTATCATCGGCAGCGAGACAGGGATAGGAATCCAGGGTGCAGTATACCGGGTCCAGGTGACCGGCTACGGGGATTCCCTCATCCTCATAACGCAGGAGATCATGTATGTCGTGAACGGGCTTTACAGTGTAAAAACCGGTTCATCGGTGCTCCTCTGGGCGCTGGGCAGCTGCGTCCTTGCCCTGATAACATGGTTCGGAATCGTCTCTGCGGACTCTGCGGGACCTGAGCATTATCGCAGGATCTCACTTGGGCTTATCGTCGCCTGCGTGTGCTATCTGGGCTCGTGTATCGCCCAGTACGGGGTTTTCTTCCATGGCGCCGCGGGCACATCAATCCCGTTAGGTGTCGCGCTGGTCCTGCTCTGGCTTGCGGCTATCAGGTTTTTTCCGGAAATACTTACATTCCGGCAGTAAACCGGAACACTAATAATTCCGGTTCCATAAACCGTATAAGCAGACAGAATCAACATCTCCAGGTAATACCCCATGATTATCGCTGCAATTCCCGCGCTGAATGAGGAGATCGCAATCGGGAGCGTTGTCCTTCGTGCAAGGAATCACGCGGATAAGGTACTTGTTATCGATGACGGCAGTTACGACAAGACATCAAGGATTGCAGAACTTGCGGGTGCCGAGGTTATCCGGCATGAAATTAACCGGGGAAAGGGTATAGCTATCAGGACGATTTTCCGGAGGGCACGGGAACTCGGCGCTGACATCCTCGTCTGCCTTGACGGCGACGGCCAGCACAACCCGGATGAGATCCCCCGGCTGCTTATCCCGATCAGGAACGGTGAAGCTGACATGGTCATCGGCTCCCGCTTCCTCGATATCGAGAGCGACATTCCCCGGTACCGTAAAGCGGGACAGAAAGTGCTCACATCCATGACCAACACCGTTTCAGGTACGAAGGTGACGGATTCCCAGAGCGGTTTCCGGGCATTCTCAAAGAAGGCGATTGAATCGATCTCGCTTGAAGAGGACGGTATCGGGATCGAATCCGCCATGCAGCGTTCCGCTGATGACAAGGGGCTCCAGATTGTTGAGGTCCCCATCACGTGCCGCTATGATATCGAACATGCCTCGAAGATGGGATCGGTGCGGCATGGATTCACGGTTGTGAATACCTTACTCAAGATCGTGGAGGAAAGGCGACCGCTGTTCTTCTTTGGCTCCGCTGGCATGGGGCTTGTCATTGTCGGCGTGGCGATGGGGGTGTGGGTGGTGGAGGTGTACTCCCGGACCGGGCAGTTCGCGATAGGTACATCGCTGATTGGGATTTTATTGCTTATTATCGGGATTTTATCGGTATTTGTCGGGCTGATGCTGGACGCGATCAGCAAGGTAATCAATAAAATGCAAAAGTAAATCCACTGTCTTCTTCTTTACTTGGGGTATCCCCTTTTAGGGGTAAAATGTCATAAGGTTTTACGATCATACTACGTCAATGGATTCCTTACCAAAAGTAAGCATAATAATTCTCAATGCCTTCCGGACTACCGATCTCGAGGAGTGCCTGGAGTCATTAAAAAAAACAGACTACCCTGATTTTGAAATAATTGTCGTAGATTGCCTGACCGAGGGGATTGCAGCGTTCATAAGTACAAAATTTCCTGATGTCCGGTTAATCGCCCTCAAAGAAGACATCGGCCCTGCGGCCATGCACAATGTCGGGATGAAGAACGCAAACCCGGATTCGCGATATCTGGCGTTCCTTGACAATGACATCGCCGCTGATCCTTGCTGGCTGAAAGCCCTTGTCCAATGCATTGATAGTGATGGAAAAATCGGGGCAGTCCAGTCCAAGATCATGCTCTACGACAAACCGGGTTTTTTCAACACACGCGGAAATAAAGCAAATTTTCTTGCTGTTGGCTGGCCGGATGGATATAACGAGCCAGACGACGGGGACAACCGGGTGAGGGAGATTGCATTTCCCAGCGGCGCATGCATGATAATGCGCCGTGAAGCTCTTGAGAAAGTCGGAGGATATGATCCTGATTACTTCATTTATGCCGACGATATGGATACCGGCTTCCGGATATTTCTGGCTGGGTACCGGATCCTCTCCTGCCCCAAGAGTGTTATTTTCCATAAGTACCGCTTTCTCAGGAACCCGAGGAATTTCTACTATCTGAACAGAAACAGGATCTATACCTTCCTCAAGTTGTACGACACAAAAACCTATATGAAACTGGTCCCCGCGGTACTGGTGTATGAGACTGCCATGATAGGGTACGCGCTCCTGAACGGATGTTTTATTCCCCTTATCAGAGCATATGCAGATGTCCTGAGAAATATTCACGAGATACGGAAAAAACGATCACAGATCAGAGAATACAAAAAAATCAGTGACGACGTGGTTTTCTCCAGACTTGAAGGGGGGATACATTTCCAAGAGATTTCCAACCATCCTGCAGTAAAATACCTCCTGAATCCAGTATTGGAGAAGTACAGGTACCTGTTTTTACTCAAATCAATGGAGACATTGACAGAATGAAACCTGTTCTTCAGTTTGGTGTTTTAATCAATGCCTCAATACCAGGAGAAATCCTGTCGGCGGCATACCTGGATCACAGAGCGCATCCCTAATTATTGTTTTTTTCCGGAAGCGCCTGCATTTTGATCAAAAAAATGCTGCTGACTGCAAGGATCGGAATGTACATTGCAAATCTCCAGAGCAGGGCGATATTTGTGGCAATGGGCAGTGCAATCCCTGCATGTTCCAGTAATACGATCATCGAGAGGTCCGATGCGCCCAGCCCCCCGGGGATCATGCTGAGGACACCCACGAGAAATGACAGGGTTAGTATTGCAAACACGGTAATGAGGGGCAGCGTTGTATGTGTTGATTCGATCACGAGGAAAAAACCGATCACGCCGAGGAATTGCGTTATAAGGGTGAATATCACCAGTTTCACAACAACACTCCTTTGGCTGAAGATTTTCTTTGTAGAAATAATCAGGTCAAAAATTTTTCCCGGGATTACTGTGAGAATTGTTTTGAGATCCCCTTGATTGGTATCGGATGAATCAGCATACAAATTTTTAAATTTTTCCTTAAAGGAATGAATTCTCCAGAGTATTACACAGCCAGCGATTAGGCATACGATGATTATGAGAATAAGAAGCGATGAAAGGAAGAGATTCACTGACAACGGGATAGAGATGATGATAAGGCTTACAAAACCGGCGCCGCAGATGTATATCATATCGATAATCGTTTCGGCATTGACAGCAGCAAGCGCATGTTCAGAGGGGATATTATCCAGATTCATGACAAGAGGCACTTTTGAATAACTGCCTACCCGGGTCGGGACGATGAGCCCGGTAGCCTGCCCAAGGGAGAATATCCCGAATGCATTGACGAACCCCCGGGATTTTTCTGCACCAGCTTGCTGCATGAGAACCGACCATCGTAACGCTGCGAACATGTTTGAGAAAAGAAGGAAGACCAATGCAAGCCCATAGATAGGAATGTCAATTTTTTCAAGACCTGCAACAAATTCGTTAAGATGAACGGATGGAAAAATAATGATAAAAAAGATAGATACCGCTACAATAAAAACAAATATTGAAAAATAATTTCGGTTCATATTTGATCCTTGTTTCTTATTGTTTGCATATGATTATTCCGGAAAAGCAGAAAAAAAACCAAAAACAGTATCTGTTAATCCAGGTTTCAATTCAAGATAAGTTACTAATGTATTAACGCGGTTGTTGCTGTCACAATTAACTGCCATAGTACCCTGACAACGGGAATCCATGGTATATAACCCGCATACCGGGAAAATGTAAGGAAATAAACAGTAATTGAAACCTGCCAGAAAAAGGGGATTGAGCATAATAAAAGAACAAGGTATGTTCCTGCCGGGCTCCTTTTATTGCGATTGATATCATACAGTAATAAAACTGATGTCAGGATTACAATCGAGAGTGCGTAAAGGGAAAAGAACTTATTCTGAAGATACGTTTTGCCTAAGAGTGAAAAAATTATCGGAGTACCGAGAAGGGAAAAACCAACTCCGAATACACTGATTATTGCTAAATACCGTAAAACGGATTTCATGTCACAATAAAAAATATTCGCAGATCGCAGGATAACCAGGCCAATGATTATGAGGCATAAATAGAGTGGAATGTAATACCGGATATCAGGCAAGATTCCCGGATCCGTATTTAATATATCCATCTGGCTGAAGTATGTAAGAACAACAACAACTGAAAGCCCCAGTGCAAGACGAATAATCTTCTTTTCATCATCAGAAAGGGAGATCCTTTTAAAGACAAATAATATACCTGCAACAATCACAAGAGAGAAGAACAGGGGGATGACTGCCATGATACTGACACTGAAATTGTTCGGAAGGACGAAAATTCCGATGATATTTCCGAAAAAATCAGAGAGAGACCCATGAATAGTGGGAGCAAACATCCAGATAACTGATTCAATATTTTTTACGCCGGCAATCCGGATAGTGGAGTTAGGCTCGGCCCATGAAGGATTGAATGCGGTTTCTGAAAGATACAATGACTGGGCTGGGAGGAAAATATTTTTTGTTACGAGATAGTTATTGAGAAAAAACGGGAGTGCTCCGATAAATACAAAGAGTGGAGAAACCAATAAAAATACAATACTCCCGCCTGCTCCTTTCAATAAAACAGTAATTACCGCATAACAGACAATACATGAAAGATAAATACCGATCCAGAGCGCAAGTTCGGGGCGGACCCATGCAAGGGTTCCGCATAAAACAAAAGATAATGGTAAAAACCAGCGATCATTCGTTTTTATGTAATATATCAGACAAAGAAAAATTCCGCAGAACAAAAATAACACGAGAATATGGTCCTTGCAGTGGCTGGACCAGAAAAAATATGATGAAGAGAGAAGGCAGACCGCCGTTCCGAAGAATGACCAGGATCTGTCGCTGAAAATTGCATGATTGATTTCATAAATTAAAACAGAGGAAATTCCCAGGAGGATGATATTAGTAAATACAATGGCAATTATCTCCGGATAATTTTTTACCGGATCTATAGGGAAGACCGAGTAAAAGTGCAAATTAACGAAAAATAGAATGAAAACGATACTATACGCCGCAGAGGTCCATCTCCTGCCATAAATGGTAGAGAATTCAGGGAAGAAACGACAGACAAACAAAATTAAAAGGAGGGCGATGACAGTCCAGAGAACGAGAATAAAATACACGAAATTTTCACCGGTTAACTGGATCATTTTGTATGCAGGAAGTGAGAGCAGGGGGAGAAATAACGAATAACCGAGGACATTTGACCGGTAGCCGAAATAACCGGACATGCTTCCGTTCTGGTTGAGACCATACTTTCCCTCATTTACAACAATCTGATGTCCGGCCTGGAGCTGGTGAAGCTGGTTTGTCGTGATGAACTCGTCGTTCAGGACAATTGCCGGATGAGCCAGGGTCAGTGCGATGAAAACCGTCAGAAGAAACACAAAACAATGGACACGGTATTGATAAAAACAGTCACGAACCCTTTCTTGTACTGTGTCAGGACACATTGAATACCTGATATTGTATCTTAAACGGAATAAACACTGCTGTAACCGGGGATTTTAGGAATCTTCATGAAAAAGGAAAGCACTGCTGTTCAGTATGGTTAATATCTGGCGGGTAGATTCTTTATTGTGCGACGTTATATCGTTCTCATTGCGCTGTGTGCGGTCTTTTTCTTTATGCCGCTGCAGGTCTTCACCATCGGCGATAGTCTCGGGATCGGCATACAGGGCGCAGTTTACCGGTGCCAGACCACGGTATACGGGGATTCCCTGATCTTCCTGACACGGGAGATTTCCTATGTTCTGAACGGGACGCTTTCGGGACGAACGTCAGTCTCAGTTATTTTATGGGTTCTGGGAACAGTGGCACTCACCTGTACAACCATTTATGCTTTTATCGCAATTGACGACAGGGAAAAGCCGTTTTTTTCCTGTGTTACCCGTGGCGTGATTACTGCCTGCCTCATCTACCTGGCCTCGTCCATAGTGCAATATGGATTCGTTTTACGCAGTATGGCCGGTTCAGCAATACCTGTCGGTATTTTTCTTATCCTGTTCTGGGTGGCAGTCCTGAACAAATTCCCGGACCTGTTCTCTTTTGAGAAATAGGTGAAATCAGGGACTCGGTTGTTCACTGTGCCCTGGATGATGAGCACGAGATCCTGCCTTTTTCAGGTCATTGAGAATGATTATGAAGACCGTAATGTAGATCACAAACTTGACTGTGTAGAAGATGAATGAGAACGAGGGCAGGGAATTTTCAAATACCTGATACGGCTGCCCGCTCCCGTACACGATCCGGTACAACAAAGGTGTCTCGACATAGACGACAATCTCGAGCAGGTAAAACAGGATAATCTGCCGGATTGAATGCACCAGCAGGAGGGCGAGGAACGGTGTGAGCCAGATAATATATGATGCGCTGAAAATCTTGTTGAGAAGGACAAAGAAAAAAACGCTGAAAAATATGAAATACACAAGGGTTATCTCTTTTGTCGACGGGAACCGCCAGAACCAGTATAAGAGGACGATTTCAAGGATCGCCAGCAGGACGAATGCGTACTGGCTTGGAGTAATCCCCGGAAATACCTGCTGGCAGAGTATTTCCACATAATAGATCAGACTGTGGCTCTGCACCTCCCGGGAAAGGTGATACAGGTAAACCACAGAAAAAATCCGGTAATTGATCACGAGGAGCGGCAGGGTGATGGCAAGGAAAAGGAGTGCCGCGATCGCAATCCCCTTGACGGAGGTACGGATATCCCGGCCCGTTTTGACCGCATGGATGAAAAAAAAAGGCATGGAAAAAACCGGGAACCATTTTACCAGTGTACCAGTAGTGGCTGCCACGAATGCCGGTATCTCTTTCCGGTTCAGGAAGAGAAAGAGGGCCCCCATGAGGAAAAACGAAGCAACAACATCGTACGTGAGGGGAACAAAGAATTCAGCGGAGACTGCAGTCGCGTACAGGAGACCGCTTAAGAATGCCTTTTCCTGGCCGAAAAGCCTGAATGCAATCAGGTAGACCAGCACCAGAACGACTGCATCGATGCAGAACATAAGTGAGATATAGGAAAGAAGATACACAGAAAATCCCGGCAGGAAGATTGACGGGATAACGGCGATCATAACCGGAATGAAAAAAAACGGGGGATACTCGACTGCAGTATCGATGTACGGCAGGTATCCCTCCAGAAATAGCTGGGCGTGGCGATAATACGTGCCGATATCACCGGTTATTACATAATAGGGGGCATAGAGCGAAACAAAAAACAGGATGATTTTTACAAAAACGGATACGGGCACAAGGACCAGAAGATCCTTTTTCACCGCATGCAGGGAAATACCCGGGATCCTGATATCGCTGACCGAATCATCGTCTCCCGGTAAAGGAGCATCGGACTGGATCCCGGGCATTCCGGCATTGCGGTATCCCCATATACCGAGAATGAATACCAAGGGTATTCCTATCGGGATGCAGTATCCTGCCGCGCTATGAAATGCCGGCCCATACTGCAGGATATCTGCAGCGAGGAACAGAAGACCGCTAAAGATTACCCCGAGAAATGTCTTCTGTATGTATGACGGAGACCGGGTACCCAGTGCCAGCAGGTTGATGATAAAACAGGCAATGAGTACAAGGGCTCCAACCGCCCAGACGATGAGAGCAAGTGCACTCTTTCCCTGGAGAAAACCTGCATGCACATAACCGACTTCGTTGACGAATGATATCACACTCTCCCCGAGATAGGTCATCTGGTATTTAAAAAGTGCCCATTGAATCCCGGATCCCATATAGTCGCCGATGACATAGATATTCAGAGGAATACAGAATACCAGACACTGGAGAAGAAACGCTGTCTTTGAATCGGTCATTGCTGGTTTTAAAGATAGTACCGGCTGACAATTGAATTTATCTGATTCCGGTACGACAGGCATAGAATTACGCCAATATCAGACCGGAGAACAGGGAAAAATTAGATTATTTGATCCAGGACAACCTGGTTGGAACCATCGGAGAAGTGCGCTGTTGCGACAACGTGGTCCCTGCCTCCGAAGGAACCGCTGAAGGTGTGTTCGGTCCCAACTGTCAGTGACAGGCTTGCCGATGAGGATATATCTCCCATCGTATGTTTGAGTACACTCGCGCTGCCTTCGGCAGTCACCGTCCATACCACACCGGTACAGTGTGTGGCGTCGTCCCCGCCCCGGTAGGTCACATAGATATGAGTTGCATCGGGCTGCTGGGCTACTGCTCCAACAACTTTGGTATTACTGATCTGATCTGCAAGACCAAAAACAAAAGCAGCAATAATCGCTGTCATAATCACGGTCAGTGCGACCATCAGGATCACACCTATGACCGGGGATACAGCTTCATCATGTAAGGAAAATTTCATTCATTTTGACACCCGTGATCATTGTCCGATCCGGACAGAACTCTGTAATTCGGTTATTATACACAGATGTTAATCAACCTTTCGTTCAGGAAAAAAACAAAATCAATGATATTTTTGAAAATCCTTAAAGAAAGAGTAACTTTTCACGAATCTTTCCAGGTTTTTTTAAGGTAGTGTTTGCAGAGGATGAGAGAATGAACAGGACAATGAACGGGGACAGGAAAAAAGATTAGAGGGTGTTGTCGAGGATAACCTGATCGGAACCGTCAGAGAAGTGAGCGGTTGCGACAACATGGTCCTTGCCCGAGAAGGTTCCGGTGAATGTGTGACCGGTACCAACAGTGAGCGGAAGAGATGCACCGGATGAAACGTCACCCATCGTCCATTTTTGCGGTGTCGCACCGCCTTCAACGGTAACTGACCAGACGACACCGGTACAGGTGGATGCGTCCTGGCCACCCTGATAAGTTACTATGATCTGACCTGCTGTTGGCTGCTGAGCGGTACCTGCAACAACCTTGGTCTTACTGATGTTTCCTGCTATACCGAATACGAACGCGGCGATGACTGCCGCAAGAATCACCGTGATGGCGACCATCAGGATGACGCCGATGACCGGTGACACTGCATCTTCGTTCATCATGTACTTCATAAGCTCCATGCACCTCATGATGGATGCCCGAAATGAACAGAACAATGTGTAATTTTTTTTTTTGAAATCCCTAATAATAAATATTTCGATTAACAGAATTCCCTGAATTCAGGAAAGATTCTTGAATGCATTACAGAAAATCGGTCATTTTTTCCTGAACGGGCAAATGCAATAAAAGCGTTACTGAATCGCAATTTATTAGGATAAATAACCGGAAAAAAAAGATTAGAGTGTGTTGTCGAGGATAACCTGGTCGGAACCGTCAGAGAAGTGAGCGGTTGCGACAACGTGATCCTTACCCGAGAACGTGCCGGTGAATGTGTGACCGGTACCAACAGTGAGCGGTGTGGATGCACCGGATGAAACATCACCCATCGTGAATTTTGTTGGCGTTGCGCCACCTTCAACGGTAACTGACCAGACGACACCGGTACAGGTGGATGCGTCCTGGCCACCCTGGTACGTGACAACGATCTGGTTCGCGCTGGGCTGCTGTGCAGTCCCTGCAACGACCTTGGTCTTTGAAATGTTTCCTGCCATGCCGAATACGAACGCGGCGATGACTGCCGCGAGGATCACCGTGATGGCGACCATCAGGATGACGCCGATGACCGGTGATACTGCATCTTCATTCTTTGTGAACTTCATAATTTCCATACACCTGTGATGAATGCCCGCGGTGGGCATGACAATGTATGAACAGATTATTTTGCATCTTTGTATTTAAATATTCTCATTTTGGATTTTCGATTTCCTTGAGTCCGAAGCCCAAAATTTCGCAGAAAAAACAGGAACCCGCAAAATTCCCGGAAACACCGGCCGATGAATTGGCAGGGAAACGGTCTTTTGGTTCCAATCATGGATATTATTTCACACCAGATACGAAGCGATTCCTGTCGTCTGTTCCCTCGGGACGGGATCGGATAAGTATAATCCGGCGCAGATTCACAGGAAAACGACGGCCCGTAAATTCGGTAGATATATTTCACTATATTAACAATATCCGGGTATTTGAGGCTAATCCATGAACCCCCGCATCATCCCCTGCATTTTTGCCATCCTTGTCATCGCGATGAGCCTGATGGCCGGCTGCGCTGAAGAAGAACCTGTCGCAGCCCCGCCGACACCGACCCCAACCCCGACGCCGTCACCGACACCTGAGCCCACCCCGACGCTCTCCCCCGCCTGCCAGGACCTGCTTTCAGCCGCGGACGCCGACGTGAGATACATGAACGCCCTTTCAGACCATATCATCTTCACCCGCGTCCATTCCCTTGCCTACCAGACCTGTAACCGGGGCCCCGCTGCGGAAATCTCACAGGATCTTGCCGGCGGACCCAGGCCGAAAACACCTGTTCTGGCGAGTGCCCGGGGGTTCCTGCTCTCCGCGGCAGGGTACTGCTTTGAACCGGAGGAGGGAACCTCAGTAAGCAGGACGAAAGACGATCTGAACAGCTATGTCGGGAAGATGGGCGAGTACTGTGTCCTTGTCCACGGGTGCATGGATCAGTTTGACACAAATACCTCATCACCGCTGCAGAAAGCAATCAATAACCAGGGCTGTGTCCTGATCAGCGGCAGTGGAACCACGGCACAATACCTTCCGGTGAAAGCAGAGGGGAAAAAGGTTTTTTCCCTGTCGTCTGCCGGCACGGATGCTTTTTCCATTTCGCTGACCGGACCGGTCGGGAAAAAGACCGTTCTTCTCGGGAACACCACCGGACCGTTTACCCTTGTGAAAATGGTGGACCTGGAAGAGGGTAATCATAAGATCGAGGTTGCCGCCGCCGGGCCGTGGACCGTCAGCATCTTCAATCCCTGATCGTTTTCCCTGTCCGCCATTGTCATTATGACAGACAGGACAGCCGACACGATCCTTCTGACGATCCGAACACCGGACCTCCGGATTCGGGGATGCCCCGCGCCGGGCCGCTACCTGAAGAACATGCAGAAGTCAAACCCCGTCCCCGGTACCTGCAGGGGGAAACTCCGGCAGACCGCCGGAAAGAGGAAGAACCACCCGATGATCAGGAGGATGAGGACAACAATGAGCGCCGGCAGCGGTACCTGGGCAGCGTCCTTCTCCATACGGTGAGATCGTGGCTGCAGGTATAAGAAATTGCGTGCCGGGTGCCCGGCCCCGGGCGGTCTTTTCTGCCGGCCCGGTGTCCGGCGGGAACGCTGCCGGCGTTGTCACGGGCCGGCAGGAC
>Ga0302253_1001082_pt1 | contig 18011 bp, 15 predicted proteins | sample AAG_RA_Trp_MG_FD_193537 | JGI IMG/M metagenome (GOLD analysis project Ga0302253, IMG submission 193537) | Enriched activated sludge microbial communities from anaerobic digester in WTTP, New Holstein, Wisconsin, United States - AAG_RA_Trp | ecosystem: Engineered > Bioreactor > Anaerobic >...
GTAAAATCGGGATGCTCTGAACCAAGATAAGAGTTAATTAATTTTTCAATCATTTCTTTCGATTTCCATAGTTTGATTTGCTTTTCTCTTTTCAATGCATTGGAATAATGGTGGGAGCTATAGGATTCGAACCTATGACCCCCTGCTTGTAGGGCAGGTGCTCTGAACCAGCTGAGCTAAGCTCCCAAAATTTCATCATTACATACAGTAATGATGGGTTTAAAAAACTTTTTAAGAACACTTTCCTAAAAAAGTGCGGCAAAGATAAGGACACATTTTATAAAATCCAAAAAAAAATAAAAAAATATTTTTAAAAAAAATTGTTCATTCAATAAAAAAGTTGTAAATTTGCGTCCCAATTTTAAAAGTTTTAAACATGATTATTGTACCAGTAAAAGAAGGTGAAAATGTCGATAAAGCGTTAAAAAAATACAAACGCAAATTCGAAAAAACCGGCATTATGAAAGAACTTCGTAACAGAAAAGCATATAAAAAACCTTCTGTGCGTCGTCGTGAAGAAATTATACGCGCCATTTATATTCAAAAAATACAACAAGGTATTGTTGTAAAATAATTTTTTGTTTTGCTTTTTTATTGTAAGTAAAACAAATTTTTGATATTTACGTTATAAATGCTTGTATGGTGATTTTTTCTGAAATAAATAGTATTGAACAATTTTCCAATTATTTACTTTTTGAAAAAAGATATTCCAAACACACTATTACAGCATATATTAATGATATAACGCAGTGTCAGAAATTTATACAGTCATTCAATAAAAATTTATTGACAGCCGATTCTAACGATTTACGCATGTGGATAATACAGTTGGTAGAACATGAAATTTCTCCGATTTCTATACATCGTAAAATAAGTTCACTCAAAGCATATTATAAATATCTGTTACGTGAAAAACAGATTGAAATTAATCCAACTAGCAAACTGGTAAGTCCAAAAACCAAAAAAAGACTTCCCGTTTTTATCGAAGAAAAAAATATATTGACGTTATTTAATGAGCAATTATTTGACGAATCGTTCGAAAAGCAGCGAGACAAAATGGTTTTATCATTACTGTATGGCACAGGAATACGTTTGAGTGAACTGGTTTCGTTAAAAATTTCTGATATTGATTTCAATAAGATGACGATTAAAATATTTGGGAAAAGAAACAAGGAAAGATTGGTCCCGTTCGGGCAAATACTTTTTAACGATTTAAAACATTATATAGAAATTCGACAAAAGATAAATCCAAAGCACACCTATTTAATTATAACGAATAAAGGTGAACAAGCGTATCCAAAACTCATATACCGAATAGTGCATCATTATTTAATGCTGGTTACCAACGAAGAAAAGAAAAGCCCTCACGTGTTGCGTCATACGTTTGCAACACATTTGCTAAACAATGGTGCCGACTTAAATGGGATTAAAGAACTGTTAGGTCATGCAAATTTAGCTGCTACTCAAATTTATACTCATAATACATTTGAACAATTAAAAAAGGTTTATTCAAAGGCTCATCCAAGAGCATAAATTCTATAAATTAACTAAATATCGGAGGAAATATTTATGAAAATTAACATTCAAACCGTTCATTTTGACGCTGACCAGCGTTTAGAAGATTTTGTTTACGACCGTTTAGATAAACTAATGGGACGTTATAAAAAAGTAATTAGAGCCGATGTGACGTTACGCCTGAATAAAGATTTAGCCCAAGATAATAAAGTAGCAGAAATTCGATTAGAAATTCCGGGCAATAATCTTTTTGTAAAAAAACAATCAAAATCTTTTGAAGAAGCAGCCGATAGCGCTGTCGAAGTTTTACTTCGTCAATTAGAAAAATACAAGGATAAAAGATAATAATACTATAACTAATTAATATTGAATGAAATATAAATATTTATGCGTCATTCAATTTTTTTTAAAATTATTTTGGTTAATAAAAAAATAGTAATTAATTTTGCGGGCTAATTTTTTAGGTTCTTTGATATGCCGATGTAGCTCAGTTGGCCAGAGCAGCTGATTTGTAATCAGCGGGTCGGGGGTTCAACTCCCTCCATCGGCTCGTAAATAGGGGAGATACCAAAGTGGCCAACTGGGGCAGACTGTAAATCTGCTGGTGCATACCTTCGTAGGTTCGAATCCTGCTCTCCCCACCTTATTGCGGGAGTAGCTCAGTTGGTAGAGCATCAGCCTTCCACGCTGAGGGTCGCGGGTCCGAGTCCCGTCTCCCGCTCTTGCCGATGTAGCTCAGTGGTAGAGCACTTCCTTGGTAAGGAAGGGGTCATGGGTTCAACTCCCATCATTGGCTCTAAAAGATTTATTAATAAAATGAGTATTAATTTTATAAAAGTTTAATTATGGCAAAAGAAAAATTTGAAAGAACAAAACCCCACGTCAATATTGGTACAATTGGCCATATTGACCATGGTAAAACAACATTAACGGCTGCTATTACGAAAGTATTATCAGAAAGAGGGCTTTCCGAATTCCGCTCCTTCGATTCTATTGATAACGCTCCAGAAGAAAAGGAACGTGGTATTACTATCAATACAGCACATATTGAGTATCAAACCGAAAAAAGGCATTATGCTCACATAGACTGTCCCGGACATGCCGATTATATTAAGAATATGGTTACCGGTGCAGCACAAATGGATGGTGCTATTTTGGTAGTAGCAGCAACCGATGGTCCTATGTCTCAAACACGTGAACATATTTTGTTGGCACGTCAGGTAAACGTGCCCAAAGTAGTTGTATTTATCAATAAAGTAGATATGGTTGAAGATGAAGAAATGCTTGACTTGGTAGAAATGGAAGTTCGCGAATTATTGAGTTTTTACAAGTTTGATGGCGATAATGCTCCAGTAATTAGAGGCTCTGCCTTAGGTGGCTTAAATGGTGACCCCAAATGGGTTGAAAAAATCATTGAACTGATGAATGCGGTAGATGAATACATCCCAGTCCCCGTACGTGATGTAGATAAACCATTTTTAATGCCAGTAGAAGATATTTTTTCTATTACAGGACGTGGTACAGTTGCTACTGGCAGAGTTGAAACGGGCGTTGTAACTACCGGTGAAGAAATGGAAATAGTTGGTTTAGGACATGAAAAAAAGAAAACGGTTGTTACGGGCGTTGAAATGTTTCGTAAAATTCTTGATAGAGGCGAAGCAGGCGATAATGTTGGATTATTGTTACGTGGTATTGATAAAAAAGAAATTCAAAGAGGAATGGTTATAGCAAAGCCCGGTACTATTACACCTCATACTCATTTCAAGGCTGAAGTTTACATTCTTAAAAAAGAAGAAGGTGGACGTCATACGCCATTTCATAATCATTACCGTCCTCAATTTTATCTCCGTACACTGGATATTACGGGTGAAGTTGTGTTGCCCGAAGGTGTTGAAATGATTATGCCCGGCGACAATATTTCTATTGAAGTAAAATTGATTTATCCTGTTGCTATTAACAAAGGGTTACAGTTTGCTATTCGTGAAGGAGGAAGAACCGTTGGTGCTGGACAGGTAGTCGATATTATTGAATAACAGGTTTAAAAGCAAAACGGAGGTAATTCTGTTTTGCTTTTATACGGGTGTAGCTCAATTGGTAGAGTGGCGGTCTCCAAAACCGTAGGCTGGGAGTTCGATTCTCTCCACCCGTGCAGAACATAATAGGAATATGAAAAAAATAAAAAATTATGTGTACGAATGTTATGTAGAGTTAACTCAAAAAGTTACATGGCCTACATGGAAAGAACTTCGTTCTAGCGCTATTGTTGTATTGGTTGCTTCCTTTATTATAGCACTCATCGTTTCATTGATGGATTTCGCTTTCAGCAATGTTATGCATGGGATTTATAAATTGTTTTATTAAATCGCTTATCTGTATGGAAGAAAATACGAAACAGTGGTACGTAGTAAAAGCTATTAGCGGCAAAGAAAAGAAAATTAAAGAGTATATCGAAGCCGAAATAAATCGTCGTGGCTTGCAGGAATACGTTTCAGAAATTTTAATTCCTACAGAAAAAGTTTATCAATTACGCAAAGGCAAGAAAATTAGTAAAGAGCGTAATTATTTCCCAGGATACATATTAATATATGCTTTATTAACAGGAGAAGTACCTTATGTAATACGTAATGTTAATGGTGTTCTTGGATTTTTAACTTCTCCCGATGGAAATCCAATCCCGCTTAAACAAAATGAAATAAACCGCATTTTAGGAAAAGTGGATGAATTGGCAGAAAGCGGAGAAGAAAACGTTACACCTTTTTTTGTTAACGAAACCGTTAAAGTAATTGACGGGCCTTTCAATGGCTTTACCGGCGTTATAGAAGAGGTAAACGAAGAAAAAAAGAAACTCAAAGTGATGGTCAAAATATTTGGCAGAAAAACACCGCTTGAGTTAAGTTTTATGCAAATAGAAAAAGAAAATTAAAACGAAGCCTATGGCAAAGGAAATTGAAACATTTATTAAATTACAAATTAAAGGTGGTGCAGCAAATCCATCTCCTCCGGTAGGACCAGCTCTCGGTTCAAAAGGATTGAACATTATGGAATTTTGCAAACAATTTAATGCACGCACACAAGATAAAGCAGGCAAAGTATTGCCCGTTATCATTACCGTTTATAATGACAAATCTTTTGATTTTATTGTAAAAACGCCTCCGGCTGCTGTTCAATTAATGGAAGCCGCCAAGTTGCAAAAAGGTTCACCCGAGCCCAATAGAAATAAAGTGGGACAAGTAACCTGGGAGCAAGTAAAATCAATCGCACAAGATAAAATGGTTGATTTGAATTGCTTTACACTAGAATCTGCCATTAAAATGATAGCCGGTACAGCACGCAGTTTAGGTATCAATATTGTAGGAACACCTCCTTTTAATCAGTAATAGAATAGTAAGATGAAAAAGTTAACAAAAAACAAAAAATCGGTTCTTGCAAAGATTAATAAACAGGAAACTTATACTTTGCAAGATGCAGCAAAACTGGTAAAAGAAATAACCTTTACAAAATTTGATGCTTCTATAGATGTAGATATTCGCTTAGGAATAGACCCACGTAAATCCAATCAAATGGTACGTGGCGTTGTTACACTTCCTCATGGAACAGGTAAACAGACACGCGTATTGGTGTTATGTACACCCGATAAGGAAAGTGAAGCAAAAGAAGCCGGTGCTGAATATGTAGGTCTTGAAGAGTATATCGAAAAAATTAAAGGCGGTTGGACCGATGTAGATGTCATAATTACCATGCCTTCTGTGATGGGAAAAATTGGTGCATTAGGTAAAATTTTAGGACCAAGAGGCTTAATGCCAAATCCTAAAAGCGGAACGGTAACCATGGATATTGGGAAAGCCGTGCGAGAAGTAAAGATGGGTAAAATAGATTTTAAAGTGGACAAATACGGTATCGTTCATTCGTCTATTGGTAAAGTATCGTTTAACGAATCGCAGATTTTTGAAAATGCACAAGAATTTATTCGCACTATTATTAAATTAAAACCTTCTTCAGCTAAGGGCACGTATTTGCAAAGCATATATTTGTCCAGTACGATGAGCCCGGGTATTAAAATTGACCCCAAATCGGTTGAAGTATAAGGAGGAACTCGTTATGACGAAAGAAGAAAAAAACAAAATTATCGAGCAATTATATGAGCAAATTCAGCAGCATAATCATTTTTATGTTACTGATATTGCAGATATGAATGCTTCTGATACCAGCATGTTGCATAGAAAATGTTTCGAAAGAAATATTCAACTAGTAACCGTAAAAAACACATTATTCAGAAAAGCGCTTGAACGGTTTGATGATAAATATTCATTGCTGTATGAAACCTTAAAGGGTGGCTCTTCTATAATGTTTTCAGAATCCAGCAGCGAACCGGCAAAGTTAATTAAAGACTTGCGTAAGAAAAATAAAAAACCCTTGTTAAAAGGTGCTTACGTAGAAGAATCCATCTATTTGGGTGATGACCAATTGAATGTACTTGCCAATATTAAAAGTAAAAATGAACTTATTGGCGACATTATATTGTTATTGCAATCACCCCTTAAAAATGTTATTTCTTCACTTGAATCTGGAAAACAAACCATTGCCGGTATAGTAAAAACCTTATCAGAAAAAAATAATTAATGGAGTATAAACTTTAAATGTAAAAACAATGGCAGAATTAAAAGTCTTAGCAGAACAATTAGTAAACTTAACTGTTAAAGAAGTTAACGAATTAGCACAAATACTCAAAGATGAGTATGGAATTGAACCAGCAGCCGCTGTAGCAATAGCCGCAGCACCAGCCGCCGAAGCATCTGCACCCGCAGAAAAGAGTCAGTTTGATGTAATTCTTAAATCGGCAGGCGGTGCCAAACTACAAGTAGTTAAACTTGTTAAAGAATTAACAGGGTTAGGATTAAAAGAAGCAAAAGATTTGGTTGATGCTGCACCAAAGCCAGTTAAAGAAGGCATAAGCAAGGATGAAGCCGAATCATTAAAATCAAAATTGGAAGAAGCAGGCGCCGAAGTTGAACTTAAATAAAAAGACAATTCGTTTTTTTAGAGGTTTAAAGCCTAATATCATTTTAGGCTTTAAGCCTTTTTGTCGTTTCATTAATTTAAGGTTCATTTAAAAATTTACTTCAATGTCTGTTTCAAAAAATATTAAAAGAATAAATTTTGGTACCCAAAAAATTGAATATCCCTATCCGGATTTCTTAGAGGTACAATTAAAATCTTTCGAAGAATTTTTTCAGTTTAATTCCACTCAGGAAAAACGAAAAAAAGAAGGATTGCATCAAGTGTTTCAGGAAAATTTTCCTATTAGCGATACAAGAAATAATTTTGTATTGGAATTTATTGACTATTTTGTTGACCCTCCTAAATATACTGTTGATGAGTGTATTGAACGCGGGTTATCATATAGCGTTGCGTTAAAAGCAAAATTAAAATTGTATTGTAACGACCCCGAACATGAAGATTTTGACACCAAAGTAGAAGATGTATATTTGGGAACTATTCCCTATATGACTTCCAAGGGGACTTTTGTTATTAATGGTGCCGAGAGGGTCATTATTTCTCAATTACATCGCTCACCTGGAGTATTCTTTGGGCAAAGCCTTCATACTAATGGTACAAAACTATATTCTGCACGAATTATCCCTTTTAAGGGTTCGTGGATAGAGTTTACTACCGACATTAACAATGTAATGTATGCCTATATTGACAGAAAGAAAAAATTACCTGTAACGACCTTGCTTCGTGCCATTGGTTTTCAAACAGATAAGGATATTTTAGAAATTTTTAACTTGGCAGAAGAAGTCAAAGTATCCAAAACAGGTTTAAAAAAATATGTTGGAAGAAGATTAGCCGCCCGTGTTTTAAAAACATGGATAGAAGACTTTGTGGATGAAGATACTGGCGAAGTGTCTTCCATCGAAAGAAACGAAATTATTATTGAGCGTGAAACGGTTATAGAAAAAGAGCATATCGATATGATTGTTGAATCGGGTTCTAAAAATATTATTTTACACCGTGAGGACCAAAATCAAAACGATTATGCCATTATCTATAATACGTTGCAAAAAGACCCTTGTAATTCAGAAAAGGAGGCTATTGTTTATATTTATCGTCAATTGCGTGGTGCAGAACCTCCCGACGAAGAAACAGCACGCTCTACCATTGATAGTTTGTTCTTTTCTATACGACGTTATGACCTTGGTGAAGTGGGACGTTATCGCATTAATAAAAAACTTAATCTGGATACCCCTATTGACCAACGAACATTAACTAAAGAAGATATTATTTCTATCATTAAATACCTTATTCAACTCATCAATTTTAAAGCCGAAGTGGACGATATAGACCACTTAAGTAACCGCAGAGTTAGAACCGTTGGTGAGCAATTAATGGGACAATTTGGTGTTGGATTATCCCGTATGGCTCGTACCATTCGTGAAAAAATGAACGTACGCGATAACGAAGTGTTTACACCTATAGACTTGGTTAATTCAAAAAGCCTTTCGTCTGTATTAAATACGTTCTTTGGCACCAATCAATTGTCACAATTTATGGACCAAACCAATCCTTTGGCTGAAATGACGCATAAACGCCGTATCTCAGCATTGGGACCCGGTGGTTTGACTCGTGAACGTGCCGGTTTTGAAGTACGCGATGTACATTACACTCACTACGGACGTTTGTGTCCCATTGAAACTCCCGAAGGTCCTAATATCGGTCTTATTTCATCATTATGTATATTTGCCAAAATTAACAATCTTGGATTTATCGAAACACCTTACCGAAAGGTTGAAGAAGAAAAAGTTATGCTTGATAATGAAAAGGTTGTTTATTTATCAGCCGAAGAAGAAGAAGAAAACGTAATTGCACAGGCAAGTGCTTCTATCGACAACGATGGAACATTTTTAACACCTAAAATTAAAGCACGTTATAAGGGAGATTTCCCCGTCATTGAACCCGATAAAATTCAATTGATTGATATTGCTCCCAATCAAATTGCTTCGGTAGCAGCCAGTCTTATACCATTTCTTGAACATGATGATGCGAATCGTGCTCTTATGGGCTCGAATATGATGCGTCAAGCAGTTCCCTTATTAAAATCTGAATCACCCATTGTTGGAACAGGATTGGAAGGAAAAGTTGCTATGGACAGCCGTGCCATTATTCTTGCTGAAAATGATGGAGTGGTAGAATATGTAGATGCCAACGAAATTGTGGTTAAATATCAGCGTTCAGATGAAGAGCGTTTTATCAGTTTTGAAAACGATACTGTTCGTTATCCTCTACCTAAATTCCGTAGAACAAACCAAAGTACTACGATTATTCTTCATCCATTAGTAAAAAAAGGACAAAAAGTAAAAAAGGGTGACCCTCTAACCGAAGGTTACGCCACACAAAATGGCGAATTGGCATTGGGACGAAATTTGAAAGTTGCTTTTATGCCTTGGAAAGGATATAATTTTGAAGATGCTATTGTTATAAACGAACGATTAGTACGCGAAGACTATTTTACTTCTGTTCATGTGGACGAATTTTTACTTGAAGTAAGAGATACCAAACGCGGAGTTGAAGAGTTAACATCCGATATTCCCAATGTTAGTGAAGAAGCCACTAAAAATCTTGATGAAAATGGAATTATTCGGGTAGGTGCTTACGTAAAACCGGGTGATATATTAATAGGGAAAATTACCCCCAAAGGTGAATCTGACCCAACACCCGAAGAAAAATTACTAAGAGCTATTTTTGGAGATAAAGCAGGTGATGTAAAAGATGCATCTTTAAAAGTCCCCCCTTCATTATATGGTGTTGTTATTGATAAAAAACTTTTTTCACGTCAGGTTAAAGAACGTAAAGTTAAGAATGCTGAAAAAAATCTTATTGATAAAATTGACGATGATGCTTCTAAAAAATATGCTGAACTAAAACAGCATTTGGTAGAAAAACTGTTTGTACTTGTTAATGGCAAAACATCACAGGGTGTTAAGGACTTTACCAATAAGGAAATTATTCCTAAAGGAACCAAGTTTACTTTAAAGCAACTTCAGCAAATAGATTATAATAATATAAACCCGAACAAGTGGACCACCGATAAAAATAAAAACGAAATCATTAATCAAATTATTCACAATTATCTTGTAAAATACAAAGAAATAGAAGCAGATGTAAAAAGGAAAAAATTCAGTTTGACCATTGGCGACGAATTACCTGCAGGCATAGTAAAATTGGCAAAAGTGTATATTGCTCAAAAACGCCCTGTCAAAGTAGGTGATAAAATGGCTGGACGACATGGTAATAAGGGTATTGTTTCAAAAATTGTACGTGAAGAAGATATGCCTTTTATGGAAGACGGCACTCCTGTTGATATTGTACTTAATCCTTTAGGCGTACCATCACGTATGAACTTGGGACAAATATATGAAACAGTATTGGGATGGGCAGGTGAAAAACTTGGCGTTAAATTTTCTACTCCTATTTTTGATGGAGCCTCATTGGATGACATTAACGAATATTCTGAAAAAGCAGGTATTCCTCAATATGGACGCACATATTTATACGATGGAGGTACGGGCGAACGATTTGACCAGCCTGCAACAGTAGGCGTTATTTATATGATGAAACTTATTCACATGGTCGATGACAAAATGCACGCCCGTTCTATAGGTCCTTATTCTCTCATTACTCAACAGCCCTTAGGGGGTAAGGCACAATTTGGCGGACAACGTTTTGGTGAAATGGAAGTATGGGCGTTGGAAGCATTTGGTGCATCCAATGTTCTTCAAGAAATATTGACCATTAAATCGGACGATGTGGTTGGTAGAGCAAAAGCGTATGAGGCTATTGTAAAAGGTGAACCTTTACCACCCGCCGGAACACCCGAATCTTTCAATGTCTTAATTCATGAATTAAGAGGCTTAGGTCTTAGTATTAATATGGAATAATTTTATTAATTAAACCGTAAATAAAATGGTATATGGCTTTTAGAAAAGATAATAAAATAAAACCGAACTTTTCAAAAATAACAATCGGCATTGCTTCACCCGAAGAAATTTTAGAACATTCAAGTGGCGAAGTACTTAAACCGGAAACTATTAATTACAGAACATATAAACCGGAACGCGACGGTTTGTTTTGTGAACGTATTTTCGGTCCTGTAAAAGATTATGAATGTCATTGCGGGAAATATAAACGTATCCGTTATAAGGGTATTGTTTGCGACCGCTGTGGGGTTGAAGTTACTGAAAAAAAAGTACGTCGTGAACGTATGGGACATATACAGTTAATTGTTCCAGTGGCTCATATATGGTATTTACGTTCTCAACCTAATAAAATAGGAGCCTTGTTGGGATTAACTACCAAAAAGGTCGAATCTATTATATACTACGAACGATATATTGTTATTAATCCCGGCATTGCCAAAACGGATGAATTACAAAAATGCTCTTTGCTTACCGACGAAGAATATGCAGAAATATTGAAAACATTGCCCAAAGAAAATCAACTTTTACCCGATGATGACCCTCAAAAATTTTTAGCCAAAATGGGAGCCGAGGCTATCCGCGAAATGCTTATGAATATTAATCTTGATGAACTATCTTATAATTTACGCGATACAGCCAATAAGGAAACTTCCCAACAACGAAAATTGGATGCTTTAAAACGACTTCAAGTAGTTGAAGCCTTTCGTGAATCGAAGCAAACGAATAAACCCGAATGGATGATATTAAAAATATTACCCGTTATTCCACCCGAACTTCGCCCTCTGGTTCCACTGGATGGTGGACGTTTTGCAACCAGCGATTTGAATGACTTGTATCGTCGTGTCATAATTCGAAACAACCGTTTAAAAAGACTTATTGACATCAAAGCACCAGAAGTTATTTTACGTAACGAAAAACGTATGCTTCAAGAAGCAGTGGACAGTTTGCTTGATAATTCTAAAAAATCACAAGCAGTAAAAGCAGAAGGCAATAGACCTTTAAAATCATTAAGCGATAGTTTAAAAGGTAAACAAGGTCGTTTCCGTCAAAATTTGTTGGGAAAACGCGTGGACTATTCTGCACGTTCAGTTATTGTAGTAGGTCCAGAATTGCAATTGCACGAATGCGGTTTACCTAAAGATATGGCAGCCGAACTGTACAAACCATTTGTCATTCGTAAATTAATTGAACGAGGCATTGTAAAAACGGTAAAATCAGCCAAAAAAATTGTTGACCATCGCGAACCTGTTATTTGGGATATTCTTGAAAACGTATTGAAAAATCATCCTGTTTTACTTAACCGCGCACCTACCTTGCACCGTTTGGGCATTCAAGCATTTCAACCTAAACTGATAGAGGGAAAGGCTATTCAATTACATCCATTGGCTTGTACCGCCTTTAACGCCGATTTTGATGGTGACCAGATGGCGGTTCATTTGCCATTGGGAAATGCCGCAATAATTGAAGCACAATTGCTTATGCTTGCTTCACACAATATTCTTAATCCCAGCAATGGAGCACCTATTACCGTTCCTTCACAAGACATGGTATTGGGACTGTATTATATAACCAAAGCAGCCAAATCAACCAAAGAAAATCCGATTAGAGGCGAAGGTCATACTTTCTATTCACCCGAAGAAGTGAATATAGCCTATAACGAAGGTAAAATTGATTTGCATGCCAATATCAAGGTTAAAGTTCATAATGTTGTTGAAGGAAAAGAGTTGACACATATTATTGAAACAACGGTTGGAAGGGTATTGTTCAATGAAATTGTGCCCTCTGAAGTAGGATTTATCAATGAAATATTAACCAAAAAATCACTGCGTGATATTATTTCTCGTGTATTAAAGACCGTAGGACTTGCTAAAACAGCCAAGTTTCTGGATGATATTAAAAACATGGGATATTACATGGCATTTAAGGGTGGCTTGTCGTTCAATATAGAAGATATTATTGTACCTGTTGAAAAGCAGCAACTGGTTGATGAAGGATATCAGCAAGTAGAAGAAGTTATGCAGAACTATAACATGGGATTTATAACCAACAATGAACGCTACAATCAGATTATTGATATTTGGACACACACGAATGCAAAACTCACCAATATGGTAATGAAACAGATTTCTGAGCACAGGCAGGGATTTAATCCGGTATATATGATGCTTGACTCGGGGGCTCGTGGTTCTAAAGAGCAAATTCGTCAGTTGTGCGGTATGCGTGGATTAATGGCAAAACCTCAAAAATCTGGTGCTACAGGAAATGAAATTATTGAAAATCCCATTCTTGCTAATTTTAAAGAAGGATTATCCGTTCTTGAATATTTTATCTCTACACACGGTGCTCGTAAAGGATTGGCCGATACTGCTCTAAAAACAGCCGATGCCGGTTATCTGACACGTCGTTTGGTAGATGTAACGCAAGATGTTATTATTACATCCGAAGATTGTGGAACACTGCGAGGTTTGGTAGCAAGTACCGTAAAAAAAGGTGAAGAAATAGTCGAAACATTGTACGATAGAATTCTTGGACGTGTATCCGTACACGATGTTTATCATCCACAAACGGGTGAATTAATCGTTGCATCTGGTGAAGAAATAACAGAAGAAAAAGCCGAAATAATAGAAAAATCACCTATCGAACAGGTAGAAATTCGTTCTGTATTAACTTGCGAGTCTAAAAAAGGAGTATGCAGTAAATGTTATGGACGTAACCTGGCTACAGGCAGAATGGTAAAAAAAGGCGAAGCCGTGGGCGTTATTGCTGCACAATCTATAGGTGAACCTGGTACTCAACTTACGTTACGAACTTTCCACGTGGGTGGTACTGCTTCCAATATTACTACCGAAACAAACGTAATTGCCAAATATGACGGTATAACTGAAATAGATGAGTTGCGAAGTGTACCTTATGAAGATGAAAACAATAATGCCATTAAGATAGTAGTAAGCCGTTTGGCAGAATTGCGACTAATTGATACCAATACGGGCATAGCCCTAATGACTCATAATATTCCTTATGGTTCTAAATTGTATTGTGAAAATGGAGCCAAAGTAAAAAAAGGTGATTTACTTTTTGAATGGGACCCGTATAATGCTGTTATAATTACAGAAGCCTCAGGAAAAGTTGAATACGAACACATGATAGACGGTATTACATATCGTGAAGAATCAGATGAACAAACAGGCTATAAGGAAAAAGTAATTATTGAAACACGCGACAAAACAAGAAATCCTGTTATTAAAATAGTAGGGAATGACGGTGTAGAGAAAAAATCGTACAACGTTCCTGTTGGAGCACATATATCAGTAAACGAAGGTGATAAAGTTAAAGCAGGGTCTATTCTTGTAAAAATACCGCGTGCTATGGGTAAGTCTGGTGATATTACAGGAGGTTTGCCACGTGTAACTGAATTGTTCGAAGCCCGTAATCCATCAAATCCTTCTATTGTTGCAGAAATTGATGGTGAAGTTTCCTTTGGAAAAATTAAACGCGGTAATCGCGAAATCATTATCACTTCCAAAACAGGTGAAGTTAAAAAATATATGGTTCCATTGTCCAAGCAGATATTGGTTCAGGAAAGCGATTATGTTCGTGCAGGCACACCTTTGTCCGATGGAGCTATTACGCCAAGTGATATCTTGTCAATTAAGGGACCTACCGTTGTTCAGGAATATATTGTAAACGAAATTCAGGAAGTATATCGATTACAGGGTGTAAAAATTAACGATAAGCATTTTGAAATTGTAGTTCGTCAAATGATGCGTAAAGTACAAATAGAAGACCCCGGCGATACACGATTCCTTGAAAAAATACTGGTCGATAAAAACGATTTTCTGGAAGAGAATGATGCTATTTATGGTAAAAAAATAGTTATCGATTCGGGTGATAGTGAAGCAATGAAACCGGGTATGATTGTATCGGTGCGTCAATTACGTGATGAAAATTCACACCTCAAACGCAATGATAAAAAACTAGTGAGTGCTCGCGATGCTGTTCCTGCTACTGCAAGTCAAGTACTTCAAGGTATTACACGTGCTGCACTTCAAACACACAGTTTTATGTCGGCAGCATCATTTCAGGAAACAACCAAAGTGCTTACCGATGCTTCTATCAGAGGTAAGGTAGATAACCTAGAAGGTTTGAAGGAAAATGTAATAGTCGGACATTTAATTCCAGCAGGTTCGGGCTTACGTGAATATAGCCGAATGATTGTTGGACCTATGCAAGAAATGGAAAATATAATTCCGTTACATAAAAAAAGTATTAAAGTAAACGAAGAATAATATGGATGATAAAAAAGTTAATATGCCTAAACCCGGTGAAATTAATATCGAACTGGATGAACAAACAGGCGAAGGTGTTTATTCCAACCTTGCCATTATTTCGCATTCCAATTCTGAGTTTGTAATAGATTTTGCCAGAATTATGCCCGGCGTTCCGAAAGCAAAAGTGAAATCAAGAATTGTGTTGACACCCGAACATGCCAAACGCCTTTTTCTTGCTCTTAAAGACAATATTCAGAAATTTGAATCTCAATTCGGTGCCATTAAAATTATTGAAGGACCTTCATTGCCCATGAATTTTGGCGGACCACAAGGCGAAGCATAATACGTTTCCTTTTTCAGACTTAATACCGATATGCATTCAAAAAAATTCAATCGGTATAATATCAACTTAGCATTCAAATTCGCTTAGTAGTCACTTTGAATGCAACTTGGTATTTATACCGACTTGCTAACAAGTTCATTAAAACAATTCGCTTCTCTGTCTCGTCCTCGTTTGTAACGAGGATGTATATTTTCATTCTCTTGTGAACGGTTTGGTATGAAAACCAAAATTTTATATTTGCAACAAAATAAAAGTACAATTTTTCATAAACAACCTTGTGAATTACGAAGCAATCATGAATACCTTAAAAAATAAATAATAATTGAGTAAACTTGACATCTATTAAACAAAAGTACGAATCAACAAATAAATTAATCCAGATACAAGCATCGTCATAGGAATGGTTAAAATCCATGCCCCTACAATACTTTGAGCAATTTTCCACCTAACGGCAGACACTCTGCGAGTTACTCCTACTCCCATAATAGAGCCTGAAATAGTATGTGTAGTACTTACGGGAATACCCATAAATGCAGACATTGCTAATGTAATAGCACCTGCTGTTTCCGCAGCAAAACCATGTACTGGCTTTAAATCAGTTAAATTTACTCCCATCGTTTTAATAACCTTCCATCCCCCCGTAAGTGTTCCTAATGCAATGGCAGTATAACAAGAAAAGGCAACCCATTCGGGAACATAAAACTCTGACCCAAGATACCCGGTACTGAATAATAGAACGGCTATAATTCCCATGGTTTTTTGAGCGTCGTTACTGCCATGACCAAGACTAAAAAAAGCAGAAGAAACTAACTGCAGAATTCTAAACCATGCATCTACTTTTCCTGGTCTGACTTTTTTTAATAAAAACTTCATTAAAACCATAATAAGATATCCAAGTACAAATCCTACCACAGGTGAAACAAAAATAAATATAACTACTTTAATAATACCAGAAGATACAAGGCTGTCGGAGCCGAAAACGAACCATGCTGGTCCTATCATTCCACCAATAAGAGCATGAGATACACTTATGGGTAATCCATAATGTGTACAAAAATATACCCATATAGCGGCTCCTGTAATAGCAGAAAAAATAAACCATGGTTCTATTACCTTGGGTTGTACTATTCCTTTTCCCATAGTATCAGCAACATGAAGTCCGAATAAGAAATAAGCACCAAAATTGAATAGTGCAGCCCATAATACAGCTACAAAAGGCGACAATACTCTGGTTGCAACTATTGTTGCAACAGAATTGGCAGCATCATTCATCCCATTAAGAAAATCATAAATCAAAGCAATAACAACTATTATAATAACCAGTGTACTCATATCAGGATTGTTTTATAATGATAGTTTTAATCACATCCGATACGTCTTCCAATTTGTCTGTTGCTTTTTCCAATACCTGAATGATGTCTTTTTTCTTTATTAATTCTACGGTATTGGTTTCATGTTCAAAAAGTTGTGCTATTCCGAAATGATAAGTATCATCGGCAACATTTTCAATTTCATTCACGTGAATACATGCTGCTTTAATATCTTTAGGTTTCTTTAGTTCTTTCAGATGAAATATGGCTGTTTGTATGGTTTTACTGCCTTCCAGAATAAGGTCAGCCAATTTGATAAATTCTATGGGTGTAGTATCTGGTTTATACCACAAATAGCGTTGAGCACAACCATTGATATAATCAACCACATCGTCTAAGGATGATACAAGACTGTTAATATCTTCACGGTCAAACGGTGTAATAAAAGACTGGTTGAGCATATCAAACATCGTATGAGTTATGTCATCACCTTTTTTTTCGAGTTCTTTAATTTTATTAATCAACGGCATTCGCTCTTCCCATGTATTGGTTTTCATCAAATTATATAATACTTGAGATATTTCTACCAGATTATCGCATGCTGCGTTAAAATAAGGATAAAACTTTTTGTCTTTTGGAACCAGTAACTGAAAAAAATTATTAATATTCATATAGAAAAATTTTGTATTTTTGTTTGACAAAAGTGAGTATTTTGTTTTTTGTCAATGTTAAGAAATTGTTAAGTATTATAAAAAGATTTCAACCGCATGTGGATATCCGATTTTTTTGGATTAATTTATCCTGATGTTTGTGGTGCGTGTGGAAATCCGCTTCTGAAAGGAGAACATGTTATTTGTACTCCATGCGAAGCAGAACTTCCGTTTACCAATTTCTACCTTGATGCAGACAATCCGGTTGCAAAACTCTTTTGGGGACGAGTATATATTCAAGCTGCTTTGGCATTAATGTATTTTCATAAAATGGGACGTATTCAGCATTTATTGCATCAACTAAAATATAATGGCAGACAGGAAATAGGAGTTAGATTGGGACAAATGATAGGACAACAAATACAAAAGTCACCTTACTTTAATGATTTAGATATAATTGTTCCCATTCCATTACATCCTAAAAGATTGCAGCAACGCGGATACAATCAGTCTGCCTGTATAGCCAATGGTATAGCCGATATTTTAAATATTCCCGTTGATGAAGTTCTGGTAACGAGAATAGTTGAAACATCTACTCAGACCAAAAAATCACGATTGGAGCGGTGGGATAATGTTTCGAATGTTTTTCAGATTAACAAGGAAATGGAGTATAAAGGGAAACACATTTTATTGGTAGATGATGTAATTACTACAGGTGCCACTATTGAAGCCTGTGCTCAATCTATTTTATCTATCCCTGATACTGAAGTAAGTATTGCTGCCATTGCCAAAGCATGACATTACCCTTTTATAGGTTAAATAGTCGTCCCTTAAAAACTTATTTTATACCAAACCGCTAACAAAAGAATGAAATGAATTTTGTCTCGTCAGCAATGACGAGATGCCGACAGACTAACCGTTTTAAAACAAAAGCGAAGCATATTGTTTTA
>Ga0302253_1001085_pt1 | contig 17983 bp, 14 predicted proteins | sample AAG_RA_Trp_MG_FD_193537 | JGI IMG/M metagenome (GOLD analysis project Ga0302253, IMG submission 193537) | Enriched activated sludge microbial communities from anaerobic digester in WTTP, New Holstein, Wisconsin, United States - AAG_RA_Trp | ecosystem: Engineered > Bioreactor > Anaerobic >...
ACAGGTCATAAGCCAGGGAATACTGCTGATATTTGTCGGACACTGCCTTGGGAGCCTCTCTTGCGATACCATTGCCCCATCTTCCTTGATCCCCGTAATCTCTTTCAATCAGGCCCAGGTATGTCTCAAGATAACCGGTTTTTAACGCCAGTTGGTCCATCCGGTCTCTTAACACCTTGATTTCATCATCTTTCTGTGATAACCGCGTCAGCAGTGTGGTGATTTCTTTTTGTTGTTTTTCGTTCGCAACCTGCAGTTCTTTGATTCTGCTCCGGATGTTTTGCGAATCTGCCGATAAACCCGCCTGCTTGTTTTCAAAGACCTCGATAGATGTATTCATAGAAGATTTCAGCCGCGCCAAATCCTTTTCCTGATTGCGCAGTTGTTCCGCAAATGCCCCGTCTTGCGTCTCCAACACGGTCACTCTGTCCTTGATATTTGAGGAGGCACAGCCCGAGATGACAAGTGCTAAAAAAACGATAATGATGCAGAAATATCGTGTTTTCAATAATTTATCCTTACCAATGCAACGAACCGAAATATATTCACGGACATCCATCTGCCTTGATCAGAGACTTTTTTAAATAAAAAAACCATCTGACATCCATGTCAGATGGCGGCCCGACCATCATATTCCTCTAAGGATGAATCAACTCCTGGGTTGACTTCCCTAGACCCGAAAAATCACCATTAATCAGCTGCCTTTTTCTACAGAAAACGGATGGGAAAATCAAATTAATTTTATATGTAAGTTAACTTACAGCTAAACTAGTCAAGACCCTTTATTATTTGATTCAGTGAAAATTTCTTCATTCTCATTCCTCCCTCCCCGCTTAATTGTCATCTCCAGAAGCAGTGCTCTCATTCAAAGATGAATCAAGGTGTAAATTCAGTCAAATTTACAGGGTAGTATTAACCTACTAATAACCTTTCTATCTATTATTATTACTTTGAGTTCTCATATGACTTATTTACTTTCAGTATGAGTTAAAAATACTTGGTGACTCTATGAAGTAGTCAGAGTCTAAGAGACGTCATGAGCACTGCCGGATGTTTTCGTGATGCAATTACTGGCAGCGGGAGTGACCAATCAGAAAGGAGGATTAAATGTTGTGGACAATTGCGGTAATACTCATCATTCTATGGGCGCTGGGATTGGTGACCGGCTACACGATGGGCTATTTCATTCACATCTTGCTGGTCATTGCCGTTGTCGTCGTGTTGGTCAGAATCATACAGGGACGAAAAATATTGTAGTGATTCGAAGCCTCGCCGGAAGAAAGTGAGGTAATGGGTGAGGAGGGATGCCCCGTCGTGAAAGATTGTATGAAACTTTAGATATTATCGGGAGAAAAGGTTTTGATGTTCCCCCGAAAAAGTGGACACACGATTAAGCTGCTTTCTCCACCGATCGGTTTTCAAACTCAAGAGGCGAGAGATAACCCAATGAGGAATGCCTCCTGATGCGATTGTAAAAGACTTCAATATATTCGAAGATGCTCTGCCGGGCTTGCATTCTGGAGCGGTATCTTTCAAAGTACACGACCTCTGTTTTGAGAGTGTGAAAGAACGACTCCATTACGGCGTTATCATAGCAATTTCCGGCAGAACTCATGCTCTGTGAAAATTGGTACTGCTTGAGGATGCTACGGAAAGCATGCGTAGCGGAAACGGTTATCATGAAGATAACAGGCCATTCAACAAGGGAGATGTTCCAGAGATATGACACGGTTGACATGGCAGATGCACAGACGGCTGTTGACAAGATGGAAGACTTCTTAAAAAGTGTTGACCAAAACGTTGACCAACCCCTCCTCAAATCAAAAAAGGGCTAACCGATGAATCAGCTAACCCCTTGTATTCATTTGGTGCCGAAGCCGGGATTTGAACCCGGACAGGCGTACGCCCACTAGACCCTGAACCTAGCGCGTCTACCAATTCCGCCACTTCGGCACGCTGGTTCTCTATACCCATCACCGGAATGCTTGTCAAGGCAAAAATGAGCTTGAAATTGCCGACGTTAGTGCTATGGTAGGGCGCAAATACGGAGGCTTGCGAAAATACCTGACCCATGAAGATCTTCAAATCCCTTGAGGAAATCACACCCGAATTCTATGATGCCTATGTGACGATCGGTAACTTTGACGGCGTCCACGTCGGGCATCGTTACATCTTCAACCAGATCATCGAGGAGGCGCGGCAGGTCGGTTCCCAGGCCGTGGTCATTACATTCGATCCCCACCCCAAAATGGTGCTTCATCCCGACCGGCGGCCCTTTTACCTGATTGCGACCATTGAGGAAAAGATGGCTATCCTGGAAGAAATCGGGATCGATGCGGTTTTCCTCATTCCCTTTTCTCTTGAGTATGCCCAGACCACGGCGCGGTCTTTTATCTGTGATGTGCTTTGGCAGCGCTTCCGGGTGAAAAAGGTCTTTATCGGCCATGATTATACGTTCGGCCGCGGCAAGGAAGGAAAACAGCAGCTTCTGGAAGCATATGGAAAAGAGCTGGGTTTCGGCGTGACGGTGATCGACGCCGTCAAGTTCCACGACACGGTCATCAGCAGCACCCTGATCCGGAACCTGATTCTCGATGGGCAGGTAAAAAATGCGGCCGATTTTCTGGGCCGTCCCTATAATCTAAAAGGAACCGTCGTCAAGGGACATCAGAGAGGCGGGGGCATGGGATTTCCGACGGCCAATCTGGACCCGGAAAAGGTGCTGGTTCCCCGTACGGGGGTTTATGCGGCCCTTGTCCTGTTGCACGGAACAAGATATGCGGCGGTTTTAAATATCGGATACAATCCGACGTTCGGCAACGGTGATATGACAATAGAGGTCCATCTACTTGATTTTCAAGGGGAAATATATGGAGAAACTCTGCAGGTCTATTTTATCGAGCGCCTCCGGGATGAGCTGCGCTTCCCCTCAACGGATGACCTGGTGCGGCAAATTCAACAGGACGTCGCTTTAGGGACGGCCCTGCTCAAACCCTACCTTCCCGGCGGGGAGAAAAGCGATCTCCCTCTTCCCTTCGGGAGGCAGAAACGGTAAAGAGAAGAGGGAGTCTTTAGGGGATCTCAGAGATTCTTTTGTTCCGTCCGATACCGGCCGTAGTGGTACATGGTTGCCAGTGCTTCCGTCGCCGCTTCAACCGTTGCATACACCGGAAATCCCGCCTTTTCAAAAGCGATGACGTCTTCCATCATGAATTCCTTGCAGGCGACGCAGGTCAGGATCGGTTTCCCTTTATAATCGAGCGCTTTCAAGGGTTCCAGGAAAGTGCCGAGGATTTCTCCCTGGAGCACCACGATCAACCCGCCCACATCGCTGCTGTCAATTCCCAGTTGCAGCGTCTGGATTAACTGCTCGGCATCCATGCTGAAGGAAAAATCAACGGGGTTCAGGTTCTTGACATAATCCGGCAGGATCTTCAGGAGCCGCTCTTTCCTGTCCGGTTCCAGATCGGCGAGTCGCATCCCGTTCGTGTAGAGCATATCGGTTGCGGCGACGCCCAGCGAACCGGTATAGGTGACCACCAGGGCGCTGTTTTGCTTCGGAATGGGCTGGCGGGCAAAGGCCTTGGTGAGGCCGAACATGTGTTCGTTATCCCGGGCCCGGATGATGCCGCTTTGCCGGAAGGCGGCGGCGTTGATTTCGTCGTTTCCGGCCAGCGACGCCGTGTGGGAGGCGACGGCCTTCTGTCCCGCAGCGGTTCGTCCGGACTTGAGCACAATGACCGGCTTTCGCGCCGTGACCTGTTTGGCCACATCGATAAACCGCCGTCCGCTGGTTACATCTTCCATATAGATGGAAACCACGTCGATGTGGTCGTCCGTGCCCAGATATTCCAGGATGTCCGTTTCGCTGATATCCATTTTGTTGCCGATGGTGGCGACGATGCCGAAATCCATGACGTGACGGAGTCCGGTCAGGATACCGGCCGCGTAGACGCCGGCCTGGGCGATCATGCCGATGTTGCCTTTGCCCATTTCCTGAATGAGTCCAATGGACTGAACCATGTTGTGATGCGTATTGATCGTGCCGGAACAGTTGGGACCGAGCAAACGGGCGCCGGTCTTTTCGATGATTGTTTTGATCCGGCGCTGGGCCAGTTTGCCGTCTTCGCCCGTTTCGGCAAACCCCGCCGTTTCCACGACGATGTACTTGACGCCCTTTTCGCAGCATTGCGCGATGGAATCCTCGGCCACGGCGGCGGGGACGATGACGATCGCCAGATCAACCGGATCGGGCACCTCGGTGATTTTGCGATAGGATTTGACGCCCTGAACATCTTCCCCCTTGGCATTGATCGGATAAAGCTTCCCCTGGAAGTTATGAAACAGGAGATTCCGGAAGACGTTATAGCCAAGCTTCCCCGGTACGCCCGACGCCCCCAGAACGGCGATGCTTTGGGGATAGAAAAAGTCGTGCAGATCGTGAGCGGGCGCTCTTGTCGCCGCTTCGACCGTATCGCCGATGAACATCCGGGCATCGACGACGACATTGTCCTTCCGGTAGAGGAAAACCGGATTGAGGTCGAGTTCGCGGATTTCCGGGAAAAGGCTAACCAGATCGGATATTTTCATGATGAGATCGATCAAAGCCTCCCGATCCACGTCCTGCCCCCGGTAACCTTCGAGGAGGCGACGGCCCTTGATTTCTCCGATCATGGCGTCCACATCTTTCCGCGCAACCGGCAGGATTCTGAAGGTAACGTCTTTCAGCACTTCCACGAAGATGCCGCCCAGCCCGAACATCAAAACCGCCCCGAAGTTCGGGTCCCGGGTCACACCGATAATCGCTTCCAGACCAGGCTCCGCCATTTTCTGTACCGCAATGCCGATGACATGCTGGTATTTGAAAGTTTGCATCATCTCCTGGTACGCCCCGCGCACGGCGTCGTCGTTTTTCAGGTTCAGTTTGACGCCTCCCGCGTCGGTCTTGTGTACGATGTCCGGCGAAACCACCTTCAAAACGACGGGATAGCCCATCGACCGGCTCATTTCCACCGCCTCGTCTTCCGATCCGGCCACCAGATAGCCGGTTGTGGCGATGCCCAGGATCTCGAGCATCTCCTTGCACTCGTGTTCCATCAGATAGGTCCGATTTTCGCGCCTGGCCTGGGCGATGATTTCGCTGATATCGTCTTGAACATGCGGATCAGACGACCTCGCCAACGGGATCGCGGGTTCTGCGATTTCAACTTCCTGGAGGGAAACCTCCGGAAAATCCTCAAAGTCTTTCATGTCCCCTTCCTTCCTTTATATATTAAGGTTTAATGCCAGGGTGTTCTCCCTTTTGACTGTATCCATATCACCGCCGGATAGCGGCGGATATCCGACAACCTTTCTTTTACCGGTAGGTATGTCACTGAATGTTTTATCAGGTTTTGTCCGACAGGAGGCAAGCCTCCGCCGGCATGCCCAAACCGGTGTCGCTTGAAGGGGAGCGATGAAAGTGAATGTCCAATCGGCGCAGTTTAACATCGGACCGGGTGAAGTTGGTCCGCCTGCCGTGCTTAAGCGACAGAAAAGGGAGGGTTCAAATGATCAAATCGTGAGTAATATATGATATTTATATTGATATGGAAACGCTGCCGGTCATTCGATCATAAAAACGAATTTTACTTGACTAAACACGGGCTTCAATATAGGTCAATGTACGTGGTGCGAATATTGCCTTTTATCGGCTTATCTGGGGTGATGTCGCCCACTTGTTGAGACGAGTTGTCGGTTGATATTTGGGAAAATGAGACAATAAAAACCAGCCTGTGTGGCAAAATTTTAAAGAAAAGGAGAGAGAGACATGTCAAACGCTTTGTTAGAACTGCTTTTTTCAGGTCAGTACGAATTTGTAGATCTGGGGGCGCCCCTGGATGAGAAGACTTTGGTCATTAATTTGCCGCCGCCCTTTGCCAATTCGCCGGGCTTCTCCAGACAGGTGATCTCGGAGTATGATGACAAGGGACCCGCATGGTACTGGAACAGCTTTACCTGCGGTGAGCATTGCGGCTCACATTTCGACGCCCCGAAGCACTGGATTACCGGCAAGGAAGGGTGCGGGGTCGACTGTGTTCCCGCAGACGATTTTGTTGCTGAAGCGGTGGTGATCGATATGACGGCCGAGGTGGAGAAAAATGCCGACAGGTTGCTTGAACCGGCTGACATTCTGGCCTTTGAGGAAAAATACGGTAAAATTCCCCCCCGTACCTGGGTCGTCATGAAGACGGGTTGGTCAAAGTATGCGCAGGATCCGGAAAAATTCTTCAACGTCGGCGCCGATGGCATGCCCCATACGCCCGGTCCCAGCGTGGAAGGCGTAAAATTCCTGGTGGAACAGCGCGATGTGCTGGGTTTCTGCACGGAGACGGTCGGGACGGATGCCGGTATTGCCGCCACCTTCAACCCGATGTTCCCCTGCCACACCATGATGCACGGTGCCGGCAAGTATGGTCTGACCCAGTTGAACAACCTGGACAAGCTGCCTCCTCGCGGCGCCGTCATTATTGCATTGCCCCTGAAGATCACAGGCGGCAGCGGCAGCCCGGTTCGCCCGATGGCCATTGTGCCCAAGAAATAAGGTTGATTTAAGTTAAGATAGTCCATCCAGGGCCAGGTGTTCCGGCAAATAGTCGGATCAACTGGCCCTTTTTTTTCAACAAACAAGTATTCCTTTCCCAGTGCATTCAGAAAAGGATGACGGTTATCATGGGGAGAGATCCGGTGAAGGCATCAGGGGAGAGGAAAAAACAAGGGAAGGGCATAAAGCCCCTCCCTTGATGATGGATGTTTTTTTCTCCAGAGCTAATGAAAGCCCTGCTCTACGTAAACTTAGTGTGGGATGATCCCCATTCCCGCCAGGACCGACAGCATGACCGCCGCCGCGATGACCGATCCTACCTGGCCGCCTGCGTTGGCGCCCATGGCGTGCATGAGGAGGAAGTTCTTCTTATTCCACCGCTGGCCTTCCTTCTGGACGACCCGGGCCGCCATCGGGAATGCAGAAATACCGGCCGAACCGATCAGAGGATTGACCTTGCCGCCTGAGACCAGGTAAAGAAATTTGCCAAAGAGAATACCGCAAACCGTATCCAGGCAGATGGCCACAAAGCCCAGAGCGAGAATGATCAGGGTCTCCTTCTTGATGAAAGCCGGACCGGACATCGTTGCCCCGATGCAAAGCCCCAGGAAAAGGGTCACCACGTTGGCGATCTCGTTTTCCGACGCCCTGGTCAATCGCGCCACCACACCCGACTCCCGCATCAGGTTCCCCAGCATGATCGTCGCCAGCAGCGGCAAGCCCATGGGGGCGATCAGGCCGCCCAAAATGGTGATGACCAGGGGGAAAAGCAGCTTGGTCGTCTTGGAAACGGGTTTGGCCTGAGACGACATCACGACTTCCCTTTCCTTCCTGGTCGTCATAAAGCGCATGATGGGGGGCTGTACGATCGGCACGAGGGACATGTAGCAATACGCCGCCACAGCGACGGCGCCCAAAAGTTCCGGAGCATACTTGGAGGTCACATAAATCGCCGTCGGGCCGTCACAGGCGCCGATGATCCCGATGGAAACGGCGTGTAGTTTTGGGAAACCCAGGGCCAGCGCCAGAAGCAGGGTCAGAAAGATACCGCATTGGCCGGCTGCACCCAGGAGGAAAGTCGAGGGCCGGGCCAAGACCGGACCGAAATCGGTCATGGCGCCGATGCCGATGAAGATCAACAGGGGAAACAACTCCGTTGCAATTCCGGCGTCATAAATGACTTTGACGAATCCTTCCGCACCCATGATGTTGGAAAAGGGGATGTTGACGATAATACAGCCGAACCCGATGGGTACAAGGAGCAGGGGCTCGCAGTCCTTTTTGATTGCCAGATACAGAAGCCCCAACCCGACAAAAATCATGATCAGGTTACGCCAGTCAACCACCAGGTACTGGAAACCAATGATCAATCCGCTCAAACCGTTTACCATGGCATCGATCATGGGTTAACCCTCCTTTTCGGGCTTGTCGGGGAATATTTTCCCCAGGGCCGCCATGACCATGGCCATGATCCCGAGCGTTACCAGGGTGCCTCCCATGCCGACAACCAGCAACGTCATGCCAAATGTAAAATTGTCCATTTCCATCATGATTCCTCCGTGTTAGGGGCAAACCCCGTATTTTCCCATCCACTTCCGTCGATAAAAAACTGCTTTTTAAACCAGATTACAAGAACGCACAATATCCACAATATAATAAAAATGCAAAACCTTCCCATGGATATGCCGGGATCCGCTTAAGGTATCGGAAAGCGATGAAAGGGACGATGCACACGTATGGATATTATTTCAGAAAAACTTATTAGGACGCGGGGTTGGATGATATGCGAAAAAAGGTCAGGTTCGTTCAGAAGAAAACACAAAAACGAAGCATTCCATGAGTGCGAAGATTAAATGAAGAGAAGTGAAGACGTTATCATCCGACGCATCACTAAATTGAAATCATATAGCAGGCATGCGGGGGGATTTTTTGGCGGGCGTCCCATGATTCTCATGTAAAAAAACGAAGAGGGCCGCAGTTGCGGCCCCCTTCGGGATCTCTTCAATTGCTGCTTCATCAAGCAGCGGCTTTCGCGGCGGCCTTCTTTGCCTGAATTTTACCCATGACGACCGAAAGGATCTGCAGCGGGATATAAAGCGCGATCAGAACCAGGAATACGGCGAAAAACCGCAGGGCCAGTGTTCCGGCAATCCATGTATAGCTGTCTTTACTGGCGGTAATCGTTACGCCTTCCCCGGTCTTTGTGATCAGTACGGAATGCCAGGGTTTATTGCTGTATTCCTCGATGTAGGTCGCATCACCTCTGTCCCTGAAGGCATAATCCTTACTGCCCTTGAACTGCTCCTTATAAAAGGCTATGGCATCTGCATAAGTCATCGTATAGGCAACTTCCATCTTGGCGTCGGTTTTGCTGACAACATTGCCTCCGGGAGGCAGGGGCGCGCCCAGGAAATCTTCGGCCATTGCCGCCATGGGACTCAATAAAAATAAGGCAACAAGCATATAGATAAGTTTTTTCATGATCTTTCTCCTGTTCTTTTTCGTCCAGTCTATTGTCTGCTCTCCATTACCCGCCGAACATGGCGATGAACAAGCCCGCCGCGGCCGCGGATCCCATCACGCCTGCCAGATTGGGTCCCATGGCGTGCATCAGGAGATAGTTCTTCTTGTCATATTGCTGTCCTACAGTATGGGACACCCGGGCTGCCATGGGCACCGCCGAAACACCGGCGTTGCCGATCAGGGGGTTGATTTTTTCCTTCAGGAAGAGATTCATGAGTTTTACCGTGGCAACACCGCCAATCGTGCAAACGACGAAGTCGACCATGCCGAGCGAAAAAATGAACAGGGGCTTAGGGCTCAGGAAGGCCGACCAGTGCATGGTGGCGCCGACCGAGACGCCCAGGAAAATGGTGACGATATTCATCAGGGCGTTGCCTGACGTTTCGGTCAGCCTTGCAACGACACCGCTTTCCTTGAACAGGTTTCCCAGCATGAACATGCCCATCAGGGGGGCGACGGCCGGAACAAGCAGAATGATGACAACAGTGGAAACCAGGGGATAGAAGATCTTCTCCGTCTGGGAAACCGCCCGCAACTGCCGCATTTTGATCGTTCTTTCAGCATTACTCGTCATCAGTTTCATGATCGGAGGCTGGATGAGGGGTACCATGGCCATGTAGGAATAGGCGGCCAGGGCGTTGGCGCCCAGCAGTTCCGGGGCCAGTTTCTGGGTCAGATAAATCGTCGTCGGGCCGTCCGCACCGCCGATGATACCGACGGACGCCGCTTCCTTCAGGGTGAACCCGGCCATGACGCAGCCCGTGAAGGTGACAAACACGCCCAGCTGCGCGCCCGCGCCCACCAGAAGCATCTTTGGGTTCGCGATCAGGGGACCGAAATCCGTCAGCGCCCCCAGGCCAAGGAAGATGACGCAGGGGATGATCTCCCATTCCAGCCCGTAATGATAGAAAAATTTGATCAGCTCCGGATGTCCTGCCGAGGTATAACCCATCAGGGGAACCATCGGGAAATTGACGATAAAGATACCGAATCCGATGGGAAGCAGCAGCAGGGGTTCAAAATTCTTGACGATGGCCAAATACATAAAGAAACCCGCAATGGCCCACATCAAAAGCATCTGCCACGATATGCTCAAAATGCCCATCGTGTCGATTGTGCCTTTGAACATCTCATAAACATCATAAGCACTCATTTAATACCCTCCCAATTCATCATATAATTTGAATTGATAAAACAGAGGGCTTCCATATATGACAAGCCGCTTTTATTTAACTGTATATAAATATAATGTAAGTATATGTTTAAAAGTTATATTTTATAAGAAATCCTTATTGGGACGCGGAGTTGGGTGATATGCAAAAAAGGGATCGCTCTGGTTCAGAATGAACCCAAAAAAACTAAAAGTATTTTATAAGCACAAATATTATATTAAGGGAGGTTAAAGACTTCATAATCCGACGCACCCTTTAATTTAAGACATGTAAAAGGATGGTTGCGGGGATTTTTTTGCCGTGAGCCCCGTTATTCTCATGAAAAAAAACGAAGAGGGCCGCAGTTGCGGCCCCCTTCGGGATCTCTTCAATTGCTGCTTCATCAAGCAGCGGCTTTCGCGGCGGCCTTCTTTGCCTGAATTTTACCCATGACGACCGAAAGGATCTGCAGCGGGATATAAAGCGCGATCAGAACCAGGAATACGGCGAAAAACCGCAGGGCCAGTGTTCCGGCAATCCATGTATAGCTGTCTTTACTGGCGGTAATCGTTACGCCTTCCCCGGTCTTTGTGATCAGTACGGAATGCCAGGGTTTATTGCTGTATTCCTCGATGTAGGTCGCATCACCTCTGTCCCTGAAGGCATAATCCTTACTGCCCTTGAACTGCTCCTTATAAAAGGCTATGGCATCTGCATAAGTCATCGTATAGGCAACTTCCATCTTGGCGTCGGTTTTGCTGACAACATTGCCTCCGGGAGGCAGGGGCGCGCCCAGGAAATCTTCGGCCATTGCCGCCATGGGACTCAATAAAAATAAGGCAACAAGCATATAGATAAGTTTTTTCATGATCTTTCTCCTGTTCTTTTTCGTCCAGTCTATTGTCTGCTCTCCATTACCCGCCGAACATGGCGATGAACAAGCCCGCCGCGGCCGCGGATCCCATCACGCCTGCCAGATTGGGCCCCATGGCGTGCATCAGGAGATAGTTCCTCTTGTCATATTGCTGTCCGATCGTATGTGACACCCGGGCCGACATGGGCACCGCCGAAACACCGGCGTTGCCGATCAGGGGGTTGATCTTATCCTTCAGGAAGAGATTCATGACTTTAACCGTGGCAATGCCGCCCATGGTGCAAACGGCGAAATCAACCAGACCGAGTGAGAAAATGAACAGCGGTTTGGGATTCAGGAACACATCCGAATGCATGGTGCAGCCAACGGAAACGCCCAGGAAAATGGTGACGATATTCATCAGGGCGTTGCCCGACGTTTCAGTCAGCCTTGAAACGACACCGCTTTCCTTGAACAGGTTCCCCAGCATGAACATGCCCATCAGGGGGGCGACGGCCGGAACAAGCAGACAGATAACAACGGAGGAAACCAGGGGATAGAAGATCTTCTCCGTCTGGGAAACCGCACGCATCTGCCGCATCTTGATCAATCTTTCGGCATCACTCGTCATCATTCTCATGATCGGGGGCTGAATGAGGGGTACCATGGCCATGTAGGAATAGGCGGCCAGGGCGTTGGCGCCCAGCAGTTGCGGGGCCAGCTTCTGGGTCAGATAGATCGTCGTCGGGCCGTCCGCACCGCCGATGATACCGACGGACGCCGCTTCCTTCAGGGTAAACCCGGCCATGACGCAACCCGTGAAGGTGACGAAAACGCCCAGCTGCGCGCCCGCACCGACCAAGAGCATCTTGGGGTTCGCAATCAGGGGGCCGAAATCCGTCAGCGCACCCAGGCCAAGGAAGATGACGCAGGGGATGATCTCCCATTCCAGCCCGTAATGATAGAAAAACCGGATCAATTCCGGATGTCCTGCCTGAGTATAACCCATCAGGGGAACCATCGGGAAATTGACGATAAAGATACCGAATCCGATGGGAAGCAGCAGCAGGGGTTCAAAATTCTTGACGATGGCCAAATACATAAAGAAACCCGCAATGGCCCACATCAAAAGCATCTGCCACGATATGCTCAAAATGCCCATCGTGTCGATCGTGCCTTTGAACATCTCATAAACATCATAAGCACTCATTAGATTTCCTCCAAATCTGAAAATTAAACTGTCCGACAGAGTGCTTCACTTATCCGACCGGGGGATGTTTTTGAATATGATAAGAATATTAAAAAAATATAAGAGGTAAACTAATATTTAAATGTGCAATGATTGGATTTGAGAGAAATTGGTCGTTATTGACCCGGGAGGTGGTCTGATTATCGTAGATGCCTAAGATAAATATATGGATATTACTAGTACAATCAATCTGCTATCATGTTCGAAGCTTCTGATATTCAAATTCCCTTTCTTCCGTGGTGGAAAAGGCGTTTCAATGCAAAGGAGATATGGCCAAAACATCAGACCGGGAAAACCGGTAGGGAGCATAATGGTCCCTTAGCGGTTTTCCCGGCGCAAGCCCATTTAAGCGGCGGCTTTCGCGGCGGCCTTCTTTGCCTGAATTCTACCCATGACGATCGACAGAATCTGCAGCGGAATGTACAGGGCTACAAGGACCAGGAACACGGCGAAAAACCGCAGGGCCAGCGTTCCGGCGATCCAGGTGTAGCTGTCTTTACTGACGGTAATCGTTACGCCTTCCCCGGTCTTTGTGACCAGTACGGAATGCCAGGGTTTATTGCTGTATTCCTCGATATAGGTCGCATCACCCCGATCTCTGAATGCAAAATTAGATATATCGGCCTTGAACTGTTCCTTATAAAAGGCGATGGCATCCGCATAGGGCATCGCATAGGCAACTTCCATCTTGGAATCGGTCTTGCTGACAACATTGCCTCCGGGAGGCAGGGGCGCGCCCAGGAAATCTTCGGCCATTGCCGCCATGGGACTCAATAAAAATAAGGCAACAAGCATATAGATAAGTTTTTTCATGATCTTTCTCCTGTTCTCTTTCATCCAGTCTGTTATCTGCCCTCTATTACCCGCCGAACATGGCGATGAACAAGCCCGCCGCGGCCGCGGATCCCATCACGCCTGCCAGATTGGGCCCCATGGCGTGCATCAGGAGATAGTTCTTCTTGTCATACTCCTGCCCCACCACGTGCGAAACCCGGGCTGCCATGGGCACCGCCGAAACACCGGCGTTGCCGATCAGGGGGTTGATTTTTTCCTTCAGGAAGAGATTCATGAGTTTAACCGTGGCCACGCCGCCAATCGTGCAAACGACGAAGTCGACCATGCCGAGGGAGAAAATGAACAGAGGTTTGGGGCTCAGGAAGGCCGACCAGTGCATGGTGGCGCCGACCGAGACACCCAGGAAAATGGTAACGATATTCATCAGGGCGTTGCCTGACGTTTCGGTCAGTCTTGCAACGACACCGCTTTCCTTGAACAGGTTCCCCAGCATGAACATGCCCATCAGGGGGGCGACGGCCGGGATAAGCAGAATGATGACGACGGTGGCAACCAGGGGATAGAAGATCTTCTCCGTCTGGGAGACTGCACGCATCTGGCGCATCTTGATCAATCTTTCGGCTTTCGTTGTCATCGCTCTCATGATCGGGGGCTGAATCAGGGGCACCATGGCCATGTAGGAATAGGCGGCCAGGGCGTTGGCGCCCAGCAGTTCCGGGGCCAGCTTCTGAGTCAGATAGATCGTCGTCGGTCCGTCCGCGCCGCCGATGATACCGACGGACGCCGCTTCCTTGAGGGTGAACCCGGCCATGACGCAGCCCGTGAAGGTGACGAACACCCCCAGCTGCGCGCCCGCGCCCACCAGAAGCATCTTTGGGTTCGCGATCAGGGGACCGAAATCCGTCAGCGCCCCCAGGCCAAGGAAGATGACGCAGGGGATGATCTCCCATTCCAGCCCGTAATGATAGAAAAATTTGATCAGCTCCGGATGTCCTGCCGAGGTATAACCCATCAAAGGTACCATCGGGAAATTGACGATAAAGATACCGAACCCGATGGGAAGCAGCAGCAGGGGTTCAAAATTCTTGACGATGGCCAAATACATAAAGAAACCGGCAATGGCCCACATCAAAAGCATCTGCCACGATATGCTCAATATGCCCATCGTGTCGATCGTGCCTTTGAACATCTCATAAACATCATAAGCACTCATTTAACACCCTCCAAGGTACTTAAATAATAAAAGCCACTGGACATGTTTGCCAGACGGCGGTCCGACCATCACCGTTCCTCCGGAGAAGGCTAAACACAAGACCAAACCCCGGGACCATTTCTTAAAAAAGCTGAAAAAGTTATCAATCTATATCAGTTAAGGTTGCTGGGGAATTCCCCGCGGTTTTATCAGAAACAAAAAAGCCACCTGACATTTCTGTCAGATGGCGGCCCGACCATCACAATCCCTCCAGAGAAGGTTAAGCACACCTCCCAACCCTGGACCCATTTCTTAAAAAAGCTAAAAACTTTTTAATGTATATCCGTTAAAGCTGTTGAGGCATTCCCCCGCCGGCTTTATCAGAAACAAAAAAGCCACCTGACATTTCTGTCAGATGGCGGCCCGACCATCGCATTCCCTCCAGAGAAGGTTTAAGCACAACTTCCATCCCTGGACCCATTTCTTAAAAAAGCTAATAACATTTTAATTTATATCCGTTAAAGCTTTTGGGGCATTCCCCGCCGGCTTTATCAGAAACAAAAAAAGCCACCTGACATTTCTGTCAGATGGCGGCCCGACCATCGCATTCCCTTCAGGGAAATTCTTCCAGACAACATTTTTTCCCTGAACCCAGTTTCAAATCAGCAGTGAAATTACATTGCGCGAAGCATTAGCCGAAGTTACCCCCCATGTCAAGAAAAAAATGGAGATTACAAAGATAAATTAATGCCTTGTGTCGTAAATACATAAAATAAAAACAAAAAAGGCCGCGATGATTTTGCCTTTCCGTAAGAAAGGTCAACTGTTTAAAGTGATTAGGATTCATGACCGCTGATTGCCATGAATGAAATCATATCATTAGAATAATTCAAGGATGGGGAAACTTCGAGGGCTCTTCTGAGATTTTAGGAAACGGAAACAGATATAAGTATTTGATAGATAATTATAAATGTTCTTTGAAACGTGACACGTTTTCTAAACGCGGATAGAGATGCATCATGAAAACGGGACAATCCTTTCGATACTGATACCGGTTTTCTGTTTTTCATGTTTGCGACGCCTTCAAGCCGCATCCGGAAGATTATATATGGTTGCCCTGGAACGCCGTCATGAAAAAGGCTGTTCAGGATGCGGCAAAAAGTGATCCGGGTTTAGGGATCGGCGCACACACGGGGTGCGAGACCTGGCTGCCGGATCACCCCGCATGTACCTTGCTTTACAGAAAGACTCGGGGACGTTTCCCGCCGGATGTTGTTAACGCAATGGATGATCTAACCATTAATTCCGTGTCTCAACGGGCTGCTCTGTCATTTTCTGGAAAACATCAATCAATTTTCGGGGGGTGGGTCAGTACTCTTAAGCCAATCTTCATAACTGGATACATTGCGTTGATAGACGTCAAGTTCTCTTTCATAGCGAAGCAGCATTCGCCAGGCTGGGTTCGTTAATCGCAGGTAAAGGCGGGTGACGGTGTAAGATAAAATACCGATGGTCATGAGCCCGAACAGAAGAAATAAAAAGGTGCAAAAGACCAATTCAGCAAAAAGGCGGGAATTATAGGGCCGAGGCGTAGCGCCAAAGTAACCTATCCAGTAGAAAATCAGCAGCAGATAAGTGATCAGGGCAGTAACAATCCAAATCGCCAGACAGATCCTGGCTTGAAGTTTCTCCAATCTATCCTTTACTTCCTGAGAAAGCCCATAATTTTCCAGCTGTGGTTTTCCCATGGGATCAGCTTTCCTGGTCGCAGCCGTATTTATCTGTTGTCTAAGCATGGTAACTCCCGATTTCAGAGATCTAAATATCTATGTTTAGTTATGGAGACATCATTTAGGTGATTAGAGCCCTCTACATCGCTCTCCGTCTTTTGATCGAAGGAAATCACATGAGATTGGATCGGGCTTGTTTTTTTTACGGGCGAGTTTGCAGTTTTTCGGAAAGCATGATCAAACCGACTCCCGGTGCTATCGCGGCGATTATCACAATATAATTTGTAGATTCAAACGGACTGAGAAGCTTATGGAGTCCATCATAACCTTCGTGCATCCAGGTGCCGATCGTTGCCGCCAGGAATAATATAATGGCAACCATAAGCCAAAGGTATCCCGCCACCAGACAAAAACGAGACCATGATTTCATCTATCCTTCACCTCTCTCATCCACATGAATCATATTGCTTTCCTTTCTTGTCATATTATTCGGCCTCTTCAAGCTCTTTAAAGTGATGACCCGCAGCCGGGCATTGTCATGAGCCATTTGCATAAAAACTGCGGACAATGAATAAACATTGACAGCCTTACATCTCCGAGGCCCGGGACAAGAGTTGATGTCCCAAATGAATGACCCCGCCCCACGAGAGAGTGTCGTCATTGCCTTCCCGTCATTCCGTTCAAGCAAAGCGTGACACGGAATCCAGTATTATCAGTAAGTTCTGGATATGGGCTTTCGGCGGTATGACGATCTTAAGGTTATATTCGAGCATTGCAACACAGCCTCCATCGCAGGGTTCTAAAAAATTATCTGCCGGGGATAAGATCCACCTTGCCACCTCAACATTCAACCCTGTTCACAGAACCGGCCATGCGGGGGAGACTTTATAAATTGTCCGAAGGATCATCACTGTTTTGTGAGCAGGACGTTACAGTTGGCGCCTTTTAACACATTCCGGGCGACACTGCCCAGGAAAAAGCGTGCAATCCCGGACCGGCCGAGTGAAGAAATGACGATGAGATCCACCTTTCTCTTTTTCTGCTCGTTCAATATTTCTTCATAAGGAATGCCGAAAATAACATCCTGAATGACCTTGATATTCCTGCCCTTAAGTAACCTTGTGACCTGTTCGCTAAGTTTTTCATGAATGGACTTGATGATATTCTTATCAAGCGCTTTGAGTCCCTTGTCGTTTACCTGCATCGCGTCAAAATCGTCGGAAAAGGTATAGTGCACTTTATCCCTGACGACATGCAGCACATAAACGGTTGATTTGCATGCCTCTGCAATGTCGAAAGCCTGTATTAACGACGCGTCTGAATGTTCCGAAAAATCCGTCGGCACCAGTATTCTTTTGGGCTTTAACATCATTTCTCCTCCTCATCATGATGGCCATAAGATAGCGGTTTGTTGGGGAAAGTCAATATTAAAAAAGGTAATTGATCCCATATTGGCGCCCATGACATGGATTCAAATAGCGATGATGATTTGGCCGGTGTCGGGAACAGCGGTTTCAATTGTCTTTCTATTTGGAAAGAAAGGGCTCCTGCTTCAAGGACAAATATTCCCGCCTTGAGGCGCGGTTTGTCGCTAAAAGACTTTTGTGGCCATGATACACGAATCCTGCCGGCATTTATCATGTCATCAAGGACGGTGCTGATTTTAGGGATCTGGGGGAAAACAAGACTATTTGACGCTCAGAAAGACGTCGCCGCAGCTCTTGCATCCGCGGAGTTAGGCTGTATTCCCTGGGATTGGATCTGGTTTCTCAATTGTGTACTGCAATACCGGACAATTTTAATGCTTCTGACATTCCTATGATTTTTCTTGACAAGCTGCTTTTTCGAGTATATGCAGCGCCACAATATCTACTTCTTCTCATTAAGGTAATATGTGCCGGCGCACG
>Ga0302253_1001086_pt1 | contig 17981 bp, 20 predicted proteins | sample AAG_RA_Trp_MG_FD_193537 | JGI IMG/M metagenome (GOLD analysis project Ga0302253, IMG submission 193537) | Enriched activated sludge microbial communities from anaerobic digester in WTTP, New Holstein, Wisconsin, United States - AAG_RA_Trp | ecosystem: Engineered > Bioreactor > Anaerobic >...
TCCCTGGGTTACAAAACCCCTTATGAAATCTATTTCAAAGAACCGTTTAAACAACAAACAAAACAGGCGGCCTGACTATGCACCAAATACAACCCAATTTTTTGTCTTGACTATGGGGATAACTTTAGATCTTCCACCCGCTCATCCAGGGTAACGATCCTGTCGTGCATCACACGCTTGTCCGCATAGAAGACGACCTCCCGTTCGTCCAGGGCGCCCCGGGGATTGAAATTTGTAAGAACGACATGCTGCTCAACAATCGCCGCAACACGTATGAAGCCCATTTCCCGGAGGAGAGCACCTCCTGTTGTATCGTGCCGCTCCTTAGTCTCCAGAGATCTTGTTTTAGTTATATCGTGAAGGAGAGAAGCTGCCATCACCATGTCTTTATTTATTCTGGAGCCATTTTTGAGGTTGTCCACTATGGCTAATGAAACTTGCATGACCTTGATGGAATGCGCAACTATGTTCGGCAGCATACCATATTGAGCCATGAGTTTATTGCATTCGGCACTGGATGGGATTCTGTCGGTTGGTTTTTCGTTGATAATCTGTTTTGCCGCATTATCCATACCGTTTCACCCTGATACCAGCTTTTTCCCCAGCTCAAACGCCTCGCGCATGAGTTTCTCGTTTACAGCTATTTCACCCGCTGCTTCGGTACTACCATATACCATTCCTACTAAGATGGATTCCTTGTAGGCAAAGGCGTCTTGAAAGGACCTCAGTGCATTCACGCACCCGGAATCGAAGGGATCTTCTCCGCCGAAACTCATGGCAATCGCTATCCGCTTTCCCATTAAAGCATCTTCCTTATAAGCCGGCAGGCCGTGCAAGCGGTCCATAAATATCTTGGCTTGGGCAGACATGTTGAACCAGTAAACAGGACTAGCAATTACCAGGGCATCGGCATGGATGACCTTGGGATAAAGCTCCTGCATGTCGTCTCTGATGGCGCATCCTTTGCTCTTTGCTTTCCTGCATATATCGCATGCCCTGCAAGGAGCTATACTCTTCCCTTGCAGAAAGATCGTCTCGACTTTCGCTTTCGTGGATTTTGCTCCTTTGGCTATCTGGGCGGCCAATGTTGCGCTATTACCCTTTCTTCTGGGGCTGCCCAGGATGACGAGTACATTTTTTGCCATGATTATACCTCCTGATTTAATCGAAAATGCTTAAATGTCATGAATGACCGTCGGCCATAGTCTGTCTGGATTATGAACCTGGCCCGATTTCAATCTCCTCCCCTTGGCTATTCAGGATATTATTCTCCTTCACTTTCTCCCACAGCCCTTTGATAATTACCATTGAAGCATCATCTACATGGAGATTATTGTCTCCTGATTTGATCCGGCAAGATTCTAGCAAGGATTCATTCCCCCTCCAGAGGCCGAACTCATTCCTGATGTGGTAGGCAAGGGCAAAGTGGGCGTCGATAAGGTCTTCTTCATTCATGGAGGCCAGGGCTATTTCGTCATTCAGGCTCACATTGGAATGAAGCCTTTCGACAGCCTCTTCGACAGTTGCGGGCAAAACCGGTTGTTGATCAATCATTGATAGCCTTCCTGTATATTCTTCAGCCTCTCAATCCTTTTTTCAAGGGGCGGGTGAGTGCTGAAGAGATTCATAATGGTACTACCCGACAATGGATTAACAATAAACATGTGTGCAGTGGAAGGATTGGCGTCCATTGGTTTCTGTTTTGCCGCTTTGGAAAGTTTGGCAAGGGCGCCGGCCAGAGCTAAAGGCTTTCCCGAAACCCTGGCGCTTCCCGCATCCGCTTCATATTCCCTGGACCTGGATATGGCCATCTGGATTATTGTTGCCGCTACCGGTGCGACAATGGCCATGGCGATAACGGCGATGGTATTCCTGTCATCGCTGCCGAAGAACATTGCCCATCTGGAAAGCATGACCACGGCGCTGGCTATGGTAGCGGCCATAGTGCTGATAAGGATGTCCTTGTGCTTGATATGTGATAACTCATGGGCAATGACTCCTTCCAACTCATCCTGGTTTAGGATCTTCAAGATGCCGGTAGTAACCGCTACCGCTGCATGATCTTCATTTCGACCCGTGGCAAAAGCATTGGGAGTTTGAGATGGCATGATATAGACTTTGGGAATGGGTATTTTTGCTTTTGCAGACAGGGTCTCCACTGCATTATAAAGCATCGGGGCCTCCTGCTTCGTCACCGGCTTGGCATTATACATGCTGAGGACGATGGAGTCCGAAAACCAATAGCTGCCAAAGTTCATCAGTACCGATATAATCAGAGCGACAATCACGCCCGTTCCCCGAGCAACAACATATCCGAGCGCCATGAGCAGCCCGGAGAGCATGCTCAGTAGGATAATGATTTTCAGTGTGTTCATGGTTCTGTCTCCCCTATTGCAAAAGCCTTTTCCAGCAGATTTATCGTAACCTCGTAGATCTTGGGGTCTTTTCCTGCCCTGGCGCCGGCTACGTTCAGAATTCGTATGTTATTTCTCTCGATCCAGGAAAGTAATCTTGCCGCTGCGTCGGGAATTGATAGTTCCTTGAAGTCTATATGTATCCAAGGTTTCCGGTGCTGCTTGGCGAATTCCTTTGTTAGAGCCGATCCGCCAGTAAGGAATCCATGAGAGACAATTACCGACCCGTCTCCTTCCAGAACATTCTTTTCAGTTCTCTTCGAGTATTCCGGGGTGGGCATCTCCTGAAGCAGGTAGCTGTCAGGCAGCTTCCCGTCTTCCGTTTTCCTGCCCTTGGGCAGCCAGCCGCCATAGGGAATATTGTGTTTGATGGCAAAGTCAAGCCCCGCTCTGTCCGCACCCGTCTGGCCACCGGAGATGATCTTGGTGATCATGGTTTATTTCCCTTAGAGATTGATTCAAACCATTCATGTATGAAATTTGTGACTATTTCCCATCCCGGTTCCAATAGAATGTTATGGGCATGGTCAGGAAATTCCTTATAGATGGCGACAGCCTGGTATTTCTTGGCGATCTTTCTGATGACTGATGCCGGTAATATTCGGTCCTGACCTCCGGCAATGACAAGAACGGGGCAGATGATCTTGGATTCATCAACAAAGGTGGTTTTCCTTGCATCGAAGAACCAGAAGCCGATTTCCCACAGGGCTCTGCCTGATTCATATCCCAGTTTGTCATAGAGCGCTTTTCCTTCATCTTCCGGGGTGAGGTTCAGAACAGAGTATTTCACGTCTTCATATAACTGTTTGACGGGTTTTTTCCAGAAACCGAATTTCATAGATCGCCAGGAACCTTTGATAGCAGACCATTCGAACATGGGAATGCCGGAGGGCGGAGCAGGACATAGCATAACGAGATGGCTTCCCAATCCTCTGCTGCCCAGAATCTGCGTGATCAGGCCGCCCATGGAGTGGCCCATGATGATCGGCTTTTCGGGAAGTTTTCTTATCTCGGCTTCGAGATCGTCTGCGTATTCGATCAGGCTAGTCGTGCCAAGTTCGGGATGAGGCATTGCTTTGGGGTCTCGGTCATGGTATCTGAGGGTCGGGGATAGACATGAATACCCCCTCTGTTCAAAGAACTTACGGTAGTTCTCCCAGATCCAGCCGCCGGCGGTCATTCCGTGAATCATAAAAACCGTATTGGCCATTTACCTCATCCGAATACTTCTTTTACATCTGCCTGGAAAGAGGCAACCAGAGGTGAACATTTATCATCACTCAGCTTTAGAGAAAAGATGTCTGCCAGTTGCTCGTAATACCATCGCTGCTTCTCTTTTGGCCGATTGAACCTTTTCCACAGCTCATTACCGATTCTTTCATAATCTTCACGCATGGACCTTATGTTGTCCAGCTTATCAGCAAGATATAATATGAGATGGTTCTGGGATGCATCTTTCTTCAGGTGATTGAGTGTATGCGCCTTCCGATTTTCCCATATCCAATCTGATTTGTTCGGCTCCGACACCGACTTGACGAGATTCGCTATCTCATTTCCAAAGGCTTTTTGAAGTTCATCAAAGGTAACTCGGGTATCTTCCAGCGTATCATGTAAAATCCCGGCCAAAATGACCGGCTCTGAGCATTCCAGTTGTATCAAGGTCTTCGCAACGTTCAGAGGGTGGGTGATGTAAGGGATCTTCGTTCCTTTCCTATATTGTCCGGAATGAGCTTTGGTTGCGAATTCTATGGCTTTGAAGATCATTTTGAAAGCACCAACTGATATAAGTAGCCCCTAAACCTTTCTCTTATGCCCATTGTAGAAATGAGTGCCAACCATACCTCTTGTGATTTCATGTACGTTTTCAAAGTCAAGCCTTCCCCATTTTCGCATCACAATAATCACAGGCAATCCGAGAAATGAATTTTGCTCCACCTTCTTCGCTCGCATTGTCATCCGCCCGGTCATAAACCGCCAAGGCGGTGCAATTGGTACAGGCGACGAGAATACTTTCCGGCTTGATCGCACTCTTATGACAATCATGGCCAAGAAGCAGATGTCGGGGCTTTATATCTGGGAAACGGAGCATCGCAATCATCATGCATTGTGGCAGAAATGGGAAAGCCTCTCCGCAAAGTTCACAATGGAAGGTAATATCTTCAATTATTGATGAGCTCGTAAAAAGTAGTATTTGTAATTAACCAGTATATTATTTGTTATTTGTATAAATAAATCTTGACATTTATGTTTTTATATGGTATAAGTCACGGTAATTATGAATCATATGGAGAAGAAGTCATGATCCAAGTCCGTGACCACAAAACGCCTTACCTGATCGACCCCTGGGTGTATTTGGGGCCGAAGCGGCGCAAACTTTTGGACGAATCCTGGGCGGGCCTGTTTCGGGAGCACATTCTTCCCGAGTTGCCTGTTCATAAGATTGCCTCCTGCTATACTGATGGGTTTGGCAGGCCGACCAAGGAGATTTATGCTGCCTTGGGGGTGCTGATCCTGCAGCAGATGCATGACCTGACCGACGAGGAGACGGTTTTCCAGTATTCCTTCAATCTGCAATGGCACTATGCCCTGGACATTCCCGGCGAGACGGATGAGGCCAAGTATCTTTGCGCCAAGACCCTCTGGAGCCTTCGGCACATGGTTGCGCAGAAGGGTTTGGACCGGGAGCTTTTCAACGTCACGACGGAGACTCTGGCGAAGGTGTTCAAGGTGGACGTCGCCAAGCAGCGGATTGATTCTGTCCATATACGTTCCAACATGCGGCGGTTGGGCAGGATCTGCATCTTTTCCCAGAGCATTCATAATTTTCTTGTCAATTTGAAGCGGCAGCGCCGGTTAATCTTTGAATCTATTGAGAAAGAGTTAACTGACCGTTATTTGACCGAGAAGTCTTTGGGCTGTTTCTCTCTGGTGAGGCCCTCGGAAGCGGCCAAGACCTTGGAGATGGTAAGCCAAGACCTTTTCTCATTGGTTCAGCGTTTCCGGGAAGATAAGCAGGTAAAATCCATGACCACCTTTGGTGTTCTCCTGCGAGTCCTAAAGGATCAGTGCGACATTGCCGGGACCGATGATTCAGATATGAAGTTGAAGGACCCCAAGAAGGTTCCGTCTTCTTCTTTGCAGAATCCCTCCGATCCTGATGCCGGGTACGACGCCCACAAAGGTCAGGGCTACCAGGTACAGGTCATGGAAACGTACGATGATTCTCACGAAGATAAGGCTCGCGAAAAGACACTGAATCTCATCACACATGTGAATATCGAACCTGCGAATGTCAGCGATGTCCATGCCTTGATACCCGCTCTGGAATCAACCAAAGACAGGGGGCTTGCCCCTGAAGAGGTTTTGGCAGACTCCCTGTATGGAAGCGACGAAAACCAGGAGAAGGCACAAGAGATGGGGGTTGAGGTTGTCTCCCCTGCCATGGGGACGCTGAAAGAGGAATCCTTCAGCCTAGCCGATTTTCCACAGACGGAAAAAGGCAAGATCACCGCCTGCCCCCAAGGTCATGCTCCGGTCAAATCCAAGGTCGGTAAAAAGGGTAAGATAAGCGTTGCCTTCGCCTCGGAGCATTGCCATGCCTGCCCCTTCCGGGAACAATGTCCTGTCAAAACCGGGAAGAAGAATCATTATTTGCATTTTGACTTCAAGGCCCTGCGGCTTGCCGGCCGCCGCGCCAGGGAGCATACCCCGGAGTTCAAGGATAAATACCGATGGCGCTCCGGGATCGAAGCGACGTTTTCGGAGATGGACAAAAAGACCGGAATCAAACGACTCAGGGTTCGCGGCATGGCCGCAGTGGGGTACTGCGCCCTATTAAAGGCCATCGGCATCAATATTTTCCGGGCTGCCAAGGTGATGAGGGTGCCAGGCACCCATAAAGCCACTCCTATAGCGGCTCCAGATAGCAGTATTTATAATATTATTACTGTCAAAGAGCTTTTTTATCGTTTCTTGTACCTACTAGGCAAATTTTCAAACACAGCTCCAGTGAACTTGCCCTACGTTCTCTGCGCTGCTGCATGACTTTTTACGAGGGCATCATTATTGAGATTCTTTTCTTCTTTTTATATCCAATGCAGCCTTAAGCCCTTTTTGTCTGATTACTTTTATCTTGAGCCTTGTTTCCGTGAGTTTAAAGAATCGTTTCCCGTATTTGTTGAGAAGTTTCTTATTAATTTCAAATCCCAGTCCTGGCTTTGTAAATGGCGCCAGCATCGCATTTTTGTCAGGAATGATCGGGTCAATGATACCTTCTCTTTCTTCAGGCACCCATGATGGCTCTTCTAAAGGATATTCCAGGGGTAGGGTATTGCCATTGTCTGCGAGCACCATATTCCAATTGACATAGAACCCTATCCCGTTTGTCCAGGTATGTGGAGAAAATTCTCTATTATGCATCCGGCAAGCATCAATTACTTTCTTCACTTGGGCAATGCCTCCCGCAAATGTTGCATCAGGCTGATATATATGAAAGCAGTCTTTCTCTAGCATGATCTTGATTTCGTCCCAACCGTAGTTGAGTTCGGCGCCGGATATCTTTACTTTAGAAACTTTCTTCAAGGAGGCATTCCCGTCATAATCCCTTGAATCAAGCGGTTCTTCGAGCCAGGCGATATTGTTTGCATAACATGCTTCCGCAAACGCAGCTGCCCGTTTAAGATCCCATGCGGGAATCTTATCAACAATGGTCACAAGCCAACCCTGATTGGCATCAACGCCTAAAACAAGACGATCACCCACGCCTTTTTTTATTAACTCGATATTACGGATGTCATCTTTAAGCTCCTTGTTCTTGACCCGTAGTTTTGCCGTCTTGAAGCCTCGCTCTTTCATCGCTAAGAGTTCTTCTGCTCTTTTTTCCGGTTCATGCATCTCTCCTGTGGAGCAGTACACTTCAATAGGCCGAGCCTGCCCGCCTAAAAGTTCATAGACAGGTTTACCCTTGCTCTTTCCAATAATGTCCCAGCAGGCCGGCTCTATCCAAAAATTCCTCCATCCCAGAATGCCAGCCTGCTTCAGCAATCCCTGAACAGATTCGATATCAGTTGGATCTGCACCAAGCAAATATCCTCCAATTAGATCGCCTAGGCCTTCCCTTTCATATCCTAATGCTGAACCGGCCGAATAACCCTCAATTCCATCATCGGTAACTATTTTTATCAGAGTAAATCCATTGTGCGTCTGAGGATAGCCAGGTATCCACGTGGGCCAAAATGTATGCCTTAACGGAACCTGCACGTGAAAAAGCTCAATCACTGATATTTTCATTCAAGCCTCCCGATGCATCTTTCTTCAATTTAATCATTTAGGTGTGCTTACCTACCATCAATTGCTGAAAAAATCCCTCTCCACTACCCCCTGCATTTCCGGCACCTTTACCATTCTGCATTTGACCAATAAGCGTTTATATCTCTCAACATCGAAGCTTCCCTGACTCTTATAGGCATCAAAAATCATGTGGATCAGGATCATGATGATGACATGTACCGCTTCGTGCCTTGAATAGCCCATTTTCTCGATGTATTCGCAAAGGAGAGCAGCTTCCACGGGTTTTTCTGATGCAAGTTGATCCTCCGCCATCTGATGAAGGCTTATATGGAGAAATGGATTCGTCCCGCTGGGCATTTCAAACTCGCTCCCGTCTAAAATCTCTTCGTTTTCAAAATAGTCCTGATACTCTTGGTGCTTCATGATAATTGTGGCCAGTTTCAATTCCTCCGGCCTAAGGTCATCATAGTTGTCTGCCTTGATCATTTTCCATATCTTGTTTATCGTCAGCCGCATAGCTTGCCGCTGTATCTTCTGATAGGTCTCTTTAAAGTTGTCAGTCATTATTCTCTGCTTATCCCCTTTTGACTCAAATCTTTGGGTGGCTCATTCAACCTGTAAAAACGGATTATACTTGCCGACAATGTTCCTTCTGGTAACCGAATGTCACCAATAAATCGAAGGGATTTACTTCCCTCCCAAGGTGCCAATGGTCCTTTTGCCTGGATTGATTGCGGATAATAAAAGTTTACAACAAGAGCAATGTCATGGTCCATCTCCCAGCGAGTTTTTATGAATGGATTGCCTGTCTTCTTCATGGCGGTTGCAGCCGCGGTTTTTGCCATAGCCCAGTGCTGATTGTTATCCGGGCAGAGGAATGCTTTGGAAAACTGGGATTTCCTGGAGACGGCCGGGTTGAACTGGCCTTTTTTGAATATAACACCTCGAATACCCTGACCGTAGGTCCTACACATGCTTGGCGACACCTCTCCCAATATCACCCTATTCATGACACCCCAGGCGATAGCTTCATAAACCAGAGGGTTGTCTGCAAAACCGGTGGACAAACCTTCCGCATAGACCAGCCTGGCAAGCAATTCCTGATCAGTGATTAGATGGTCGGCAATAATATATTTACTGGCAGCGGCAGTATTTGCAGGTAAACAACGAGGTAGATCTTCGGCTAGTGTTGGACCAGTGAGGGGCAGAATCAGCAATATTAAAAATACCGAAAGTGCTCTCTCCACTCGTAAAGATCGAAGATATGATCGCCAAGAACCTTTCATAAGCTGCCAAAATGATAGACTGGAAGCCGCTTCACGTTTGAGCCTCAGATTTCTCCGATACCCATTCTTTTTCTGTAAGCAGAAGGGCGCTCATAATTGGCACCCTGTGACCAGATGCCTCTTTTATCCGCCCTGGCTACCCTTTCCGCCTGGATAAATTGTGCCCTGTACGGTTCTTTTAGATACTCCCGATATGCCTCAGCCATGCTCGCCTTGATCATTTCCAGGTTCACATTCTTGTTATCCAGCCAGATCACACCGACCATCCGCCGGTAACGATCAATAGTGATAATGTCAATGCGGATATGTTTCCCGTCGATCATGGAGGACAGATATTCACGGGATTCTTCACCAAAAGGTTCTCCCTGTTTGCTTACATGTCCTGTTTTTTTGTTGCTCTTTTCCGTTTCCGGGGCGTCAATTCCGTATAAACGTATCTTAATCTTCGTCCCTTCCTTGGTTACTGCCTGAATGGTATCGCCGTCGGAGATCTTAGTGGCAACAGCTTCGACTGTTCTTATGGGCGCTGCATAAAGAGGAATGACGTTTGATATAATCAAACAGATAATGATTATGCAAGGCGCCCACTGGATGTAGTTATGGCTTTTACTACACATGGCCATTATTTTCTGAAAGCGTACCCTCGCAATCCGCCCTATGAGTCATCAAATGACCTTCACGATATCAGGAGCGTGTCTTTCGGATGGTTCCGGTATGCTGATCGGATAACCCACAATTATCGGTGCGATGATTTCGTCTTCCTCCGTAATGCCCATTTCATCAAGGATCTGACGACTTCTGATGTTGGCCCCTAATCCGATCCAGCATGTCCCCAAGCCACGGGAAGTTGCCGAGAACATAAAATAGGCTACAGTCAGAGCAGTGTCCACCTCCGCAGAGGGAAGATTTTTTGGGCCAATGAAGAATACTGCGCAAGGGGCATTATAGAATACGCTGAAATTTTCATCCCGAAGGTATTCTTCATACTTCGTCAGCGGCGATTGATTGTTGGCGGCGATATCGGCAAGGAAGTTCTTTTTGCTTTCATCCGAAAGTTTCTTCAGATATTTTCGGTTCTGGATGATGATGAACCTGCACGGCTGGCCGTTGCTTGCGGTTGGTGCCAGGCAGGTATCCTGAAGAATCTCTTTGACAATGTCCAGCGGCACTTCCCGGTCCTGGAACTCGCGAATAGCACGTCTGTTTCTCAAGAGTGTTTTAAAGTCCATGTGAGTCCTCACTGTTTATTGCTTTCCTGAAGACAGGTGATGGTTTGAATGTGACAACCTTACAAGCAGTGATTGCCATTGCTTCTCCTGTTTATGGAGAAAGGGATTAAATTCTTGATCGCTTATATATTCCCTGCCTTTAAGGAAGTCTTCATTTTCAAAATGCTCTTGATACTCTGGATGATTCATTACACTCATGGCCAGTTTTTGCTCATTATTGTCAACGGGTCTTTATGTAAATTAGCGTGTTCTAACGAATAAGGATAGATCGTGAGAGCGAAGCGATCCACGATCTTATCCTGTGGTTGGACGAGCCCGCCGGGATTTGAGGGGTGTTCTTATATAAGCAGATATCTTTTTTTGAATGGGGGGCGGTTTGAATCCTGACTGGATGGGAGCTTTTTTCAGGGCGAGCAGGGCCACCAAGCTTGCCGAGAAGCTTCAAAAAGATAGACATCTATGTCATAAAGACAATCAAAATCCTCCTATGATTGAGTTAATGACGGGTTTTAGCCGTTTGGAATTATTATCCTGATGACCAGGCCTGTCGGCCGATGGCCAGGATTCGCATAGGTGCCTGACACATGGGGCACATAAAGATCGGCCTGAGTCGTCGTGAAGCGGCTTGAATCAAGACCTGCAAAACCAACTGAACAAGGTGCAGAAGCCTTTTTGCGTTGCCGTGCAAAAAGCCGTAGTCTCTTACGCGGCGAAAGCCTTTGGGCAAAACATGTTGCAAGACAAGCCATAGGAAGTCTTCGCCTTTGAGGGATCGGCAGCGGGTTTTTTCGGTGCGGCTTTCGACGTATTTGAAGGTGATCTTGCCGTCTTGGTTGGAGACGATGTTGGTTTCACCGATGACGCCCCGGTACAGGTACCGCGATAAGTATTTCAATGCGGACAGGCCTTTTCCGGCGTGCCTGCAGTCAACCACCCATTTTGAGGGAACCGAATCGGGCAAGCTGAGTCCGGCCTCGGTTGCTGCCTCCAGAAAGCGGGTGCGAAAAACCTTGGCCAAGGCGAATTCGTTGAAGAGATACTTGCTTTTTTTCTTTTTCCATTGTTTTCTGGCTTTATCCACGCCGCCGCCCGGCACCACGGCATGGACATGGGGGTGATATTCCAGGCGACGATTATGAGTATGCAGGACTGCGGTCATGCCGATGTCGGCGCCGAGATTTTTGGGATTTACGCCAAAGTCTTTCAGCGTTTTGGAAGCGCATGCGAAAAGAAGATTATAGACGAGGATTTGGTTATCCCATGCCAGGAATCTGAGCTCATAGGGAAGCGTAAAGGTTGCCAGGAAGTACTCAACCGGCAACAGCTTTTCCTGTTGACGATCCAGCCAGAGCGTCGTGTCATGATTCTGGCATTGCGGGCAGCTGCGATGCCCGCAGGAACGGGGGTGCCATTCGGTGTGACCGCAGCCGCTGCATTGAACAAGCAATTGTCCGGCTTCGGGTGTCCGGCAGCGGCTGATCGCATCAATGGCGTGCAGATGATCGGGTAAAAGCCGGACGCTGTATTTGGCCTGAAAGGCATCGTGATATTGATGGAGGATGGCGGCAAGTTGCATGATCATATCCTCCTTAGATCGACATGGAGGGTATTGATCAGACCGTTAATGGTATCAAATGCATGTTGTTCGGTGGAGTCGGTTAAATGAGCGTAGCGCGCTGTGGTGGTGGGGCTGCTGTGGCCGAGGAGCGCCTGGATATGGCGAAGACTTAAGCCCTTTTCCAGCAGATGGGTTGCAAAGGCGTGTCTCAGGGAGTGGATAGAGATTTTTTTTTAATGCCGCACTGCTTCAGCACGGTTTTCATGGCGGCTTGAGTACCCCCGCGATCCATATGTGTGGTGGCATTGCGGATACGCTCAGGGGAACCCACGGCATTTGGGAACAACCAGCAGGGGTTGTGATGCTTGCACCACAAGGCGCGCAGTGCCTGATAGGTCAAATCCGGAAGTGGGACGAACCGATCTTTGTGCCCCTTGCCGCGCCGGATATGAACCAGCTTGCGCTTGCCATCGATATCGCTCACCTGCAAGGCCAGGGTCTCCGAGAGGCGCAAGCCCATGGAATAGGTTGCCAGCAGAAAAACCCTGTATCGCAGGTTGCGTGTCACCCCAATTATTTGTTCAACTTCGGCAACGGTGAGAATATCCGGCAGTGAGCGTACTTTTGGGGCTTTGACTATATCTACCCATTGCCAATCTTGCTTAAGGACATGTTTCCAAAAAAACTGAAGGCCATTACGATCAATCTTGACGGTACTCCAGGAATGGGATTTCACCAGATCGGCAAAATATTGTTCCCGCTGTTCCAGGGTCAATTTATCGGGGCAACAATCAAATCCCTCACTGATTCGACGCACGGCGCGTGCGTAAGCCTCAATGGTCTTTTGACTTTTGCCCTGTAATTTTAGATAACGCAGGTGGCGCTGATAGAGCTCATTAAATCGAATCGTTTCGGCTTCGTGCATGGTATACCCCCCTTTGTTTTGGTGGCGCCCGGAATTGGGCAGCACTGGGAGTTATACACGGTTATGAGATTTTTTTCCGCCGCGTAGCGGCTTCGTCCAACGATGGGGTTCAGGCGCGCTGCGGAGCGCTGCGGAGCAACGTCGCCTGCAACCCTATATTAGCCGCATGATAGCAATACAAAAGAACTCCGCATTTGTCCTCTTATTGAATACTGGTCATGAATTGCACACCCATTTTTTCCATGTCCTTCATTAGACGTATTGGCTCAACAAAGTGTCCCATCAACCATAGTCCAGGCTTACGGGCAGAACCATCCAAATATTGAAGTAACGTTGCCACAACGGGGATGGCTGTTAACTCGTAACCATCAGGATGCGCAACGGCTGCATGGACTTTAGCCATCTGCTCATCCTTGAAGCCGGATGCCTGAATCTGAAGTTCGACCCGATAAGGCGGCTTGTGAAAGGTACCCATACCCCACCATAGAAACTTGCCAATCGGGCGAACAGCGTGTGGCATGACTTTTAGCCATAACCAGGTTACTGGCATGATGACCCAGTCTGTCACCCAGTGCGACTCGGACATGTAAAAGCCAATATCCTTGAGCGAGGGGTATATTTCTGATAGAGGGCGCAATTCCTCAAAAAACATTGAATAGCAATGTTTCCAGCCGATGTCGCCTCCAAAATCAATTTTACGTGTTTCAAATGAACTTGTCTTTGTCCATTGGTTGTTCTTATAAACCTGCCCCTGATATCCCTTGAAACTCTCTATCAATTCGTCAACAGCTTCGGTGTATGGCAGGTCTTTGCCCATATTAAGATAGCCTGCGGTGATGGCGCTCTCGATAGTATCCAAATTGGCGGCGGCGTAACGAACCAGTGCGGAAGGAAGCCCCGGATGGAATCCGGCCTCGGTGATGAAACACCTTTCAGCGTGTTCTATCTCTCCGGCAAGGGATTGCAGCAAGAGAAATTTCTTGGTGCCGAGCTGTACATCGAGATAATCAACGCACGTCTCAAGTGCAGCATGAACCACGATCTCAGCATTAACGGTAGTCGGCGCAGCAACCACAACGAGAGTCTGGTCTCGAAACGCTGCTCGTAAAGATTCCACATCCGCTGCATCCGCATAAACAACAGCAGCACGCAGACCAGAGTATTGCTGATTCAACTCCTCGGCTAATGCTTGTGCCTTATCCGTATGTCGTGTCGCAATGGTAACTGCGGCTTCAGAATACTCCAGCAGATACCGTGTTATCAATCTGCCGGTATGACCTGTGCCGCCAAGGATCAGGATTCTTGACACGTTTCTTCTCCATCCTCTCTTACGGCTAACAATAAATATACCCACCGGGCTTTTTTCGAAATTTCACACAATTCTAATTCATTTCATTAAGGATGAAAAGAATAAATACATCGTAAAATCATAACAATTACATTTCTGCCTCCAAGTATTTGGTCTTTATTGCCATCAAAAGCCCGCCGGGCATAATACGGGAATTTCGCCAATTGTAAAAAAACCGATATTAATGAATAGTGTTTGAAAAAGGGCATGCTGTTAAAATCGCTGACCGCTTAACTTCAGGAAGGATTGGAGAACGCCTTCTTCAGCGCAACAGGTGCTTTAAGAATCGCACTGTACAACCCATATTCAATGCTTCGACTAAGATATCAAGGGCAACGACTTGCAGATGGTGTCATTTGCCATCAGCACCGCTATTGCCATGCGTCTCTTATGATTATTCCCGGTTGTAACCCGCAAACCTTCAGGCATGGTTCTTTTGGATGGATATGCCGTCCCACTCCTTCATGAAAGAGGTATTTATGTCATTATGGAATAAGCACAGCCTTTTGAATGATAATCCTTACTGACATGAGCGGTCTCTCGATTAGTTTTAATCCCAAGATTGGTTTATTTCTGTCTTTCAAGTTCTTTCGAGGGCTGAGCGGATTTCCTTGCTTGCATGTTCTCCGCTCTCGCGTGATAGTTTTATCTCAAGGGCTCGCCGAGCATCAGCACCGCCAAGCTGTCCAAGAGCCCAAGCCGTGTGCGCCCGCACCAGTTCCTCTGGATCATCCATTGCTTCCACTAAGTAGGGAACCATTTCTGGATTGCCGCTGTTGCCAATCGCTACCGCGGCGTTTCGTTGGAAGTACTTGCGCTCCTTCATGTAGGTATATAGGAGCGGTGCAACCGCCTTTGTTTCGGTTTCCCTATCCATCCTTAAAAGGCCAGTTAGGCTGAACCGTTTTGCTGTTTCTTCCAGGAAGGCATTTACCGGCAGTTCTGCCTTGAGCTTCGCCTGGTTACGTGGACAGGCCTCCTGGCACAGATCGCAGCCGTGAATCCAACTCGACATCTTAGGGCGAATTTCTGAATCAATGTAGGGAGTAGTATTGTGAAAACCGTGAACATTGACGACATGGTTGAAAGTGATGCAACGGCGCGGGTTCAGACGAAAGTCATCAACGATTGCACCCGTTGGACAGGCTTCTATGCAAAGTCGGCAATTGGGAGGACAGTGCGTCTCCTTCGCAGGTGAATCGTAGTCCAATTCAGCGTTCACAATAAAGGTGTGAATGATGACAAAGGTGCCGATGCCCGGTGAACAGAGGAAGGTGTTCTTGCCGATTTTACCGACGCCGGAGCGGACGGCAGCAAGGCGGTCTGGAACCCCGGAGGAGATCATGAACCACCGCCCAACCTCCATCCCCCTACTTTCCAGAAATTGACGCATAAGCTGGACTCGTGCACCCCCGAGGCGGGTCGGCGGCTCGATGTAAGAGCGCGATTGATAGAGGCGGCCGACCTTGCCTACTAGATTCTCGGGGAAGTGCTCCCGAAAATAGTCGTACACCGCCACGATGATGGACCGCGCATTCGGTAATCGGTCCTTTGGATTAACAGTGTGCTCGAGGCGAAGGCCCGACCCTATTGCCCAGTCGTAATCCAGTGATCGCTCCTCCAACGCTTGGGCATATGTTGGGAATGGCTCTGCGGTTGTGATCCCTACGTGGCTATAGCCGAGATCAAGGGCGTAGCTTTTGATATCCTCAGTCAATGACATTTAATACCTCCTCATCTTGTGGTTCCGAATACATCTTTTTATATGCACATTTCACCGATGGGGCAAACCGCGATGCACTTAAAGCAGGCATATTGAAATCCGATAAAGGATGCCTGGTAAAGGCTCATGAACCGAGAATCTTTGAGCAAGGTTTTCTGCTCATCTGGGGTTTTTTCAATGAATTGCCTGATATAGCCAATTGCATTGCCAATCCCATAAGGTTGTGATGCCCGAAGACATTTCAGATCCTCCGTCTTCCCTTCTACGTCGAGGGCGTTACCAGGGCAAGCCTTGACACATAAATCGCAATCGATGCATAGCTCCTCCTCACATCGCGGGTCTGATGCAAGAGACAGTTCTGTTAATAAACCCGTAAAGCTTAGGCGCGAGCCAAAGGTCGGATGGATAATGAGATGATGCCTCCCAAATACCCCAAGACCTGCTGCAATTGCGGCATGACGAAGAGATATATCACCCAACAGCCCACATGCGGGCGCCTCCATATCGAGGGGATAGGATGATAATACAGGTGACGTCCTGGCCTTGTATTTCTTCTCGATGAATCTGGCGAAGAGATATAGGTGATTTTTTGACGTATCCATAACGCTCATGCGGCCAACCATATTGATCCGGGGATTGTTGCTATCCAGTGCACCATCGATCATTCGATGTCCCAGAACAATAATAGATTTTGCTTTTGGCAATATAGATCGTGGATCAGGCGATCTTTCTGACTTATAATCCTCTAAAGAGGCAAAACCAACCACATCCACACCCATGTCCAGTCCATAATTCCTGATTTCTTCCTTGCTCATGACTGCCCCCTTTAATCTCTTATTTCACTTTGAATTTTTTCAAAATGCCGTTCAGGATTTTTGCATAAGCCGCCACCTCTTCCGCGGTAAAACCTGTTTTTATTTTACCGTTTATATCCCTAATAATCATCCGTGCCTTCTTCTCCTCCTCAAGTCCTTCAGGAGTAATGCGGATCAGAATAGCCCTCCTATTTTTCGAAGGAACCTGCCTTTTAACAAGGCCGTTCTTTTCCAGACGATCAATCAGACGTGTGACTGCGGAATTATCGATATTGAAGACCTGCCCTATTTCAGACATCATGCACATGTCTTTTTGCTTCAAGAAGAATAGGATTCCCGCTTGGGCAGTGGTCACCTTTAATCCCGCATGTGACAAAGCCGTGTTCGTATAATGCATTAGTGTCTGTTGAGCCATTGATGTGAGATAGATTAAACGGTCATCGTTTGCCATGATGCCTCCTTGCAGAAATATTGTTGATTAGTCTATATATGATTAGTCAACGATGTCAAGGAATATATTTGCCCATCTCTACAGCGTCTATGTAATCCCAAAGATCATGCTCCAAGTTATTTCTCTTTGACAGAAGCTTTAAAAATGAGAATACGGGTTAGTGGGATTATTTGTTGAGTTCGAGTGACAAGTCCTCACATGGATAAATTTGGCCATCCAATGAATCCCTTTGGGAAGCTAGCATACATCAGAAAGGCAATTTCTCCCCATTAGAGCGGATACTCTCCTTCCTGTAGCCAATAAATGAGAACAACGCGATTCTGTCTCAGCTTCCGACCCGAAATGCTCAAGCGCAAAGAGGAAGTAACGGCGGAGGATTTTGGGGATGCTGAATACGATCTGCTGCCAAGCCCCGTTACTTTCGCTCGGTGAGGCGGCAAAACATTATGGATTCGATCTCGAATGCGCCTTGGAGGATTCAAGTTCCTAAATTAAAAGAGCTTTATGCCGAATAGCGCATTTTTTTCTTGCCATCAGGCCCCAAAACAGGTATGAGTGTCCCAAAATTCGGTCAGGCGCGTAACTCTTTTACGCCTTGAATCAACCTGACCATCCGGCTTCCTCAATCCCTTTTCCCATTCCCATTTGCATTTCAGGGGACACTCTTTGTGTCGCCACCGACCGATTAAGGATCCGGTAAGGAGTGCAAAATATGCATGATATTAAAGCATTGAGATCATTGGCTCTTGTTGGAGGAATCATCGGTATCCTGTTTCTGATCAGCCTCTTTTTTTCCAATACCTCTTGGAGCATCCCCTTTTTCGGCACATACGGGGGGAAAAAGTGGTTCATCCGACTAAAGCGTACTTGGCTTCATGAAGTGCCATGATTTTGAGTTTGAAGAACTCCATATCCCTGAAGCCATAGGCCATTCGTTTCATGG
>Ga0302253_1001088_pt1 | contig 17941 bp, 16 predicted proteins | sample AAG_RA_Trp_MG_FD_193537 | JGI IMG/M metagenome (GOLD analysis project Ga0302253, IMG submission 193537) | Enriched activated sludge microbial communities from anaerobic digester in WTTP, New Holstein, Wisconsin, United States - AAG_RA_Trp | ecosystem: Engineered > Bioreactor > Anaerobic >...
GTGATCATCATCCAGAACGCGGAGAAGGAAGGGGAGACGCTGACGTTTATGGAGTTCCTGAAGATCGGGCTCCCGCTCACGGTTGTGCAGGTCGGCGTGTACTGGGTGTGGCTGGCGATCGTATTCTAAATGATTTTTTGAAACTAAAATGGAGAAATTAAAAAAATTGAAAACGGTTGTGAAAATTTTTTCGGGAATGATCCCGGAAAAATTCCCGGAACTTTTTAATAGCCAGAGAAAAATTTTCGGCAATCGTATATCGCGATGAGTGGAGATACTTGGACATGCTATATGCGTGTCAGTTTTCTCCGTCGGAGAAGATCCTCTCTCCGACGTGAAGGTGATCTCCAAAAAGGGGGTTCCTTCCATTTTCCCGTGCCAGGGCCCGTGTTGGAGGAGATCGGCCTGCCAAATGATGCTATTAAGGTATTTTGAGATCTTCGACGGAAAAAATTTTTTCCGGGCCCGTGACGGGCAGGAAAATCTCCACATTGTATGGTTTTTCCATCAATGAGTGACCGTTTCCTGATGCCTGGGAGTAATCGTGCAATACTCTCCGACGGTGACCAGTGTGTGCAGGAATGTGTTGGGGATGATGGTTTCCGGGCAGATATTCTCCGACGTGAAAAGTGGTTCTCCGTCGTAAAACCACATCCGGACCCCTTCTTCATGCAATTCCTCCAGGAGTTTTGACCCGAACAGGGGGTCCGCGGATCCCAATCCGGGCCCGCAGCGGGCTCCGTTCCGGAAAACTGGTACAACGGAACCCGTATATGGCCCGGATTGGATCTGGTCTGGATCCTGGAAAAGGTGGTGTTTGGGGTGGGTTATAAAGGCAATATTCTGACAGTGGGGGGTGGGTTTTTTTTACCGGATTTTTTTACGAACGAAAATTTTTTTCACGGATTTTTTTGAAAAAGATTTTACCCGGTTTTTTGTAACTATTTTTTGAAATTTTTTGTATGAGCCTAAAATTTTTTATGGGTTTTTTCAGGAATTTTTTAACCCGATTCGGTATCGAAAAAGAGTACTAGTGGAGCCCAAATTGTCTTTCCTCAAACGGAGGTTTGGGATCGATCTCAAATCCGGTTATTCCAGATTCATAAGAAAGAAATCTCATGCAAGATCATTCTCGCTAACTTTGATTGGTTAATACAATTGCTTTGAATTGAAATTCTCAACAGAACAGTTATCACTAAATTGAAACAGGATGGAATTTAATTCGAGAACAAACATAGATCCAATAGCAGATTTACCTATGCCCACGAATTCACCCGATGCTAAAACCATATGCCCGGTTTGCAAGAAGGGGAGATTAAAACGAAATGAATCTTCTTCATTGCTTGGATTAGTCAAAAGAATATATGTTGAATGTTCAACCTGCGGTGCCGCATTTTTTAAAATCGATGATAAATACTGTCTCAATGAGATCAGAGACGAAAATTACCCCAACTGGCAGCGGTACAACCATCAGGTACTGACCGTCAGAGAATGGAATACAATTGCTCAGGGGGGGTACTCGGATGATGAACAAAAACAAGTGGATCTCGACATATGGCTCCAGCAGTTGGCTTCAGGTACCGTGACCGTAAATCCCCTGACTAAATCTCATGTGGTTATGAATACCAATGAGCGATTAGTCTTCGCGATACCGAATGTAATATTCTCTGAGCCCCGGGCAGTTCGGGAAACCACCGGAATATACGGGGGTCCTTCAGTCAGGATTACAAAAGGACTATCCTGGAGAATGGGCGGGTTCAAGGCGAAAAGTGAATCGCATGAAGAATTGAAAAATATAGACCAAGGTACCCTAACGATTACCAATAAGAAACTGGTTTTTACTGGCTCTATCAAGAATACCAGTACGGAATTTAAAAAAATCCTGTCAGTTGAACCATATAGCGACGGGTTTTGTATTCATAGGGACGGTAAGCAAAAACCAGAATATTACACGGGTATTGATACCCAGAAGATATCATTCTCAGTTCAAGGCCGGACGCATCAGATTCCCCTTGAGGGGATGATCCTGAAAATACTCATTGAGCGGGAAATATGAATCAGAATGCTGACTTTTGATTATTCCTTCGGTTATGCTTTCTATGCGGAGATAAAGCCTTGAATGTATACAATAATTTCAAATCAACTTTTTAAGCTACACAAAGGCTTTCATATTCTTGAATGACAGAACTGATCCTATTTGGTTATTTATAGAAAATTGTCTTCTGAATTGTGAACGATGATGCGTAGCCCTTGTTTCTTACCTGGACAAAATATGTTCCCGGTTTCAGATCAGTTATGTCCAATTCTTCATTATACAAATCCATGTCAGCGATCTGATCATAATGTTTGGGATTGAATGACGGGATGTACTCCTTCGCCACAATGAAGTCAAAATCTGAGGTGCCTTCAACCCGGATTCGGATATGCCGAATCAGGTCTGGATTCGTGACTTCAAAATAATAGTTTTTCACATACCCGCTGGGAAGTTTTTCTGATAAAAGCTGATTTTCCGGTAAAAACGTGCACCCGGCCCGTGGATCTGTAGCAATAGGTGTGGCAGTTGGTGATTGGGTATAAGAAGATTCTCCAGTCTCTGTGTTGATATCAGGAAGAGGGATGAAACCCAGGAAAAAGAAAACGAACGCAATTGCACAGAATGCCGCAACACCATATGTTTTCCAGGGGATAGACTCACGTCGAACATACTTTGGTTGTAAATTCCAGGATATATCTGCATTTTTTCCGGGACGCAAGGCGATTTCTTGTGAGTGAGTCTCATATCCAGACTGCGATAACATTAATGTATATGTGCCTGGAGTGATCCCGGTGAGGTTTATCGGGGTCTGACCGAGGTATTGAGTGTTAAGATATACCATTGCATGAGGTGGACTGGAAAAAATTGCAACCCGGGATTGTTCTGGTTTTTGCGGAGCATACTTTTCAGGGATGAGGTTTTCATAAATGTCGTGGTTTTTTCCCGGGTGGATCTGTATATATTTGTGAATTTTCTCATAACCGGCGAGAGACAGAGATAATTCGTGGTTACCAATAAGGATCTGTGAGATCTTCTGAGGGGTTGTCCCATAAAATTGTGGACCTATGTTGATTGAGGCCCCGCTCGGATAGGTATTGATGAATACCTCTCCGTGGGGAACTTCTTTTATCAGATTTGCATGGATGGTGATTTTTTGTCCTTCCGGAAATACGACATCTTCCTTCCATATATCGTATCCTGATAGTTCTACACGAAGATGATACAACCCAGGGAGGAGATCATGAACCTGATATGGCGAGAATCCCACTAAGGCATTATTAATGTAAACATTTGCACCCGGGGGATTGGAAGCGATATGCAGAGTACTGGTTGTTTTGAGAAGGTCTGATTCAGAAATAATTCCTAATGCCAGTGCCCATGAATCAACGGTCCATTGTGCAAGTTCGGGAATAATTCCAAGGTTGTTAACCAGCTTTTGAGAGAGCTGTTGCGATAACTGAGGATACGACAAGTGGTTTTTTTTAGCAAGCAGAGTATCTGGGATACCCTCGGTTAAAGCGTCATTGAGACACTTTCGTTCCTTTTTAAAATCCCCTTTCGTATAATCCGTATAATCATTCAAAAAATTCTGGAACTTGTTGGCATTTTGTATAACATTCAGACCCTGTTCGCGAATAAGTTCGCACAAATTTTTTCGGGGAACATCATTCATCGATCTTGGCCTGCGTTTAATCGTTCAATAAAGCCTTCAACACGTCCTCGATTATGACATGTTGGACAGGTTACAATTTTGCTCTTCCCGTCATAGCAGGACACGGAATTACAGTTATTACATAAGAAAATGTTTTTCGCTTCACAAAATGGACAACCAGGATATGATGGATCAAAATTAATTGATCCATGAATTGTGTTTTTATCGTATTTTTCCTTATGAGCAGTGGATTCTTTGATAGGAAACGCCCACGTTCCTTTCCAAACAGTTCCATCAGATTCTTCCATGCGGATTCCAAATGTTTTGTTAAAATTGTTGCATTTTGCAAGGATTATTACGACATTAACGCGGCTGTTTTTCATAAGAATCATTAGCTGTTTAAGTTCCTTTAGCGATTCTGTGACAATTAAATCCCCGGTATGAAGTCAGGTCTGGTTCATACTATTCGGTGTAAGGATTATTTTTGGAAATTTTCTCTTAATTTTTATGTCGTAAGTTGCATCACGGAATTTTTTGATCTGTGAGCGGTTAATAATTAATCCTGCTGTAATATCATCCCCGATGCCGGTTTTTGAGATATTTGTCAGCCAATCAGGAAGGCTTTCCTCGACAACCGCTAATCCAGCGGAGATACCGTCCGGGTTTTCACATATATTTGTTACAATATCCATCCCAAATTTGTTTATGCCATGATCGGGCGATGGTCTTTCTCGCCACGATCCACTGAGCCCATCTGTTGAAACAAGGATCATTAACGGATAATCGGCATTATTGGAGATTTCATTGAGTCTTACTTTAAATTCGTACCAGGCTTCTGGTAAACAAAGTGATGTAGTTTCAGTTCCAATAAAGCGGGTGTCATCAGGGATTGGTTTGTCAATCGATCCATCCTTGTTGATCACAAGGATATCCCCATCCCCCAGTTGAATAAATAGAATAAAAGTCTCATGGATCACTGTTGTCAGCAGGGTAGATCCATAAGCTATTACATCTTTTTTATCGGGTACAATTGACGGAGTTTTTGGTTCAGTCATTTTACTCTGGAGGAGGTTTTTTTCTTCTTCGGAAAAAGGGCTGCTCTCGATATCACGCTGGACATATTCAAGCCATTTCCGATAAATATCCCGGCAAAGCCATTCTTTGATTTTTGTATCTTTCAGAGAATTGAATGATGAATCCTCCAGTTTTTTGCAAACTTCAATTGCAGAATCAACCGCCATCTGTGCACCCCTATCACTTCTGAAGTGAATATTTGCACCATGGCCATCAGCAACTGCAAGAATAATTGGGAGGGTGGCACCTGAATCCGGTGAAGGGGAAAAAATAATTCGATCCTGATTCGGCTTGTTTTCCAGGATATGCTTTGCTCCGTGAGCACTCGAATATATCAAACGCCAATCATTCGATACATTACTGGAAGGCATTCGGATTACCAGATAGGCCCATTTTGATCGTCAACGGGTAATGGGGCTGGTGTGATACCTTCGCCTTTATCTCCATCAATTTTTCGCTCAGATACATCTTTAATGAGCGTAGTAGATGCCCACCTGATATAATTAATTAAAGCATGGGCATTATCTGCTCTGCATGGGGCAATTTCTGGTTTGTTGATAAATTTTTTAAGGACATCATAATCAGCATCAGTTCCGATACCAATTCCAATCCGAACAGCCTTTTTCCCCCATTTCTCATCTAATAATTTTTGCAGGCCAGACTCAAAATTGTCCGTAGGCTGACCATCGGAAACCAATACAAGTACCGGTGCAATTGCCCGTGATGCGGGCATTGGAGGGATTTTCATCGCATCAGCAACCATCGACAAAGCCTTGCCCATATCGGTAACGCCCTCTGCTTCCAAATCAAACCATGAATAATTCTCAAGGGGTATTGGATCATTATTAATCCATTCCGCACCATTTGAAAATTTTATTGCTCTGATATAGATTGATGCAAATGGATTTTTTGCTGCCTCTTTCTTCATTTCAGGAAGAGTCTGTTTGATTGCTTCATTGAGTGAAGAGATTTTCCCTTCAGCGGCCATTGAACCGGAACAATCACAAATCCAAATAAAATGGAGTGGCTTGCTTTCAGGTTTTTCTCCGGGCATAGGTACAGTCATTATTTTACCTCAAGTTTTGATTTAGGATAATAAATCTGATAAAAGTATGGATGTAAAATTAGAAGATAATCTTACCCTGAACTTTTCCAAAATTTATTACACTTCCATTCGATAACGGAAAATTTTTTCCGGGGGGGAGTTCAATTTTTGAATTATCTGCTTTTGTGATTAACCAAGGACGGTCACTCATATTTTTTAATCCCCAGATATTGGGATTTTTTGGGTGTATGCTGATTTCTGCTATCATTGTCTTGATGTCATAAGAAAGGGGTTCAATATGATATTGGAATAATTTTGTATTGCGTGTCAGCATTACGATTAAATTTCCAATTTCAATTCTGGGCGGTAGCGGGATATCGGATTTACAATGCCAGCATTTGGGCAAGGGATTGCCAGTTTTCTTAAGAGTCTCAATATCGTAAAAAGTTTCAGCTCTACATTTTGGACAATGAATAATGGAATCTCGCAGTTTCAAGAAAGCAGATTTCCATTCTGCTTCAGTTACGCGGCCATTCTGCGTATCCTTAAGCCCGTCAGTAAATGTACGGGTAAATAAGTCCTTGATAAACTGGGGATAGATCGGCCAAATTTCCAGAGGATTTTTTTGATATCGCGGATCGGGAGTGTTTGTTTTGTTATTTGGATCGAAAATAAAAATTGGATCCTTCCCAAACACGAGCATGTCATATGATAGATCTACAGGGATTTCCTCAGATTTCTTACCTTCCAGTGGATGATGGAGAAAGAGCATGTAAAACAAAAGGACTGCCAGGGAAAAGCGATCTGTATCCGTACTTGGCATCGCTTCGCGACGTACTACTTCTGGTGCCTTAAAACGCATTGTTCCTTGGATTTTTGTCTTACTTTTATTGATTGTCACATTATCATTATCACAAATCAGAACATCGCCGGTTCTGGGATCGAGAAATACATTCCCAAGAGAGATATCCATGTATGCCAGGCCATTGATATGAAGATAAAAAAAATTGTCTGCAAGGTTGAATCCTGCGGTCGAAAGTGAGAAAAAATTTGGGTGAATTTTTTGCTGTAGCCATTCGGTCAATTCGTAATAATTATGTGGCCTTAATGGCATTATATATCCGAAACCCTGAGTATCGTCAGATGTAACCAGTGCGAGTGGCCATAAAAATTTTTCAGTTGGGGATCCTTTCGAGATTAGTGATTCAATAGATCTTTTGTGTTCTTCTTGTTCTTCTGGTGCAATACTTGAAAGGGTCCATTTTAAAGCCCATTGTTTTCCCAGCGAGGATACCTTGTATACTTCTCCCTGACCGCCACCACCTAAAAACTCTTCAACTTTATATTCAATTCCGGATGGCGATCGTATTGTTTGACCCTTTGAGAATAACTGACCCATTTTTCAGACACCAGCTAATAAGTGATAATTCCAATATTGTTACATATATCGATAAAAACATTAGGCAAGTATTCATCGGCTTGTCCCAACACGTCAAGGGAGGGATTACATGTTGGTAATTTTACTTGTAAATAATATGCTTTGGAATAGAATATCTTGCCCCGTTGGTTGTACAATACTTTAGGGAAAGAAAAAAAATACAATTTCAGCGTTTACCTTTGCTCAATATCGAAAGCAGAATTGGACAAATTATCAGGTCACCAAAATGTGTGATTATTCAAATTGACTTCATCCTCACAACCATCTCAACCTTCCCCAGCTTAATTGGGTTACCATCACGCAACTCCTTGCTCTCACCCGTCACATGATATGTCCCTTTTACCCTTCCCTTTTCCATCCAGAGGGTCATGGCACGAGGCTGAATTCCATAAACGAAAACATCGTCCTCATTACTGCCTCCAATATGGATTGGAACACCTCCGAGAGTGAACGTGCTTGACTCGTTTTTCGCCCAATGCACTTCGAGATAGGCTTCGCGATAGCGTTCCTCAACAATTATCAGACAGAGACCAAGTGCGGCTCCAAGAATTCCTATACCAATCATCCGACCGAAAGTAGCTACCAGCAAGTCACTAGTGATTAAAAAACCCAGACCGCCTATGAATCCACCTACAATGCCGGCAACGATTGCTTTCTTCGTCCCGAGATTTCTGATGGAATATGAAAGACTGAATCCCAAAAAACATCCCATGATCCCCCAACAGGCTGCCTGAAAAATCACTTGGGTCATTATATCGGGAAACTCTGTGAGACTGAAAACGATCTGTGCTATTCCGCCCGATAATGCCCCTGCAGCCAACCCTGAGGGTACTGATTTCTTTAACAGAAGAGCCCAATCGGTTTGTCTTCGACTATAGACCTCGATAGCCCAGAACAATCCGATCGCAATAAGCATACCTGCAATTGCGGCCCATAACACCACATCGATCAATGCTGTGAAAAACGTGCTCTGTCTATCCATTGGAATAATTTCTGCAATAAGTGCACCGATTGCCCCGCTTCCGAATCCTAACAGCCCGAATAATAATTTCTTGTCCTGACGGATTTGCGATAACATGGGATCATTTTCATAGTGAGTTTGCAGATGAAAAGTCTTATGAACTAATTTTTATCCCAAATTAAAATGAGAATAAATATTAATTTTTACTAATCTTTTAAATATGCAAATTTCACATAAATAATTCAAATACCCCACAATAAATCAAGTACAGCTCACAGGATTATATGATTCAACGAGAACAATTTCTGCACCCGTTGGATAGAAATCATTACGTGTTGTACTAGTGGAAATACTGAAAAGTTTTTGAGGGGATTCTCCTTTAATATCAATGAGTTTGCCTGTGATTATCAGACAATCTCCTGTCTCAACATTTTTAACTTTATTTTCTATGGCAGAATCCAAAAAGACCAATCTATTGAGGCCGATATGTTCATCGATATATTTTTCGGTGAGGCCGGTTGATGCCGGTATGTCATAGGTGTATTCAAGGGAGTTCTCACCCATTGCAAATGTGAAGTATGAGAGAATTTCTGGTTTGAGAAGATCGCCATTTGCAATTGCAAGATCAAGGGGGATAATACCATTAGGCATTGTGGGAGGATATTCATGTTTGCCAATTACTTTTCCTGAAAGGGTATATGCATTATTTGAAGTAAATGTGAATGTCCAATCACCAGATGTTTTGCGATATTCGAAGGTTTTCGGCAAGGATTCCTGATAAAACCCTCCATTATTGGGAAGTTTGGAATATGCCACGGAGGAGGCCGTTGATCCTAAAAGGATACTGTATCCGAATATGAGAATGATTACAAGGGCAACAATACCTATTAAAAAACCGATCGGAAAATGAGTACGATTCTGAGGTATATTCAAAACTGGTTGTTGCCCCGAGTCAAGAATAAACGATTCTTGGATACGGACGTTATCGCCTTCCTGAATCTGAAGGGATTTTACCAATTCCTGATACCCATGAAGAACAAGTCTAATCTCATAATTACCACTGGACAAATTTAGTAGGGTTTTGGGGGACCTTCCAATTTTTCTTTTGTTGAGAAAAATCTGTGCGTTAGATGGAAATGTTTCAATACAAATGGAAGCTGAGTCGGCAGGTGACTCAACCAAGATTGCCGAAATAATCTTGTCATCTTGGGTACGAATATCAATTGATTGGGCCCAGGTTTCGTATTTGTCATATTTGATTTCGACCTGATATGTTCCAAATTGAAGATTCTTAAGTGTGAGGGGGGTCACACCCTTCATGAAACCATCGAGATAAACCCCCGCTCCGGAAGGTGTTGACGTTATTGTGGTAAAAAAGTCCTGGGGATGGAGATTATCTACCGAAATAACCCCGAGCGCAAGTGCCCATGAATCCACGGTCCATTTCGCAAGTTCGGGGGTGACTCCCAGATTGTCTATCAGTTTCTGAGATAACTGTTGTGATAACTGATGATACGACAATTGGTCTTTTTTTGTAAGCAGTGTATCTGGAATACCCTCGGCTAATGAGTCATTGAGACACTTTCGTTCCTTTTTGAACTCCCCTTTCGTATAATCGATCAAGAGATTCTGAAACTTGCTGGCATTTTGAATTACTTGTACACCCTGTTCACGAATAAGTGTGCACAGGATGATACGGGGAATATCATCCATGTTCGAACAACATTACTCTAAATGGATAATTTATTAATTTGTCCAAATGTCTCTGAAAATCATGACATTCTGTAGGTTTTGCTATTTATCGTATCCATCCGTTTAATCGATTCGTAATTTATTTGCAGAAGTCTCTCAATATCAAGAGGGCGATAGCCAATCAGTTCTGCACTAACATTGATGCGTTTTTTTGTTCCATTGATGAACGGATAGTAACTCATGCAGTTATTGTGTTTATGTCCATGAATCACCCACCCGGTCCAATTTTTCGGTACTTCGGTTGGATCATGCACAAGCAGAAATGAATGTCCTTTATAGGTTAACACTTCGTGATGTTTGGCTGTTTTGAGATAATCATCATGATTTCCAAAAATGAAAGTGATCTTCCCATGTAGCAGTGCCAGATTCTTATGAGTAGTCCCGCGCCGGCTCAAATCTCCTAAAAAGTAAACCCTATCTGATGGGCCAATTGTCTCATTCCACTTCTTGATCAACTGCCGATCCATGGAACCCACCGAATCGAATGGGCGGTGGCAAAAGCGAATAATATTCCGATGACCCAGGTGCAAATCAGAGATCAGAAATGTCCTGGGCGCATTAGCTGTTGGCGGACTGCTGCGGGGTTTTACATAATTGGGTTTTTGCCGAGATGGCGGGGCAGATCTGGGATGAGGAGAGTATTTTGTGCGATGAAATGCGGGGAGCACTACCCGCTGAACAACTTGCGAACAGCAGTAAATACCCAATCCCATCATAAGAAAATAAAACGGGCTGCTTAATTCATTAAAAAATGTCAGGATTTCTCTTACAAACCAGAAAGAGAAAGTGGTAATCCCAACCCAGAATGCAAAATTTCCGTTGAGCAGAAAAGGTTCATGGAGTGTGTGCCCCCGAACGATTTTTGCAACTAATGTTATGCCGATGCCTGATAGGATGATAAATACAATATCGTTGGTTATCCCTAAAAGCAGGATACTCATTAAAAGGACAGAACAAGCGTGAATAATTATCCAAATGATTGACCAGAAAATTTTTGGAAACCGGTTCATTTTTTACCCGCCCTATAACAAAATTGTTGGACGCACATCGTAATAAGAGAGGTTTGTTAATAAAACCCATCTCATATCATTCTGGAGAATCCTCACATTGAATCTCAAAAAGAAAAAATCAATTTTTTATGGAATAACCTCATTATTGCATGAATATAGCTTAGACAAATTCAACAATTTATCCAAACCATCATGAAGAAAAAAAATCAGCCAGATACAGTCAGTCGTTCCCGGAAAATCCTGAAAGAGATTATTTCCGGATACGGCAATTCTGTCATTACGGATCCAAAAAAATTTCAGTCACTTTTTAATGATCTCACAAAAGGAGAATGTAAACGCGAATCCAACCTCTTGTTTGATTCAATATCAGAAAATATTCCTGCTGATTTGTTGAAGAGCAAAGATTTGGGTTCTCTCGACATTGTTGTTCCCCGATTGGTTAATCGTTTGTTCCAGAACCGAAGCATTGACAGGAACCATGCAGAATGGGTAATATACTCATGGGCTTTTGCTTTAGGATTGATTGATGAGAATGATCCATTGATACAACAGACCGAGACAACGCAACAAGACAGTCAGACGAGCACTTCAGGAAAAAAAAGTGCAGCATATTCAATAGATATTCATTCAAATCCATCCGGGGGGACTGTTTTTCTTGGGGGCAACAAAATCGGAAATGCTTCATTCACTGCTTATCTTTCCGAAGGAGAGCATACTCTCTGGTGTTCTTTGATTGGGTATGAAAGCCAGTGTCAAACCATATCAGTTCCGAAAAACCATTCCATTACATTTCAGCTCAAGCGTATTGTCACTCCGACGTATACTATCACCATCACCACAAAACCACTATCCGCTGACGTATATCTGGATGGGGTCAATCAGGGAAAATCCCCTGTCACCATTCCTGGTGTTAAAGATGGCATGCACGATATTGTCTGTTCGTTGGATGGCTATGAGGATCTGCAGAAAACAATAGCGGTCAACAATGACTCCACATTCAGTTATTATCTCACCGAAAAAACCCCGCCCGTATTTACTATAACGATAAAAACCGATCCGCCAGGAGCGGATCTCGAGATTGATGGAAAGAAAATCGGAAAATCGCCGGTTTCAATACCATTGATGAAAGGTTCTTTTCAGCTATCCTGCAATCATCCGAATTTCAAACCCCTGAAAAAAAGCCTGGATGTTGTAAAAGATACTGATCTCACGATTCCGCTGGAACCTCTGAAAAAAACAATTACATCTCAGCAATCCTCACTCCTTATTTCATCAGATCCAAGTGGAGCGGAAATCTTCATTGATGGGCATTCTATCGGAATCACTCCAAAAAATATTCCATTCATTCCTTTCGGTTCATATAATCTGCTGTTAAAACTATCCGGATTTGACCCAGTCCAGAAAACGGTATCAGTTCCCAAAGAAACATCTGTTTATTCAAAGCTGAAAAGAAAAACTCCTCTACCGAGTCAGGTGCAATCAAGTTACCACCAGCAAAAACCGGGGAAGTCCCCGACTCAAAAACCATTTGGGGGAAATAAAGGACTGCTGATGTGGGTGGCTTTTTCTCTGATACTCATTCTCGTTTATTCTTTCACTATCGGGATCATCGGGGGCATGCAATCATCACATCAGGCAATACCCCCAGCCACTGGTGTTACTGGTGCTGCGATAATCCCCCCATCCATGAATCAAAGCGACTCTCTTTTATTGCAGAACGGTATCTCATATCTCAATTCGGGAAGATACGCTGATGCACTAAAAGAATTCGAATCTGCGACAGCAATTAATCCCCAATCGGCAGCTGCATGGAATTATCAAAGTTACTGCCTCTACAAACTGGGAAGATATGACGAGTCAATAAGAGCGGGGGACAAATCCCTTGCCCTTGATTCATCATTAACTGCAGCCTGGACAACCAAGGGCTGGTCACTCAACCTGTTGGAGCGATATCAGGAGGCTATTCCAGTTTTCAGGCAGGCTCTGAGCCAGGATCCAGGGAGTATTCATGCAATAAATGGAATTGGCATCAGTTATTACTCACTCAAGAATTTTTCCGCTGCAATTGATTCATTTGAAAAAGTCATCGCCATCTCCCCGACAGATAAGACAGCCTGGACTTATAGAGGGAGAACTCTTCAGGCGCAAAAGAAATATTCGGATGCGGTTGCAGCTTATAATGTCTTATTGGCAAACAATTCCGGTGATATACAAATCTTACTCGATAAGGGGGATTGTTTGATCGCATTGTCTGATTACCAGAATGCAACTCCGCTCTATTCAAATATTTTAATCAAGGATCCACAAAACGAACGTGCAATGACCGGTTGGGGAACATCTCTCATGGGTCAGGGAAAATATCAGGATGCTTTAACATCGTTCAACAATGCGTTATCTGTCGATTCAAATAATGTCAATGCCCTCATAGGGAAGAGCCGGGCATTACTGAAAATGAAAAATTCTGTCGACAGCCTTCAGATTGCAAATAGGGTGCTTGAGATTGATCCAAACAATGCTGAAGCCTTGTTATGTAAAGCAGAAATCTGGGAGGAACAGTCCAAATATACCGATGCACTTCAGACTTATGACGAGGTCCTGAAGATTGCGCCCGACTCGGAGGAAGCACTCATAGGTAAGGCCAGCGTGATGATTAAGATGGAGGATTATTCAGGATCCATTTCAGTTCTTGATCATGCGCTTTCCATGTATCCCCTGAATAAAGAACTGTGGAATAAACAAGGATATGCGCTGTTGAAAAACGGGGAAAGTGGAAAAGCCGACGTGGCACTGAATAAAGCGATTGAACTGGATCCTAAGTACGTTTTGGCATGGTCGAATAAAGGGTATGCATTATCTGCAGCAGGAAATTATGATCAGTCGCTTCAGGCATTTAATAAGGCGATTGAACTGAATCCAAACTTCAAGGATGCATGGCTGGGGAAATCAATAGTGTATACCAAAATGGGTGATTTTAAAGCGTCAGAGGAAGCAGCGAAACAGGCGCTATCCATCAAGCTCTAACCCGGAATTCAACGAGAGTAAAACTATGACACGATGTGCCTTTTGCAGTAAACCAATAAAAGAACTCGCCCATCATTGCTGGATGTGCAACGGGCAGTTCTGTTCGGAACACCGGCTTCCGGAAGACCATATGTGCGAGGGTATTTATCATTGGTCGAAGGCAAAACCACCAAAACAGAAACCGACGCCGGTTCCGACTATGATGTGTCCCCCTGTTCCGAAACAAAAACCAAAAACAGATGTCCCGAAAGCGGCTTCAAAATCTCCACCAATTAATGAAGAAAAAACTATACCGGATATTCCGCGGACAAGCCTTTGCAGGATTATCAGGAAAACCGGTCCCAAGATCCTAGATGACCCGGCCCGGCTCAGGGCGTGTTTACGAGACCTCTGCAAAGGACAGAATTCCAGCGAGATTAATGCAATTATCAATACACTGGAGGAAAAAATTCCCCAGGAGATTTTAAGAACGAAAGATAATCTGTCACATTCCGTCCTTTTCGCCCAGCTCAAGAAGAAAATTCTGGAGAACACGTATCTCTCGGAACCTCTTGCGTGCTGGGCAATTCAGACCTGGTTTGCTGCTCTCGGAGTTTCAGACAAAAAATGAACAAATTTTTTTAGTATCTGACGTAGTGATTGTTGTGGTCTCTAAAAAAACCATCAGGGAATCGGCTCCAAAAATTACCCCGATATCTCTTGAGATGATGGTCCATGCCTTGGTAAATAAACAGAGGCATTCCTATGGCTTGAACTTGCTGAAATATGATCCTGCATTGGCGATCATCGCGAGAAACCACAGTATGGATATGCAGCAGCACAATTATTTCTCTCATACCAATCGCGCAGGAGAAGATCCAACCGGCAGGGCAAACAAGAGACAATACCCCTGTCGCAGGGAGATCGGAAACCGCATCTATGATGGTATTGCTGAAAATATTTCCCAAAGTACCCTCTATGATTCAGTGACGTATGTCAATAGTATACCCCGATATCACTGGTGTACTGCTAATGATATTGTCCGGACTATTGTGAAAGGCTGGATGCACAGCCCCGGTCACCGGAAAAATATTCTTACAGCCAGATATGAATACGAGGGTATCGGTGTTGCCATCTCGGATGATGGGAAGATATACACAACCCAGAATTTTTTCTGATACAAGCAATGTTTTTCTTGTCACGGACACATCTTTTCATCAGGACGAATGAACATGAGTATGAAAACCCCCACTTCCTTTTTAATCCTGCTGTTTCTGATGCTGTTCATCACGTCCCCGGGATATGCGGAAAAACCGGAAAAAACTGAAAAAGATCTCGTAAAACAGGCACAGAATATTTCCGTTGGTGTCCCTCCGACTGGAAGCGCGCTTCTCGGTACACCCGAATCCATGTCCGAATATAACATCTGGCTTATCCAGTGTGCATACCAGCTCATTTCATTATTCAACCAGATAGTTGATCTTCTCGATATCCCTGGAATGGATTATACCAAAAACATGCAGAAAACCCTCGAGACCGGGATGACCCAGGCAAATGCGTTAAAATTTTCAAAATAATTTTTTTTTGAAAATTGTTCCCCCTCACAGCACACACTGACTGCAATCCTGCTTCCCGCACGGGATATTGTCGATCTTCCACTTGAGCGCCCACATCTTGATCCCGCGGATGATATCCACCAGCTCAAGACCGCTCTTCGTGAGCGTATACTCGCTCTTCACCGGGAATATCGTGGCATCGACTCTCTTCGTGATGACCCCTTCCTCCTCGAGCTCCTTCAGCCGCTCGGAGAGGATCTTCTGGGTGATCTCCCCCAGCGCATCCATGAGTTCCGAGAACCGGCGCGTGTGGTTCTTTCCCTTGTAGAGCTCGAGAATGATCAGGAGCGTCCACTTCTTTGTCAGGTATTTCACGGTCAGGTTGACCGTGCACTGCGGGTCCATGGTATATTTTCTGAAACTCTTTCCTATTTAACCATTGTATACAAAAGAAACCTTGTAGCAAATGAATACCAAATGGAGACTGTGAGAGTTATGTTCTGTTACCAGTGTGAGGAAACTGCCCGGGGCACCGGGTGTACGGTGAAAGGTGTCTGCGGTAAGGAAGCAGCAACAGCCGGGCTGCAGGATGTTTTGATCTACCTGTGCACGGGAATATCGGAGCGCAACATTGCCGCGATGAACGCCGGCAACGGGAACTTCGATGCCGGCAGTTTCATTGCCGAGGCCCTGTTCGCGACGCTGACCAACACCAACTTCGATGATGCCCGGCTTCGCTCGCTCATCACGCAGGCAGCGGCCATCCGTGATTCACTGCCTCCTTCCGGTGCGAAAGAGCCGGAGGCCTGTACCTGGAAACCGGCAAGTGATGCAATGATCGCGGCAAAAGCGGAGGAGATCGCAAAGGACGCTGCGAATAATGACGACGTCACCTCCCTGCGGGATCTGCTCATCTTCGGGCTCAAAGGCGTTGCTGCGTATTACCATCACGCTCAGGTGCTCGGGTACTCCGACCGGAAGATCGAGGAGTTCATGCAGAAAGGGCTCGCCGCGACCCTGCACGACATCCCGGCCGGCGACATGACCGCGCTCGTACTCGAATGCGGCGGGGTCGGCGTTGCTACGCTGGCGCTGCTCGACACCGCGAACACGAAGACCTACGGCAACCCGGAGATCACGTCCGTGAAGACCGGCGTTGGAAAACGCCCGGGCATCCTCATCACCGGCCATGACCTGAAGGATCTCCAGCAGCTCCTGGAGCAGTCAAAGGAGAGCGGCGTGGATGTCTACACGCATGGCGAGATGCTGCCGGCAAATGCCTACCCGGCCCTGAAGAAGTACGCCCACCTGTTTGGCAACTACGGCGGCTCGTGGTGGCACCAGAAGGAGGAGTTCGAGAAGTTCAACGGCCCGGTCCTCGTGACAACGAACTGTATTGTCCCGCCAAAGGACAGCTACAAGGACCGGATCTACACCACCGGCCCTGCCGGTTTCCCTGGTGTCAAGCACATCTCTGTCGGAAAAGACGGGAAGAAAGACTTCTCGGCAGTCATCGCGCACGCAAAGAAGAGCCAGCCCCCGCAGGACCTGCAGGCCCCCGGCCGCGATCTCATCACCGGCTGCGCCCACAATGCGGTGCTCGCGCTTGCCGGCACCGTTGTCGAAGCCGTGAAGAACGGTGACATCAAACGGTTCGTGGTCATGGCAGGCTGCGACGGTCGCCAGACTGAACGCGCGTACTACACCGAATTTGCGCAGGCGCTCCCGAAGAACACGATCATCCTCACGGCGGGTTGCGCAAAGTACCGCTACAACGGCCTCGATCTCGGCTCCATCGGCGGGATCCCCCGCGTCATCGATGCCGGCCAGTGCAATGACTGCTACTCGCTGGTCGTTGTCGCGCAGGCGCTGGCAAAAGCGTTCAACATCGGCATCAACGAGCTGCCGGTCTCGTACAACATTGCATGGTACGAGCAGAAGGCAGTGCTTGTCCTCCTTGCCCTGCTGTACCTTGGCGTGAAGGACATCACGCTCGGGCCCAAGCTGCCGGCATTTGTCTCGCCCGGCGTACTGAACGTGCTGGTCACGAACTTCGGGATCAGGAAGAACAGCACGGTGCAGGAAGACCTTGCCCGCATGGTGCCGGCGTAATACGGACAAAAAACCCGGGGGATATGCATAATATCCCCCCGCACGAACCCATCAGAGGAGGAAAGAGCCATGGCAGGAAACCCGGCGGAAGAGAAGAGCGCATCAGACAAGAAGCGCGAAGAACTTATCGGAAAGGTGCTTGTCGTCAATGATCTCGTCCAGTACCAGGACGGGACGGTGGCGAGCCGGATGGTGGTCTTCAAAAAGACCGGCACCATCACGATGTTTGCATTCGATGCGGGGGAAGGGCTTTCCGAGCACACCGCCCCGTTCGATGCGGTCCTCACGGTCACGGACGGCGTTGCGG
>Ga0302253_1001090_pt1 | contig 17920 bp, 26 predicted proteins | sample AAG_RA_Trp_MG_FD_193537 | JGI IMG/M metagenome (GOLD analysis project Ga0302253, IMG submission 193537) | Enriched activated sludge microbial communities from anaerobic digester in WTTP, New Holstein, Wisconsin, United States - AAG_RA_Trp | ecosystem: Engineered > Bioreactor > Anaerobic >...
GTTTCCCCAAACGAAGCAGCCCCTGGGAAAGGATAATTTTTGCATCCACGTCTTCCGGCACACGGGCAAGCCATGTTTCGGCCATCTCCAAGGCGTCACCGAAACGATTCTCATCCAGACACATTTGAGCCTGCTTTACATCAAAGGCGGGTTCCTTGGTTCCTTGATCATTCATAGGGCTTGTATCTGCTTATTTTCCTTAAGTAATCTATATAATTTATCGGGATTTCGGAAAGCTAGCATAGGGTCCGGGGTGTGTCAAGAAAGAAAAACAAGGGCTTCTTCATTTTTCTTTATGAATATTGATCATTTAAAATTCCCTTTTCTTTTACTTCTGACCCGCCGTCAGAATCGCCGGTATAATAGTGAAATTCTTCACAAACATTGAAAGTAAACCTTGACACGATTTTTGTGCAGCATTAGGGTTGAGGCAAAATTTTGTGTTTACGGGGGATTTCATCATTCACAGCCCAGAAGGGCACGACGCTCAAATCTGCTCTCTCTCAAATAGCCTGCATCGGGTAAACGTTTGCGTTAAAATACCATTAAATAAATTCACAATGATTCGCCTCCGGCACGGGCTTTGCTTACAATTTTAACCTTAGAAATACTTGACAAGCCATGATGTCTTCATCCTGTTCGCCGGCATGACCGGCCGTTGAGCAGGGCGTTCATGAAATGAATACTTGGTATGATCGAATTTTAGAGGCTGCGATAGGATGATCATGATAAATAGACGGGGTTTTTCCCTTATCGAAATGCTGGTTGTCATGGCCATCATCGGGGTTTTATTGAGTATCGCTATCCCCTCTTGGAATCGATATCGTCAGAATGCCGATCTAAAAAGTGCTGCACGTGGCATCGCGGGGGATTTTTTCAATATGAAGCAGAGGGCCGTCGCGGAACAGATCCGATACCGGATCACCTTCGACTTAGCAAACCACCGTTATCAACTCATCAACGGTGCCACCGGAAATACGATTCAGACGAGGAACCTCTCGGATTTCGGAACAGGGATCGAATTGACCCATGCCAATTTCGAAGGCAACCCAACCATCGATTTTTTGACCAGAGGCACCTCGGATTGGGGTTCCGTCAGATTGAAGAACAGCCTCGACTCAACGGCAACAATAACAGTCAACTCAGTGGGAAGAACTCATGTCCAATTCAACATGCAATAATCGTGGGTTCACCATGCTGGAGGCGGTTATCGCCCTTTTCATCACCGCTGTGGCTGTGATGGGCACATTTGCCCTCATGGCACCATCCTGGCGAACCACATCCCGTTCCGACTTTACCGGCCGTGCGGCCAATATTCTTCATGATCAGTTGCAGCGGCAGGAAGTCTGGATCATGAACCCCCGCAATGCGGTAACAACAGGCAAGACCGGACCTACAACCATTTATCCCAGCGGCGGCACGGCGCCACAGTTGTCTGGAGATGCGCCATTTGACGTGACGACAACAATTACCAGTATAGGAACCCAAGTCTGGAGGGTGACCGTCCGTGTTGATCGGGACGGATATGCGGGAATTTCCGAAAGCCTTGTCGTCACGAGGCAGAATGATTACCGCTTTCCGTAGGATTGAGCCATCATATGAAAAATCAAAAAGGGGTTACCCTGATCGAACTAATGGTTGCCATGGGCGTGACCGCGCTTCTTCTGACCGCGGTCTACATGGCCGTTAATTCTACGCAGCGGCATTCGACCGGAATAGAGAGAAAGATCGTCGCACAGCAGGATGCCAAAGCAGCCCTGGATCTCATGGCTCTGGAAATTTCCATGGCCTCGTACAATCCCAGTTTTGCATCAGGTGTCTGGCGTAGTCCCGACGATTGTAACACCGCCGGTGAAAATGACTACCGTGGGATTCAGGAAGCAACGGAAAACTCCCTGACCGTCGAAATGGACATCGACGAAGACGGCGACACAACCGGGACCAGCGAAAAAATCCGCTATAATTACATTACAACAGCGGGTGGCGATCGCTATATCGCCAGAGCCGTCGGCTGCGGTGGCGGTTTTATGCCCTTTCTCGGTGACAGAGTGGCAGACGGGCGTCCTCTCAATGTCCGGGTCATCAATAACGAATGCAATCCCGTCGTTCCCGTCTTTCGTTATTTCGATGGGTCAGGAACAGAAATCGGCACCGCGAACCTTCCGGACCGCATTCCGGATATCCGGAGAATTGTCATCACCCTGGCCGTGGAAACGGAGCATATCGACCCCAATACGGGGCAGAGAAAACGACTCATCTATTCGACGAGCGTCATTCCGAGGAACCATGTCATCAGCCAATAAAAAGAGCATCCTTTTCTCTCAGCAGGGTGTCGCCCTGGTTACGGCCATCCTGGCCTGTGTCATCCTTTTCGCCCTGGCCGTGCTGGTCATTTACCTGTCCACCAGTGACCTCCGGGTGAGCGGCAGAACCGTGGGGGAAAAAAAGGCCCTGAACGCCGCCGAAACCGGCATCCACCGCATGATTCAGGGCTTCGACCCCATGGACCTTTCCGGTTACCCGCTTAACAATCAGGCCGTCGACGCCGGCAACGATCCCCACTCGCGATATTCCATCGGCGCCCCCGGAAGGCCGTCATCGGGAAGAATATTTCTGCCCATGGCGGGATATTCCATGGGCGGCGGCCAATCCTGGGGGCAGCGGCATTACGTCGTTACCGTTGAGGGAAGGAATACGGCCTACGATACCCGCGTTGAAATTCAAACGGGAATCGGCTACGGACCGGTCGAAGTAACCACCATGTCACGTTAGGGGGGTATTTTATGCCGTTAAAGATCAAATTTCTGCATTTTTTAGTAATATTATTTATTTGTATGGCCGTCGCTTTATCGGGAAGCCCTGTCCTGGCGGAGGGAGAAGAGGACCTCTTCACGTCATCTATCACGCCTGACGCCCTGCTACTGCTGGATTTGTCGGGCAGCATGGCATACAATCCGGCAGGTGGAGATGACACCACCGGGAACTCAAGTTGTACGAATATGAGCAGCGGCAGTACAAACTGCAGCCGTCTGGCCATTGCCAAGCGGGCCCTCTTTGCCCTCCTCAACGACAATCGGCTCGGCACCTCCGCTTCGGTTATTGACAGTTCGGATTTTGACAGCCTCGGAGTCAGAATCGGATATATGAGATTTTACGGCTGCAGCAGTTCTTCCAGCGATACGGGAACTGATTATACAAATGGATGTAACACTTTAATCAAGCCAATCAGCAAACTGGGATATAATACGGCCACCCCCTACCAGACGACTTTCTGTAACGCCGGGAAAACCGGATCTTGCGCCATCACCGCCAGTGAGTCCGGGTCCATCAGCGGAGAAAGAGCTTCGGGGGGCACACATCTGGCCGTGGCATTGAAGGAGGCGAAACTTTATCTGGATGCCCACAAGGCCGCAGATCCGTCCAGGGACTGCCGCAAAAAATTCGTCATTCTCATCACCGATGGGGCCGACACCTATGCCTGCAGCGGAAATGGTTATGAATGCCAGGATCATCAATACAAACGGCGGCGTGCCGTGGTTAACGCGGCGAAGGCCTTGTACAACGATGGCGATACCGACACCAGTGACAATTACAAGGTGTTCGTCATCGGCTTCGGCGCCGCTATGCCCGACGAGCTGGAAAAAACATTGAACTGGATGGCCTATTACGGCGGGACCGACAATCCTGACCAAATAAATTCCGGAGACATATCCGGATATAACCCAGCAAGCGTCACAAGTTGTGGAGAAGATGCCAGCGGCACTTATGGTACCTGTACCGGTTATGATCCTCCTACAGATAATTATATGACGCGGACCAGCATCTACGCAACCAATGACCCGGGTACGGCACCCCTGTCCGGATACGCTTTCCTGGCGGCCGATGCCGAAGAGTTGGCCAAAGCCCTTAAAACGGCCATGACCTATATCCGCCAGGCCAACTACGCCTTTTCGCAATCTTCCGTTCAGTCGACCCGGACAGCCGATGAGAATTATCTATACGAGGGCTCCTTCGAACCATCGGACACCGATCCTTTCTGGAAGGGACACCTGAAAAAATACCTGATCAATACAGACGGCACGGTCGGCTTGGAAGACTGGGACGCCGGTGTGGTTCTCCGCGACACCCCCTCCACTTCCCGGACCAAGATATATACTTACATCGGCGGTGTTCTCAAAACCTTCACAACCGCCAATATTTCTCCGGCCATTCTGGGATTTACAACGGGAACGGACACGGTCAAAGAAGCGCAACGGGATGCAACCGTCGGTTATTTCCGGGGCGAAATCGGCCATAATCCCGAACAGACGGTCGTTAACGGCACAACTGTAACCTGGAAGCTCGGTGATGTCTTCCGGTCCACACCCATCACGGTCGGCACGCCGTCGGTATTCTACGAAGACGGATGGGATCAAAATGATCGATTCGCGGAACACCGGTGCCAACATAACCGAATCTCCCGAAAATCTGCACTACCCGGTGACAGTTCGACCTGCCCGCCCTTGCTTGACAACCGGCTGATTGTAACCGGGGCCAACGCGGGTCAGTTTCACGCCTTTAAAGCCAGTGATGGATCCGAAGCCTGGAGTTTCGTGCCCCCAAACCTGCTGCCGAAACTGAAGAACATCGCCCATGCCAGCCATCCGGTATCCGCAACCCACCTCTATTTTGTGGACGGACCCGTGACCGTTGCCGATGTATGGTGGGGCTCGGGATCCGGCAAAGCAAAGGAAGCGGACTCCTGGAAAACGCTCCTCGCCTTCGGAGAAGGTCGCGGCGCCGTTGACTACGCCTGGAGCACGTCCGCCTCCTGCGATTCCGGAATCGGCGGCAGTTATTCCGAAACGGACGGCTATGTCCATTACTGTGGTTATCATGCCCTCAACATAACCGACGCCCTCAACCCTGCGTATCTGTGGCATCTTAATTTTGCCGATACCACGGCCCGAGCGGCCCAGGCGCCCTACCTGGGTGACCCCTGGAGCAAGATGATGGTGGGACGCGTCCGGATCAATGTCAGCGGAACGGATACGGAAAAGTGGGTCGGCTTTATCGGTGGCGGTTATAATAAAAATGAATGCAAAACCGGGAACACCTGCGACCGCCGCGGCAAGTCCTTTTATGTGGTGGACCTCAGCAGCGGTCTTATCCTTTGGAGCTACACCTATAACGACAATACCGCCGGCATGAATTACAGTCTTCCGGGCACGGCCGCCATCGTTGACACCGATAACGACACGTTTATCGATACCGCTTATATCGGAGATTTAGGGGGAAACATATGGCGCTTCAAATTCTGCCGCGAGTCCGACATGCCGTCATGCGCCATCTCGGGTCAGACCACCAACTGGTCCGGCAGCCTGTTTTATGATTCCTCCAGCGGTGCGATCCGGCCGATCTATACGGGTCCCGCCGTGGCCAAGGACAGGGCCGGCAATCTATGGGTTTACTGGGGAACGGGAGACAAGAACGATCCCACGGCGCCCAATGCTCAGGAATGTTTTTCTGGTGTCAAAGACAATGATCGAACCTCAACATATAACATAAATGACCTTCAAAACCTGAATCAAAAAACGTACACGTCGGATGACGCCGGTTGGTACATCCCCTTAAATGGTGTGGGAGGGGAAAAAGTTCTTGCCGACCCGACCGTTTTCGGCGGCGTTGTTTACTTCACCACCTACACACCTAAAGAGGGAGGAACCAATCTCTGCGAGCAAACGGGGACTGCCAAGCTTTATGCTGTTTATTATACCACCGGCGCTGGCGCCTTGGCAGATGGAGCCCGCAGCATGGAAATCGGCACGGGGATGCCGTCCTCGGCCGTTGTTTCATTAAAACCCGGAAACGATGGAGGCGCCGACATCTACGTCACGACCAGCGGGGGCACATCAAACGCCCACACGCAACGTGTTGACATCAACCCAGAGGGAGCGGCGAACCGGACCAACATGCTTTACTGGAAGGACAGGCGGATAGAAACAAATTAATGGAACAGGGTATGCGTTAAGGTCAAAAGAATATTTTGAAAAAAGCATCCGGAAAATCAGAGACATCTTCTCTCCGTTGGCCGTTTGTCGCTGCGGTCCTGGCCGGTTGTATCGTAGTGGTTTTGCTGTTCTCTTTCCTCTCATCGAGGAAAGAAACGGCTCCCGGGAGAGAAAACCAGACGCCTCGTGAAAAGGCGGTTCAGACTTCCACCCACCAAGATATGGATTTAACCGGCGAGGCTATGATTCAAGCGGTACGTCTTCAGCCTGCGTCGCCCACAAGACTGGACACTCTCCGGGCAGAAGTCACACCCCTGGAAAACAATTCCAATCAACTCAGTTATGCTTATACTTGGAAGGTCAACGAGCATGTCATCAGCGATGCCACCGGAGATTCTCTTGATCTTTCTCCTTTTAAGAAAAAGGATCTTGTTTACGTTACCGTCACACCCTACAGAGAAGATACGGCCGGTTACGCGGTGAGCAGTCCTGTTATTGCCATTCACAGTATCCCGCCTTCATTGGAAATGAAAATAACCCGCAAAACGGTCAGAATCGGCGAACCCTTCGAACTCCAACTCTTAAGCGATCATCCGGATAGCGAGACAGCCTCCTTCTCTCTTGAGGAACCCAGGGTTGACGGGATGACAATCGACAGCCGGACAGGAAAGATCTCCTGGACCATCCAGCCAAACCAGCAAGGACCCATTCGATTCGGATCGGCCGTTCTTGATTCCGAAGGAACACGTGTCACAAAAATTTTTGAAATCAATTTGAATCAAGCACAAGCAGCACCTCAAACCAAATAATCCCGTCTCCAGTCGATACATCGTCCCTAAAAGTATGGTCAGCATACCGATATGATTCGTTTATTTTTCATTTTGTCCGTAATCGCATTTCCGGAATTTGTTCAACCGCTCTACAAAGTCCGGTGAAACCATGGAACCAAAAACGACCACAACGGAACAGGCAGAGTTGTTTCGCCCCCACCTTGACCAGATCCTGAACCCCCATAAGCCACTTTATCTGGTCGCGAACCAGATCGCCCGGCATTTTTTCGAGGAGCCCATCGATCCGACTACACTGACCGAATGGCGCCATTGCATCGGTCCCGCAGGGATGGAGAAGCGTCTTCATGGAACGCTTGAGAGGGCAAAATCATAGGCGAAACTGACTCCAAATCACCTGAAGCCTGTCCATGAGGACACGACTGCTTAGATGAAGGCGATTGCCTTTCCCATCCAAGCGGTATTTGTAACGCCACTTCTTGCTGCCTTCAGGAATGACCACGAGAAATAAAGCTCATCTTCTTTGAAAAGCCTGCGGTCCTTCTACGTCGTTTTCGCAGCACGAATTTTGTTCTCTGATAGGGGGTAGATCTGTCAGCAATGATCATTTACTCTCTCTGCGGGTTACATCTTTGAGCGATGCGGGTGCTGCCCAAAAGTTCCCATCAGACAACCTAAATTTTGATAAACCTCATAGCGTCGTATTGTTGGGCAATCGGCAATAAAAAACCCGCTATTTCTAACGGGTTTTGGACTATATGGCATCCTGTTGGATTATCTTCTGGTGATGAGGTCTATCGAACAAACATTATATCTATTTGTAATTATTGCTATCTTATAAACGACAATTTTTGACAAGCCCCCAAATCGACCCCCAAAATAGAAAGCATACCCGGAAGGTGACGTGATTTCTTTAGTGGCCATTTGGCACTTTAATAAACACGAAAAATCTTAGCCGATTTTTAAAATTCCTCACGATCCTGCGTTTTTCTAGTGCAATCCTGCGTTTTTCCCCCATTTCGATAAACGGTCGAAACCCCTAAACTACCCTTGCGATCGCAAAAAAACTACAGCGGAGGTAACTACCATGCAAGAAAACGGAATCCTTAGCAACATCGAAGGCGACTCAATTTTGCGACTTAATCAAATTATCGGATCGAAAGCGGCGCAACAGGGGAAAAAAATCAAGGCAGACGCCAAGATCGTCTATGCGCCGCTCCTGCCCATATCGAAAAGCACATGGTACGCGGGCGTAAAAAACGGTCGATATCCGCAACCCATTAAATTGGGCCAGCGGTCGGTAGGATGGAGAGCATCTGATATCGCGGCGGTGATCCGGGGGACTCAGTCATGATTATCATGCATCCCTCGGGCTTGCGGGAAATCCACGTGGACGGCCGGCTGCTACTCCTTACCGAGGATGAATATCAGCGCGCACTGCACCGTGGACGGACGGTGATCAACAACAGGCCGCCAGTCACAAAAAAGCAAGAGGAGGAGGACGCCGATGCTTAATTTTCATCCGAACCGAGCTTTCCGGCGCGACTATGACCGCCTTTTTCGGAAAGACCCCTTGGCGGCAAATGCCTTGTTACTGATGGCCGAGCTTGCCGACGAGCACGGTCAGGTGCGCCTGGGGCCATGTCCGGAACGAGACCTACGGGACTTGCTGATGACAAGGTTCGATGATTGCCGCGCCTATCAGTTATCCGGAGGGTCCCCAAAATGAATCGACAAAATACCGGGGCTTTCCTTGTGGCGAGGTCCATCTATGATTCGGTTCTTTGGAAAAGGCCTCCTCAGTATGCACGTCTATTTTTTTTACTTGTCGGCAAAGCTGTATTTCAGGACGGACATATTTTCAAAGGCCATGTTCTGAGACGAGGTGAGTTGATAACCACCTATGCGGAAATGTCCGAAGCACTTTCGTATACTTTCAATAGGGCAACGATCAAGCCGTCAATAAAGGAGCTACGGATCATGCTTTCGTGGATGATGTCAGAAGGCATGATTTCGGTGAAACCCTTTATTGACGGGACTTCGCCGAACAAGGGCAGACCTACTGAACTTACAAGGGCATATGCTGGATTGCTAGTTTGTGTAATAAATTACGATAGTTATCAAGATTTTGAAAGTTACAAGGGCAGAGACAAGGGCAGACCTTCTTTCGAACAAGGGCAATTAGAAGAAGAATGTAAGAAGAATAAAAAAATATATACGTCCGATTCTATCGAATACGGACTGGCCGATTTCTTACTTCAAAAGATACTTTCTCGGAATTCCGGCTTCAAGAAGCCAAATGTGCAGCAATGGGCCAGAGACATTGATCTCATGATCAGGCTAGATCATCGACGCACTGAAGACATTAGGCGTGTCGTTGAATGGTGTCAATCTGATCAGTTCTGGAGGAAGAATATTCTCTCACCCAAAAAGCTGCGGGAAAAATATGATCAGCTTCGGGAACACATGCCGGAGGTCAAAGCATCATCATGGTAAGCACAAACACCACGCCCTCCTACATTACCGACCTCTATCATGAATTTGAAAGGCAGGACATGGACACACTGACCTTTTACGGCGAGGACATTGCCGTAATGGTCCGGCTGCGGGAACGATTCAGCAGCAACCGGGCCATCTGCGATTTCGCCGAATATTTTATCCGCCTGGACCAAGCGGAAATTGAAAACATCGTAAAGGAGATTGAAAATGACCGACGACAAATTCAAAGATTTGCAGGGGTATAGCGGGGAAGATAAGATCGTCACTTCCCATGAGCTTCGCCTTGCCATGAGTCAAGAAAAGGACACCCACGTCAACGTCAAAAGCCTCATTCCCTCGTTGGATGCAGCTTGCGAAGGTTTCAGAGGCGGCGAGCTTATCACCATATCAGGCCCAACCAAAAACGGAAAAACCCTTTTGGCGCAGACACTTACAGTTAATTTCGCAAAACAGTACGTTTTTCCTCTTTGGTTTTCCTTCGAGGTGCCGGCACGTCAATTCCTATCTCAGTTTCCGGAACTGCCTCTGATTTACATGCCGCAAACATTGAAGCCACGAGCAATGGATTGGTTCGAGGACCGGGTTTACGAATCTTTTGCCAAATACAACACCCGAGCGATTTTCATCGATCACTTGCACTATTTGGTTGATCTGGCGCGACAGAAGCAAATGTCCATTGAGATCGGGACAATCATCCGGCGATTAAAGACCCTGGCCGTCCAAGGGGATTTCGTGATCTTCCTGCTTTGCCATACCTCAAAAAGTAAACCGGACGGTACCTTATCGTATGAATCCATAAGAGATTCATCCTTCATCGCTCAAGAATCAGACAGCGTTATCATGGTCAGGCGGACCCCGGAGGACGGAGAAAACACGGCACGTGCAAGAGTAGAGTTTCATCGCCGGACAGGTGTGATGGAGCGCGTCATTGACCTTGTCAAGGTTGATGGGCTCCTCAAAGAGCGCACTTATTAAGGGGGAAAAATGTCAAAAGATTTCGATAGTTCCGTGTACAAACAAAACGTCAAAGCAGCAATTGACCAATTTATGAGAAAAAAGGAGAATAATAATGAAGAAAAACAAAAGCTTATGTCAACGCAAGTACAGCCTGCCTCAGGAGGTTCAGGACCAGCATTATCGATTTGTCGAGAGCAACGACCGCACCGCTGCCGTCATTGGTGAGCTCCGACGTTCGCGAGGCACTGACGACTTTCACAGCAAGCGTGATCGGGTCCTCGCTGCCTTTAGCGAAACAATTTCCATCGCCCGCGACCTCGAAAAATACTTCACGGGAAGAAGCCAATATTGGGAAAACAAGCAGGCCAAGCTTTCCCACGAAATGGACTCATATCGGAATTCCCCGGAAATCCCCGGAAATCCACAGGAATAGGATTTGGGCATGGCAACCAAGGATAAGGGATTGAAATGTCACAAAAGGCAACATCTTCCGGCTAAAAAAAGAAGCTCCACAAAGCTGCTGCAAACTGCTTTTCTTGCGGCCTTTGCGGACAGCAACTTCAATATTTCTGAGGCGTGTCGTCAGATCAAGATCGATCGGCGGACATTTTATCGCTGGCACAAGACTTCCACCTTTCGACAGCAACTTGACGATGTGATGCAGTCGCGGATTGACCTCGCTGAGAGCGCACTTGTTCGCAACATTCAGAGCGGCGACACTGCATCGATAATCTTCTTTTTAAAAACAATTGGTAAATCAAGAGGATACATCGAGGCGGAAAAAGTAAAGACGGGAGAGGCCCCAGCCAGAAAAGCGATTGAGATCCTCGACCTACTTATTTCAGGCAGCATTGACGCCATCGAAGCTGCATTGCGGTTTTCCCGTGAGGGCTTGCCACTGCCGGAGGCCCTGAAGCTTCTCTTGGCCAAGGTAATGCCACCAGAGCCGCCACTCGAGCTTCCACCCGAAATATCCGAAGAGGAGCTCGAGGCAAGGTATTTAGCTGGACTGCAGCACGGGCAGCAGCAACAGGAGGTTTTTGTACCGGCACGCCGGGCGGAGATCCAGCAAATAAAAGATGAACTAAAAAATGCTGATTCATGGGGACCGTCTGGCGATGGCTCCCCCAAAAACAACGAAAGGAGTTAACCACATGTCTAAGATTTTTTTCGACAACCAACAAATGACAAAAGGGGAGCGTAATCGCCAGGTCAAGGATCGCGCCGCCTTTGAACGAGAGGTTGCACGGCGAGAGGCCCACGAGGGTGTGACCACCTCAAATGAGGACAACTTACATTTTTTCAAGGAGGATTAAGACCATGGAATTATACAACATACCGGAATTAAAGCGAAAAGCCGAGCTAGGGAGACCGCTGACCGAAGGGGAAGCCAACACCCTTCGAGAACATCTCACAATCGAGGCCATGCGCACGCGCTCCTTTGATTTTGGCGAAATCGAGGCCCGACTAGGAGCGGGAATTGAAGGTCGTCACCTTCTGGAGCGAAACCACCGCTGGGCCAAAATGGGGCCGAAACGCCCAGCACCTGGACCTTATCCATATGACCGCTCGCCGGCATATATGGGGCCTTTCATCATTGAACCCGGAGGCACCGAACGGATGCTTGCTCGCTTTTTCGCAAAACTCGATGAAATCAAAGAGACGGGCAAATTATGAAAAACATTGAACAAATCGAACAGTTTGCCGGGATTATCACGGCAAAAATTGACTCATCAAGCGGACAGACCGTTTCGCTCTTAAAAAAGATCGAAAAAAATACCTCTATCCTGCCCAGACTCGGATTTGGCACACTTCCCGCTTCCCCCGGGCAGCGACAGACGGCCAGAGTAGCGCCTGGATCTTCTTTTCCCCGCACCCGAAGGCTTTCCAAGATCGAGCACCCTGCACCGGTGACGAGCACGCCGACCGCAACGGCACGACGAGCAATACGCGATGAAACGACCCGACAAAGGGATTCACATGGTCGCTTTATTGGAAAAAGTAAATCCCAGGAAGCGGTAGCTGAACGGAAAGACGGCACGAAGAAGAAATCCCTTCTGCAATCCTTGCAGGATGGATTTAAGGTCGCCAGTACCGGAGGGACCATCAAAGAGGCTGCTGGCCGTGCGGCTGGCGGACCCATCTTCGAAGCAGCCGTCGAGCTCAAGGACACATTTGATTCTTTTCGTGACGGAGACGGTTTTTGGCAAAAAATCAGCAAAAAATTGAGATCCGGCACCCGGACAGGAAATAGTAACAAGACTGTTGTCAAAGCCCTCAGAGACTCAGAGACCAAGGAAGAAAAACGCCACAAGGAGTTGGTCAAAGCGATATTGGAGAGCAACCGTGGTGGATCTGACAGCGGTGTTGATCTGGATCTACCTTTGCCCTCTAAATTGATGAAAGGTAAATTATTAGGCGGCCTGGGAACGCTATTGAGCCGTTTTGCTCTTCCCGGTATTGCTCTGGCGGGTGCCGGTCTTGCCGGGGCCGGGATCGGGACGCTCCTTAATAATTTGATCAACAAACTTGGCGAGAAGGTGACAGGTAAAAAAGGTTGGTCCCTGGGGGATCAGATCTATGATTGGACCCACAAAGACGCCGCATCAACGTTCGAAACAGGCGCAAAAAAGACATCCGCGCAAGCGGCAGGAACCATCAGTACAGGTAAAGGCGATAAGGGCGGGAAATCCTACGGGTCATACCAACTATCCTCAAAAATGGGCGAAGTAGAAAGTTTCATTCAGAAATATGGCTATGCTTCTCAGTTCAAGGGGCTGCAGGTCGGCACGAAAGAATTTGACGCAAAATGGAAGCAATTGGCAGATCAGGACCCACGGTTCGCAATAGCTCAAAAGCAATATGCAATCAAAACGAAGTACAACCCACAAATGCAAAAGCTGTATAGCGAAGGGATTGACCTTTCAGGCAAGGGAAAGGCCGTACAAGAGATGGTGCTTTCGACAGCCAACCAGTATGGTGCATCCACATCCGTCATCAAAAAAGCGTTACAAGGCAAAGACATCGCATCAATGTCCGGCGCCGATATTATTTCTGCGGTTCAGGATTATAAAGCGGCAAATGTGGATTCTGATTTCAGGAGTTCATCTTCAAAAGTACGGCTGGGTGTCGCCAAAAGAATCCGCAAAGAGAGGGCCTATCTGTTGGCCATGGATTCCCGGGAGCAAAAGCCTACAGCCGTTGCCAAGAACGAAGCATCTGCCAAGAAGCCCAAAACCACAGCCGTTACCAAGAGCGAAACGTCAGCAGAGCAAAAACCTATTCCTGAGACCCAGACGGCACCCCCTCAAAGTGCTTCATCCCTGGTGGCCACATCAGAAGATCCCCTTTCTACGCCGTCAATACCGACTGTAACGGCAAAGCCCGCAACTGACATCCGAAAGCATGTTCTGTCCCAAATTCAGGAACAGGCAAGGACCATCGGCCGGAGCGTCGGCCTGGATGATACGCTGGTCGATGGAGCTCTTTCAATGGCCGGAGATATGATCCCGGAACCTATCAGATCGTTTGCGACATCGGCAAAGCCTTTCGGGAATCTTCCTGAACGGATGACCACGGCCATCGATAAAATGCCTCTTCCTGACATAGTAAAGAGCGGGGCGAAGCAAGTAACCGGCAACCTGGACCAGAATCCCGTTCTTATGGCGGCCCTCAGCAAGCTCACTACAGCGATAGGAAAAATGCCGGGAAATGATGAGGCGGCACGTCCGGGAGTGCCGGTGATCAAGACAGAGTTTGACGATACCATGCTGACACTTATGGCTTATGACCGTATATGATCTCACCCCATATTGATATCGATGCCCTTCTCGATATTGAGATTTCCCAGGGGGACGGCATTTTTCAATTATGGCTTGCCGTCCTCCTGTCGGCTTTTTTCGCGTTGAAGGACGGGCGTGACTACGCCCAAGGTGCACGGGATTTCATTTTCGGGAATAACCCGTTTTTTGACTTCGTTGCAGATCAGATGGAATTCGAGCCGGATGGATTAAGGGATCGGATCAAGACGGCCCTCAAAAAAGCACAAATTGCTTGACCTCTATTGAGTATTTGGCTAGATAACAGACGTATTCCGTGCGGGTGGAGGCAGTCTCTTAATTCCCGTTCGGGATGGCAGAATGAGATGCCTCATTGCCTGCCCTTATGTGAACTCGATGGGTGGAGGCGTTCTCCGTAATCCCATCGGGGGTACCTGAGCGAGACGCCTCGTGGTCAGGCCTGTTTTGATTGGCTTTTAGCTTGATTCTTCAGTCTGACTTCCGGAAAGGCCCTCCGGTTTGCCCACCTCGCCTTCGGGCGTGTTGTGAGGTTTATGAGGAAGAGGCCGCCCTCCAGACTGTGGTAATTGAGCTTTGCTGATCATCCGCTCCCACGGTGAGACACAGTAAGTGTCGGCTCATCGTGCGTAGGCTTGGCTGCATCGGGATCTGCACCAAGTTCACCGGAACCAAAGTCATCCGCACCCGCCCTAAAATGGCTATTGAAGTTTTGGGGTGAATAGAGCTGAGCCATAGTGCTAAAGCTCAGCTCATCGGATCCGCGAAGGGCTTCGCCTCCTGGGCTTCTAACTCAGGCAAACGCGAAGCCTTTCAACGATATTTGGACTGTCAGGTAATCTTGTGGTTGTTTGAGACTATTCGCACTCCATATTCCTTTGCATTCTGCCGATAATCTTCTTATACTGGATTCGACAATTAAGTTTTTTCTTATTGACAGGCAGGAAAAGTTTCCATATTCTGCCTTCCCTTTTTAAGGAGTTTTGCCATGAGACGATATCGCGTCGTTTTAAAAAACATTTTCATCGGTGCAGGTCGAGTTCTGGAGCTGTGGCCGCATAGTGATTATGTGCGTCCGTCGCGAGATGGTTTTCGCCGGGATGCAGAAATGATGCGTAATGATTTTTCTGTAATCTTCAGTGATTTCCGCAAATCCATCGATCGATATGACAAACAAATCCACCTCCGCTAAGGTACGCAATCGCCATGGTGAGGTAACGCTTCAGCAAAATGAAACTGACAGTCCCATCATACCGGTTGGTCAGTTAGAGCACCTGCAGTCCTTCAAGCCAGAAGCGGTGGATTGGGTGATTCAGCAGACGCAAGCAGAAGCTGAACATCGACGCAAGGAGCATAGGCGAGTCAATACCCTTGTTTTCATAGAGCGAATAATCGGCCAAATTTTTGCTTTGATTGTGGGGTTTATGGCAATCGGAGGGGGTGTTTATGCGGCAATCAAAGGGCAACCATGGGCAGGCGCAACCATCGCCTGTGCTGCAATTACCGGTTTGGCCGTCGCATTTATAACTGGACGTAAAAAGAGGTAAACAAATCCTTTTTCGGCAATTCATCCACTCCCAGGTCATCGAGAGATTTTTTATTGGTGGATGGAATTAAGTTCATCAATTCAAGGAGTTATCAATATATACTCAATCATTCCTTTAATCCGCTCCACTTTTGGCCTTTACGCGACCGTTATCCTCCACCGGCTTAATTTAGTTTACATATTGTGTTTTATGTGACATTTAATATTATGATATTTATCCACCAATAATATTATATAGTTATGACATATAAAGTGTTGATATAATGCCCAAGAAATAATGCGTTATCCACGGTTCCCGTATTTCGTTCTACTCAGGACCTGGCGGATATATTCAGAAAGGTTCAGACCCTTTCTCCGTGCCCTCTCCGATAGGTCCTCAAACTCCTGATCACTTACCATGAACGCTACCTGTCGCGTCAGCTTCGGTTCTGTCCGTCGTTCCCCCATGGTCCGGGTCCGCCTGGCAGTCTTCAGTTCCCCCTTGATCCTGTCTATATCGGCATAATCTTCCGGACCAGGGATCTTTCCGGCCTTGTAGAGATCCTTGACTTTCTTTTCCGCTACTTGAAGCTGTCTTTCAAGCTCTTCGATTAATTCGTCATGATCCATGGACTATCCCCTTTTTGATAGGCGGGACCATTATCATAACAGCCCCGCCCGCTATACCGTTTTACTTCCCTGATGTTTATAGCATGTTTAAAGACCTTCCGTTCATACCGCAAGGGAAAATCGATTACAGGGCGTTTAAACGCGCCGTTCAATCTTTTCGGGTCCATGATAAAGGCCGCCCATAATAACTTTCATGTGCTTAATCCGAGGCGATGATGATTCACAAGATATCCTTTCAGGTTTTTCAAGACTGTCCTTTTTGAATTGGGCCAATATTTCTTTGATCTCAGAAATAAGGGATAAAGCTTCTTGAGATTCCTGCATAGATCGATCAATGTTCCGCTCAACTCTTGCAGGTATCCATTGCGAACTTGCATATTCCTCATCAAGCCAGCGTTTAGCCCAAAATACTTTTGTGTCTAATTCTTCAAGCGGTTTATCAAGCTGCTCATAAAGCAAATCTAAATTAACAAAAGTATCTCGCTTCATCTCCTGTCCTCCTCAAGGGCCATTATGTCTTTTTTGAGATAACTAAGCCTTGCGGATCGCCGGACTGATTCCAATGCAACCATAATTGTTGCGGCAAGAGCTCTTTTTGAAAGTTCATGGTCAGATTCCCCCCCGTGCATTCCTGAGCATGTCCTGATAGGTTTCTGACCGACCTTTTTTCGAAAAGCCTGGATGATGTTGTTTTCTACCCTGGAAATCGTTTTCATGCTGGCACCCCCTTTTTCTCCGCAGGCAACAGCATATCAATCTCAAGTGCCAGATCTTCCAGGAGATACTTCACATCAATTACATGTTTCGCGATTTCGTATGATATATGGCCCATACCCTCGAAAGCGTACAATACTTCAATCTTTCCTTCTTTACCTTCTATGTCAGTCAAACCATCCTCCCCTTGCTGTACGGCATACTCATGACATAACTTCAAAACGAGAGCTTTTTCACCGCACTCCGTTAGCATAGCAGACGCTGCTGACAGATCCTTTCTTATTTCGGCTAATGATCTTCTGCTCATGCTGACACCTCCGCTCTGGCATCTTCCAGATATTTTTTGTGTTCCATCACTACCCTTCCCAAAGAATCCCCATTACGATCACAAGCATCGTATATGTGTTTCATTCTTGACGTCTTATCTTCTTCAGGCATGTTGTAAAAATCATCACATATTTCACCCATAATGATTATTTCCGTCACAGCCTGCTGCAGGTCATCGATGACCTCTTCAAGGGTGTCCAGCAGTTCTTTCTTTGATCTGCCTTTACAGTTACCTTCCTGTCCATCAACGCTTTTTCTTCCTTCATTTTCTTCCATGTTTCTTGACATTCCACAGCCTCCTCAACAAAAAAAGGCCATGGAATTGTCTACGCTCTTAAGAAGCGCCCGGCCCTTACGGGTTACGGATTCCATAGCCAGATTAATGTTTTGAGTACAAACAAAAATAGCCACTATCGGGTGACCTCCGCTTAAGTTTTTAGACGAGCGCAGGATACACCATCGAGAAAGATTATCAAGAGAAATTTTGGGAGATTTTTCGTATATGATAAATATACCTTAAAAATCATATATTTATGGATATTATGTTGCCATCTTATAATTAATTCCTTGACAATATTTGTAATATTCTTTACATCTTTTCCAAATTACATTGACATAAACACTTTATGGAAGGTGCTGGTTTTATGACCAAGATAAGAAAAAGAAGTGAGGAAATACGGGAGTTTATATTAG
>Ga0302253_1001091_pt1 | contig 17915 bp, 28 predicted proteins | sample AAG_RA_Trp_MG_FD_193537 | JGI IMG/M metagenome (GOLD analysis project Ga0302253, IMG submission 193537) | Enriched activated sludge microbial communities from anaerobic digester in WTTP, New Holstein, Wisconsin, United States - AAG_RA_Trp | ecosystem: Engineered > Bioreactor > Anaerobic >...
CCCCAAATGGTTCTCCTCCTTCACCGTGGCAATTATCAAGTACCGGACATGTACATCCCATCTTGATCGCCTCGTCACTTCCCGGATTAGGTATTTGTTTCTTCATTCCTGCTCACCTGCCTGCTGCCGAAGGGATTCCTGTAATCGAAGTTTCCAGCGAGATAGCACCCTAATCTCAATCTCATTTTCTGAACCAAATTCCGGTTCAAGATTGCGAAGTGCTCCAATTTGATTACTTAATGCAGTAATCTCTTTATCAAGCGTTTTGAGCGTGGCGGTGCGAGCGTAGCGTTCTGCCTCCCCTTTACAGCAATCCCGCATCTCGCAATAATTTACACATGCAAGAGATGATGATGGCTGTTCCGGCTGCTGCGCGGGGGTCATGGGTGCACCTCATCAAAGGGTAATACTTTAACAATAACATATCCAATCGCTAAAAACACAAATCCAGATGTTACTAATCCCCATACAACTGCTGTTGGTAAAACATAGATCGAAGTGTCGCCAACATAATTGTATCTAATAGAAAGCACAGCATCTACAGTTACAGAAAAAACCATCGAAGATAGCAGAATGTCTACCAAAAAGAATAGATAACGCATACATACGGCGCATACCTTACTTTTATATTCATTCTTTTTTGCAGAATTCTCCACAACAACGGTATGCCCGTCAACGTCGAACTCGTATGTCTGTTTTTGCATAAATCCTCAATCCTTTATGGTCCTTCTGACCAATCCTTTTTTTTGCATAATGGCATTGCACGGCGGGCGGTCTTATCCCTGGAAGGTGCCAGCGGATTTGACCCGGCGATTACTGACACGCCCGCCGTGCTCGGTCCGGAGTGGTGAACCGGTCGCATGGAGTTGTAGAGACTAAGCGTAGTTAGTCACTGCCCATTACCCGCTTCACCGGGTACAGCTCACCGGGCCTATGGGGCTTTGCCCGGATCATCGGGGGGTTTAGTAATATCGTGACCCCAATTCTTTCTTTCTTTTTTCCATCATGATCTGTGCTTGGGATTTTTGCACAACCATATGTTTACCGCGTATTTTCGGGCGGTTCGTGTTAACCGGATCATCAGGGACGTTAATACCCATATCCCGTGCGCAATCAGCACAAAATCCAGTTGTATCTTTATGGATCGGATATGGGGACATCATAGCCCCACAATGGATACAGGTTTTCATATTACCGCATCCACTCCGGCACTTTCGGGATAAACCACGTGCTGAGCTTGTCGCGCTGGTCCATAGCGGGCTGGCGGTACGTGGTGCGGCCCGTGCGCTCTTGGTAGAGCTGGGATAGTGCGCGCTGGTTTTTCATATGGTCAACCTCGTTGTGGGCACACGTACCCATTGCTTATTTTTTTTCCCCTTGGGACATCCTCTTATGTTGTCACATTGGATCGGTACGATTATCTGGCATGGTTGCACAGATTTGCACTTTTCTGGCTCCCACTTTTCGCAAGACCATAAGCGCATTTCTTGTAGGGGTTTTTCTTTTTTCATGGCAGATCCCCCCGCTCGTGCTGGGGCACTGGGGCTGGGTGCTGGAAGGTTTGCAAAAGTGCAGCGCGCCGGGTCATTGGAACCACTCCAAAATTGTATAATGTTGCGGACTGCCAGACGAACACATCCAAACTGCACGACCGTGCATAGGTCCGTATATCCGTCGAGTACCATATGCCGGTTCTATGGGTTCGGTGATAGATGCCCGGTATATCGCATTTTTGTACTCAAAATATTCGTCTGTTACGGAAAAACCGATATGTCCAATTGATTTTTCCGGGGGGATATAGTCTTTACATTTTTTTGGGTGTTTACATCCGAAACAGGGGGCGTTTGGGTACATCGGCGTTTTTAAAAATCGGCATTCGTGTTTTTGGATCATTTAGATCACCTCATACCCATTCGGATGCACCTTAAACCCGGCATCCTGGTAAGCCTTGATAAATGCCGGTAATAGGGTGATATCATCACGGACTTTTAGAGATTCAACAATTTTAAGACCCTTGAAACACTTATCGAAGGATTCCCCGGTAAAGTCAATAACCGGTAATCCCCAGTATTCATTAAATGGGAATTCTCCGTACCCGGATTTAGAGCCGGTTATTGTGGCGCCGGTAGTGGTTTTTTTCGTTTGATATGTTACGGTCCAGAAATTACCAGTTCTTGAGATAGTGGCATATGCCGGTGCATCTGGGGAGTAAGATTCGTGCATAAGTCCGTATGATCTCATCACGGGCACCCCCGGCGCATCCACCACCGGCAGCGCTGCAGGAATACCCACTCCCGGATATCTGCGAGGGACGGCATTAGTGCACCTCACGTACAATGATATCCGCTGGGTAATAATCATGGTTGATTAGTGATCGCTTTACATCGTCAGCCGTGATAGCGTCTCCGTTATTATAAAAAATGGTGTCAATATTCCGGCCATTGTGATAAACGTTGAACGAGCGGGTCATAGTTACCAGTAAATCCCCCATGTTTCCCCGTCCCAGCCGTTTGATGAGTGATCCGGTAAGAGCATACGGATAGCTCCACCACGCGGGTCGCCGTTGAATTTTACGGTAATCCCATAGAGCGAAAGAAGATCGGTAACCTTATTTTCAATCCGTGCTTCTTTCTTTTCCTGTGATGGGGATAGACCATAATTACAGGCATCCTCAGCTAATCGGTGTAATGTGGTTTCCTGCCGGTGTAACCAATCAAGATCATTTGATACTTGTGCTTGTGTTAAAGGCAGGTTTTTCTGACTGACAATACCCAGAAATTTTAACAGGGTATTTGTCCGCTCAATTCTCTGTTGCTTTGTTGTCATACCTTTCAACTCCATTGCGCCCTTATCGGGCAATCCCCCTGCCGGATCGAACCGCACTTCTGATAAAGAGGGGGGGGTTATTCTTTAAAATAAACGGGGTCGTCATTATAGTTTCTTGATTTCGCCTCATGCACCAAATATGATACTGCTCCCCCATCAACCATTTTGATGTCATATACTTCATATTCCGTAACATTCCCGTTTGTATCCTGAAGAATCATTCTCTGCATCTCTCATTAACTCCGTGCGCTTTGGCACAATATCCATATGGGACGGGCTACTATATCAACATATCGATATGATATCAAACCGATATATCTATCAGGTCAAAAAAACAATACTAGACTATGGAATTATTAATGCTGCACTGTTTAAGATGCGGTCACAATTGGATCGCGCGCAAATCTCATCCTAAGGCGTGCCCTGATTGCAATTCGCCGTACTGGGACAGACCACGGAAAAAACCGGCCGTACCGAATCCCGGCGCGCCCATTTCCTAAGAAATTTCAACCCCTTTATTATTCTGATTAGCGCGCGCAAGAAGGTAGTTTTTTTAGTGGATGTTGCTTACACACTGTTCGGTCCAAGAACCAAAAACTACCAGTGCCTCGCACCCCCTACCCCCCCCTTGAAATTTCAAAGAGAATAAAAAAATTTTTTTCGGAAATCGGGTAATACAGTTAAGGCCGGTTTTCGGCACGGTCGCACTGTACTGGGATCTATGGACCGCCCCCTGCAGTATTTCCTAGAAATTTCAACCCCCAGGAGCAGCACAACACAAAGCGCCAGGTTCGGCCCTGCGGGTAGTGGCAGGTTTTTGCAAAACGCAGATTACTCCATCTGGGTTTGTTGGATGCACCACTTCGCCAAGGTATAGTGCATTTGCAAAAGAGATCGCGGCTAAAAATCGTTAGTTTCATATTCGTTGTGCACTAATGCAATGTTATGCGGAGAAACAAAGATTTCGTGTCATATACCCAGTTCGCGTTCTCTCAAACCGAACTGAAGCGGCTTCTGGCGGCATGTGCTCACATGGAGGATTATATTATGATCCTGCTGGCGTCCAGGTATGGATTCAGAAGGGATGATATTGTAAAAATCAAGAAGAACAACGTGGATCTTGTGAATGGGACGCTGACATACCACGAGAAAAAGAAAGCGAAGGACAGGACCATCCCGATAGAACCTGATGTGATCACCGAGTTGAAACGGTATATCAATACCCTGTCTCCAACGCAGCAGTTTCTTTTGCCATTCCAGGATGGCACAACCGCATGGAGGCATCTGCAGGACTTATGCAAAATTGCCGGGATACCAGTACCTGTTGGGAGGGAGGGAAGACCGTTTCATTCGCTGCGGGGTACCTGTGTAAAACTACGGCAGGCGCAGGGGTGGAACCTTAACGAAGTAGCTGCATTGATAGGGGATGACCCGGAAACTGTGGCATTGCATTATGCAACAGTGACAACATCAGAACTGGCTACAAAGATGCAAAGTTAGTGTAATGCATTAATGCACACTTGTTTCATAAACCGTATGATGGTTTATGTAAAAAATGTTAGAAATCCATCCAGCTTCTCTTTTTTGCAGTTTTTGTAGGTTTGCCGAACCCTTTCAGGATGTTGTGGGTCTTGCCTCCCGGTGCTGCTTTCTTCGGGACACCTGCAGTAAGCCCGGCGAATGGGTTGCCGAACGCTGCGTTGATGTCCTTCGGCTTACGGACCGGAACAGGTCGTGGGGGTGGCATCTGCTGTTTCTGCTGGGGTTTGTTCATGGGACCGAACCCGAAGTTCATCATGTTCCTGCCGGACCCACCCATGCCACCGAATGGGTCAACGTTCGGGAATGTCCCACCACGACCACCGCCACCGCCTTTTGTGAATGGGTCGATGTAGTTACCGTAGGAGGGGGCGTGGAACTGGCCTTTGCTCATCCGCTTTGATTGCGGTTTCTGGTCACGCTTGATTTGTTCCATCCGCTCCTGGTGCTCGTACTCCATGCGTTTCAGTTCCTTCTTCCGCGTGAAGTCATCGGACAGGTCTTCCTTTGGCTGCACGGCCTTCCCGTTTTTTGCAGAAAGTTTCTGCTTGACCCTCTCGACAATGGTTTTCGGTGTGATCTCTTTCTGCTGACGGGCTTTTACGATTTCTTCCTGTTCCGCTTCATATTTCTCCGACGCCGCCTTTTGCTTTTCTCGGAGGTTCCATTCGTCCTGTTCCTGTTCAAATTTCCGCTTTTTCTCGGCATCGTAATCCGCTCTGGTTGGTCCTACACCTGTACTGTACTGGTTCGGGTCAACCCTTTGTGGTCCTATGGGTTGCTCGTACTGATAATTCTCCTCCGCTTCCGGGAGATTCTTTCCCGCTGGCGGGGGTAAGTTGTTGTCTGCCATTAGAAATAACCTCCCGTTTGTGCCTGCCCAGCGTTGAGGGCAAAATTCGCTCTGTACTTCATCTGGGTGTCAACCTGCACCCGTCGCGCCCCAAACAATCCGCCGCCAACGGAGATAACCCCGCCGATTGGGGTGGCGATGATAGTCATCAGCAACCGTTCGGGGATCTTCTTGTTCAGGTCAATCCCGAGTTGCTGGTGGAGGGCGATGTTCTTGGGTCTGTTCTGCGACATCCCCCCACCGAATCGCCCTGCCATGAAAATCACTTCTGAAAAGCGCCGAGGATGCCGACAGTTGTTCCGCCAATTACGGCGACGGTACTGAGCGTGACCATACCGTCAACAAGCCGGTTCATCGGCTGTTGGCTGCCACGGTATCGCTGTGTGGGTTGCTTGCGGTATGGTGTGATCATGAAAGGATTGCGCTTCATATCATACTCGGTTTCTTCGGCATTTTGCCGATTTTACGTGCTACACCTGCCATCTTTGGGGAACCGATGTTCCGCGTGGTTGCAGGGGGATTGGACTGCCTGTTCATCTTGCGGTAGTTACACGGCATATCTATCAAACCTACCTTAAGAATAGAGAGGGGTTTAAGATATATAATGCTTGTTACTACTTCAGGAAGTCCATGACAAGCATTGCGATGCAGATCAGGCCGGATACACCGATGATGAGGTAACCGTACATCGTGTATTCGCCTGCGGTATCGGCTTCCTTCTCGCGGGCAAGCTGGCGGAGGTATCCGTCCCACATTGGCTGGATGTGATCGCGTGGGATTGCCATGTCGATGCGCTTCCACGGGACGGTATAATACTGGGGGATATCCGGCTGGGGTCCGAGTTTACCTTCGTTCAACCGTTTCCAGAACTTCCCGAGTGTCATAATTTGGTCGTCGGGGTTACCGTCGTTGTAGACGGCAGCAACTTCCTCGATCTTCGCACGGACGGGGGAATCCAGTTTCGTCCACTGCCCGCCATCGAAGATAAGATCGTTGAGCACCCTGCCAATAAGACCGCACGGGGCAACGTCCCAGTCTTTCTGCAATTCCTTGGCTTCCTTCACCGTCATGTCGAAGATGAGCTTGGATTTCTTCTCGCTGGAAAGGTTGAACCGCAGGTTTTCATCGAAGGTAAAAGCGGAATTGGTTTTGTAGATATGCGAGGTAAAATGTCCCTTCACAGCATCGAGCGGCATCCAGAAGAAGAAGTACCAGATGGCGTAGCTGAATATCCCTACAATGAACATTGCAAGCATCAGCCACAGGTACGCCTGCAGCCCGAGGTACTGTGTGTTCAGTACACCGTCGAATAAAAGGTAGTTTGCCATCAGACTCCTCCCGGAACCGGAACCGTCGCCGGTGGAGCACCGTTCTGCCCGACAAACCACGCGACAATGACAATGGCGATAATACCGAATATCAGGCAGATGCCGACAGGAATAAGTTTTTCTTTCCAGTCTTTCTGCGTTCCTGTCAAGTTCAGGTCATTGGCGTCTTTCAGCACGGTCCCGCCGAATTGTCCCGATGTGCGGTTCTCCGGGGTATACTGGTGGATGGTACCGGGGTCGTACATGGAGTATACCGGAATATCCACCCCGTGTGGGTTCTCATGTTCTAGTATCTCACGGTGGTCGCGGAACGAATTGTAATCGACAATCATATCATCGACGTTATCCACATTCTCGTTATGCTTCCGTGACGATGCGATGATCGCCATCTCAGCAACAGGGTCTTTCGGGTGGTCGAATATCTCAGATATGAGCATTATGGACTTGTACCCGAGCATCCCCACGGCATAGGGGGATGTTTGCAACCACCGGGCAACGCGGGTCTTGTCCTTGAACGACAACACTTTCTCAAGATAATCCATTGCCTGGATAGAGAAGGCTCGGTTCAGCCCGAACAGGAGCACCTGCTGGGTTTTCTCATTCCCAGCTCTGGCGGCGATACCATGTCCTTGTACTGGACGCATCACGAGGTACTTGTACAGCCACCATAGGTTACTCCCTATGATGAACAGCAGCAGGATGATGAGGACTCCGAGCCATACAGGGAAGGCGATCTGGTCCGGTGCAGCGTCCCAGAAGGGATCGATGACTACACCAGGAGGAAGCGCGAAGACTTCAGACGTTAACGATTCCCCCGCAGGAAAAAGTATATTTTTTCTATTACAACAGATGCACAATATGCGGACAAGAGAAGGTATGCGCCGATTGCAAGTACACAGGCGGCTGCAAGAAGAGTTAGGGTCATATACTCGTTGTTGTTTGCGCCCATTGTTTTATAATAGTCATTGAGTACAAATTGCTGAATCGAAAATACTGCCGGGGATAGCCATAATGCAATGTACCCACTAATCCCTGCGACAAGTGCTTCGGGAATTCCTGTTTTACTCGTCATCTATTCCCATTCCCCCGCAGAAATCCGAAGAACCCCCCGTTATTCGCAGGGTTCAGGTTCTCGCTCGGCATCTTGACATCCGATTTCTGGTTGATGTTCTGTGTCATCAGCAACGTCCCGTCGCGCAGCCCGATTTCCTTGTTGTCGCTGCGTGACCGGGTGGCTTTGATTTTCAGGAATAGTTTGCGCTGCCTGCTCTGCACCCACTTCTCGTTCCCGTCACCGCCAGCGATTGCCTCGATCTCGGCGTATTCCCGTATGATCCAGTTGTATTCTTCCTTGGTGAAGTTCCCCATTGCAAGTTCTTCGGCAAGCTCGGTTTCCGTGAACCAGAACTTCTCAATATTCTCCTCTGCCGGGATTTTCGTGGTGAGCCAGCGGTCAACCCTCCGGACATCGGGAGATCCGCCCATACCGAGCATCGGGTTATATCCGGCATCCATCATCATCATCTGCTGTTCCTGTGCTGCCATAGCCCCGTCGCCAATCATCTGCTGCTGTTGGGGGATTGGCTGGCCGTTGCGCATAGCGCGAAGTTGTTCCGGTGTCATTTCTTTACCTCTTTGTTCGATAACGCAAACGATCTTCCGTCAGAAGTCCCATATCCGGCATAGACCAGAAACCCAAGGTCTGCCTGTATATTGTAGCATATCTCCACCGCTGCTGCCCAGTTTTCGGTTGCATACAGGGCAATAGCATCAACAGAGTTTTTGGTATGTATCTTGATAAGCTGATCATACCTTGTATCCCCGTTCAGGACAAACGCGCTCTGCAGCAACGCCATATACGAGCGTGTAGCAGGGATCTTGATTGACGGGTCGTCGGATAGCATCTTCGAGAACGCGGCCCCGAGGTCATCCCGCAGGCTTGCCGGGAGCATACTTGCATAATCTTTATCAGTTTTCTGTTCCATGTTTTACCTTCGGTCCTGTTTTCCCAGGGACGAGTTTTATTCCCATCTTGTACAATGCCCGTTGTAACGATTGGCGGGACACTCCTGCAATACAGGTCATGTCAGACAGCGAGATATCCGGATTTTCGGCGTAATGCTTCCGGATAAGTTCTCCCTTGTTTTTGATGATATCTTCGGTTGCACGTTCGGCTATCGATTTTGTCTGGCAAGCCGGTTTCCCACCACCATTGCCATCGTATTTTCCCGTTTCAACAATCTTCGTGTTCAGTCGAGTAACCGCCTCGTCGCGTTTCCTGTCGTAATCTTTGATAAGTGTCGGGTCCGGTTTGAATGCCACCCAGTATTTCACTTTTTTCCCAAAAAAGTTAAGTCGATAGTTATATTCTTTCCCGAGCGCCCCTATTGACGAGCTCGTGGCCTTGATGATATTGAACCCGCCTTTGTGGAAAGACTTGAAAACGGTCATGTTGATATCGCACATCTCGCGGGTCTGGTTATCGACATGCTTTTTCAGCGGGGCGGTAAGCAGGAGCACCCACCGTTTGGTTCTGCAAACCGACAGAAGGGCATTGAAGTTCCTGTTCTGCTGTGAGTTCCACGACCGGTTAGATATTGCAATGGAACAGTCGTCGATAAGAACAACCTGGTGTTTCTTTGCGGAGTTTGTGAGTTGAAGGACGTTTTCAGTATCTTCAAGCGTGGCGCAGTTATCCATAGAGAAATAATCGTGCCATGTCCCCCCGATACGCTTTGCAATGGCAGCACCAATCCGTTTCCCGAGATAGAGGGCTGAATACGATTTGCCAGACCCGCGCCTACCCTGTAAAAAGATGACAAGATCCTGCCGGTCTTCACCGCTTATCCGGTCAGCAACCCATTCGGCAAATGGGCTGTCTGGGATTTCTTCGCCGTTATTGATAAGCTCCTGAACATAATTAGCAAGTCGCGTCACTGAACCTTTACCAGCACCCCCGAGTCGAATCAGACCATTGTTAGAGTCTGGTACAAATGGAATACTGATTGCTTCGGTCAAAACAAACCACCGACGGCTTCTTCCTCAAGTTCGAGGGTTTCGCTCAGGTATGACATGAGTTCGCCAACGGTTCTTGTGCTTGCAAACATCGTGTTGCGGCGGTCCTCCTCTCTCAATTCTTCATACATTTTCCATAATGACTCGCGTTTCTCGCGGTTCAGGCAGAATGATACCAACGCATATGTTGATGCGTCAATGTTATTTGGTTTCAATTCTGTCTGGAGCATTACTTCAAAATACTGTTTGCAGAGGTTAAGCAGGAAAAGTGTGTAGAGGGTTTTTGGGCTTCCCCCGCCAAGAAGGGCACCTGAAGTACTATCAAGAGAAAGGTTCTTAGCATCTCCCATATATTATGATTAGCGCGCGCGAATATATGTGTTTGCCATATTTTTTGCAAAAACCTTTATCTTTCTGGAAAACAACAACACTTTATATGCCGCAGATTGGAAAGAGGATTGTAGTTGCAAAATACACCCGTCGGGTTCCTCCGAAATACAACAAACGGCGTCCCCCGAGGAAATACTGATGCGAACACCGTTCCTGTTCAGAATCCCCGGACAGCACGGGATGTATGACTTCGACGAGATCCGTGGTATGCATCTCCCTCGCGGGAAGATGATCGAGGTCACCGAGTGCATGAAACCCGGGCAGTCGCGTGGCGTCGGGTCGATGTCGATAGCAACTATTCTCTCAAAGTTTGGATAAAAAAGATTAGAATCTTCCCCACTGGGATTTCTTCTTTTTGGATAGGAACGCACCTTTCCGCCCGCGTGACATCTCAAAGCCAAGGGTTTCAACGAATCGGAACGCACCCTTGCGGTATCCCCCGCCTGCACCACCGGCGCCAAGGAATGGGAGCGCCGGAGGCTTCGGGATCGTGGTGATTGTTTCTCCCGGCCACAATACGGTATCCTGGGTTGTTATCTGGCGTGTCTTCTGCTGCTGTGTGATGTCCTGTCTTGTACCGACGGTCTGTTTGAATGATGTAGATACCCTCGGAACAATGGTTGTTCTGGTATCGATGCCCTCCATCATTCGTTCCTCGTATTCAGACACGCAGGCAGATACCGGTGATTTCATCAGGATATCCTCTCTTGCCCTGCGGGATACTTCGGGAACAAACATTTCCTCGCGGCTTCGCTGTACTGATATGGGTTCCTGAACGGTTGTTTGGCGATTCCTCTGCATCTGAACCGTTGCCAGAGCAGGAGCAAGGCTTACACCAACCAGTGTTTCCCTCCGCGTTTCAGATTCAACACCAAATTCGATCTCGGGTTCGATGACCTGCACTACACCAGTCTTTGGAAGCATCCCGACTCTGGGGAACCCACGGGGTTCAACTCTCTGTGGGGTTCTTGTCATCCCTTCGACTTTTGGGAGTTCTTCGGTAAGTAGTGCTGATCCCTGCGCCTGCTTGACCCTGCTGGTGTCCATCGGTTTCATCCGCTGTGATGCCGGCCTGCCGCGATAATCAACCCGCTGCCCGATGGTTTTTGTTGTTGGTTCTACACCGGTCTTTGCAGATACTTTAGGTTCGGTGATACCCATGCTCTTGAGCGACGGTTCTTTGGCAAGGCCATATCCGTACGGCGTCTTCACTATCTTCCTTCCAACGTCGGGGGAGGATGGTCCTTTTCGTACTGGTTCTGTTCCAGCTCTACCAACGGTTGCAGTTGTAAGCGGGGGTAGCACTTTTGTTTCCCCGAATGTTGTTGGGGGGATGAGTTTTGTGAGGCGGGGTTTAAAGACAAATTCCGCAAGCGAGAATGGTTCCCCTGCGGGTTCTGCGTAAACTCCACCGGTTGCATATTCCGGATATACCGGGCGTGATATTTCCGGTGTAATGCTTGCTCTCCCGGATGCCTTTGCCTGCATTGACAGGTAATCCCGGAGATCCCATGCAGCTCTCCGTGCTGCAACCAGTGGGGCTTCCACCTTCTCAGGGTATGGGATGTTCTCGGCAAGCCCCGTCTTCGAGTACTCAAAGGCTCTGGTTGGTTCGGCATACTTCGGACCGCCGTACGGTAAGATACCTCTGACTTTGGCATCGAAGTATGCTCCGTACACCTTCTCCGTTGCTGCCTTTACTCGCCCGGGGAGTTCCTGTTCAAACACATCGATTGGCTGCGCCACTTTGAGCTGGTATGCCCGCTCTGCCTTGTATTTCAGGTAATCGGCAACTCCAACTTCGCGTTTTGGGGCGACCTTTATCTCAAACGGGTATATTGATGGGCGTTCTCCGGGGGTAAGCACCGCACCCCGCTTTTCCCAGAACCCTTTTGCTGCGGATGTAGCCTCGCCACTGATTGTTGGGATTTTTGCTTCCTGAGCTATCGATGTCAGTTCTCCAACCATTGCTTTACCAGTACCTTTCTGCACAGAGCCGATTGATTCCACAAACAGGGATTCGCCGTGTTTGTATGCGGCAGCCCCGACAATCTTTCCAGTCTTACCAACAGCCACGACACGCGGGAGATTGGTATTCGCAACAGAGCCGTATAGCAACGCACTCTGGCTTGCGGTTTTTGTCATAAGCCCGAGATCGAGATCGACACCGGCGGGGATGCGCTGCAATACAACATCCGACACGGGCTTTGCGGTTTGTTCCTGGACATATGCAAGGTAATCGCTGCGAATCGGGCGTGTTAGTTCAGACACCGGTTGCTTCAGGTAATAATCAACCCGACCTGTGGCTTCACCCTCAAGAACAGCCTGCTTATACCCGATGTCGGATAATTGTATGGTCTTGACTGCTTTTGCAGGGACTCCAAACCCAACACCCATTGGCACGGCTTCCTGAAGGACAAGTGCCCTTGCTTTACCGAGCGAAGCGGTTGTAACTTCTTTCCCGCCTTCGGTTGCACGAAGTCCGATGTCTGCAGCATATAACCCGCCAAGCACTTGCGGGGCCCTGCTCATTACGGTTCCACCGATTTGTTCAAGCGCACGGTATTGTTTGCCTTGTGTGATGATCTTCTCGGCAACACCAGCCCTGCCAGCCATGTACGCCTTCTCAGCAACACCGGCTGCGCCCCCTATACCAACACCGAGAGCAAAACTCAATGCGGCAGACGTTGGGTGCTCGTAGAAGAACTCATATTGCCCCGCCGGTGTTGCCGGTGATGTTTCATATACCGTCTGCACATTCTCTCGGGCGCGTTTGGTAAGATCGCTCTCTTTCCCGAACGTCAACTCAGCCAGCCCCGCTGTGATCTCACTCCCAATAACCATAGGTCCGACAAACGGATTGACGTATGACCCAACCTTGAGGGCGCGTTCTCCGATTTCCAAAGAAGGCAGCACTCCCCGAATTCTTTCTTCAACCGCTGTTATCGGAGCAAAGATATCAAACCCCTGCTGTACCGGAACTGGTTGCTGTCCGACCGCAAGTTCTGTGCCAGTTCCGCCAACCATCCCGCCGCCTACAAGCCGCCCCCCTCCCCGCATGCCAACCTTTGCCAGTTCGGATTCCGGTAACGGGGATACCGTAGTCCCGCCAAATCCTTTCCCAGCCATCGTCTGGAACACCGGGGCCGCACTCCATTCAATGCTCCACGGTTCCGTCGCCTGCAACTCAGACTTCGGGCGGTTCACTCCATACGGATCGACAATGTTAGCAAGGTTTCCTGCTTCTGCCGGGTATCGCCCCATCTTTGTATCGGTGGAAAGTGTCCGGTCATCCATCAGCGTAACCTTTCCACCGTATGCCTCCGCACCAAGGCGGGAATACAATTCCGGGCGGGCACGGATTTCTTCCGCCATTGCCACGTCAGCAGAACCCGCGTAGGTTTCCGGCAGCCATTGGGTGCGGATATCCGCAGACTGAGGGGTGAGCGTGAACATCCCGGACTGCAACGCCCCGGTACTCCCGGATGCGGTTTCGATACCGTAGATCCGCTTGAACCCTTCGCCTTCAAAGATACTGGCGGGTTTCTGGTATATCCCGATTCTCCCGCCTACAGGGTCGAAGATATACTTGGTATCGAGGAGTTCCTGCTGGGTCTGCTCGCCGTACGGAACGTAGATGGTTCTCCCTGCGATGGTCTGCATTTCACCTTCGCGGTAAACCGGGATGGTTTCCATCCCAGATACAACGCCAATCCCCGCAACAGCCTTCCCGCCGACAATGCGGTCGGTGTCGAAATCCAACCCGCCGTAATCCCCAAATAACTGCTTCTCGGCAACCGCTTTTGCTGCGAGGGATTCAGTTACAGTCCCACCCTGCTGTCTTCCGACAAGCCACGCAATCCCCGCAGCGGAATCTTCAGGATAAGGGTTCCTTGCACTCGGAGCCTGCTGCGACATTACCCCGCTCGGACCCACAACGTTCCTCTGCTGGTATTCGTATGCCCCGGTTATCGCAAGATACCGTGCGCTGGGGTGCTCCCGGTAATAATCCCCCACAGCATCGGCAACTCCGGTGCCATACCGTGCGGCAATCTCCGATTTGCTCATGTCGGCAAGTTCCGCCGCATGTGCCTTGGCAAACGCCACGGGTTGCCACGCGGCCTCATGCTTCGCTGATTCGGATTCCTCGGGTGTCCTCCCGAACATCGCGATGTATTCAGATCGGGTAAGATCCCGTGCAACCCCCTGTGTTTCAGCAGTCCCTCCGATATACACGCGGGTTAAATCAGATTCTGAACCTGGCGTGCCAGCAACCGGTGTTGCAAACTTCGGCAGGACCGGGAGTGTGTTTGCTTTCCACGCAGCGTTCTGTGCTGCTGCTGCCTCTGCGGATGCTGCAGGCTGGTTCCATTCCGGGTGTTCCTTGGCAAGCCACGCCGCTGCTGCTGCTGCCTGCTCGGGGGTCATATATCACCACGGAGTTTCTTCACGAACGGTTTTGTCCAGCGCCCGGTAAGCTTCCGCACCGGAGCGTAACTGTAGGGGTTGCCACACCTCGGGCAACGGATGGGTGCAACCGCACGGCTCCTGACATTATCGTAACCGCAGTATAAACACTTCATGCTGAAGTAGTAATAACTGATTGTATAAAAGGGTATGGTGAGTTACCGGAAGTTGTCTTCTATAAACTCTGATCCCGGCGATTGCTTTTTTCTCTCACGTTCGGCTTTCCGCCGTTCCGCTTCCTTCAGCAGTTCAATGGCACTTCGCGGGGGATCTACAGGGCGGAAACAGTTCTTGTCACACATTGGCATCTCTCCCGATAATTACCGCAAGTGACCCTGTGGCTGCTAAAGTAACCACCAGTCCGGCAACCATCTCTCCGAATATTACCCACTTATCTATCCCGAGCAATATGTGCGCCGAGAACGCACACACCATAATTAATATCCCCAGAATTTCAAAAAAGAGGATGACGAGGAACGTGGTGTCATTAGTTTCTGCTTTCATTACCGCACCGTCCCTTGCGCACAGAAGGGGCATTTGCCGGTTGTTCCTGGGGTGCAGTACATGTTGCAGTGGTCGCATTTCGGGTATGGGTGTTTCCTGCGGGGAACCATCCCCATCAGGGATTCCGGGGGGATAAGGTCTATGTCGTCCATCAGACAACTCCATCCAGATTATATTTCCTTACAATGGTTCCTTCAGGTACATGGAATACATACCGTTTAGACAACCAGATGTGATACGCATCTCTTATTTCATTTGTTTTCCTATCCTTACATACACTCACATTGAAGTACGTAGTCAGGTGCGGTTGGTCGTTCTCATCCATTACAATTGAAGCATAATCGACATCAACCTTCTTTAATCTGAATTCGGATTCTCCTTCGTAATAGATATAATACATCTTGTCTGAAAACGAACCTATTCCAACGAAGAAAGACCCAGATGCTAACGCGCCGTCTGATAATGTAGCGATAGATGTATTTACAGTTCTTTGCTCCTCCGCACATATTGGTGTAGAATCATAAATAAACACCCCAACAAGAAATATTACATACAACACAGCGAACATAAAAATCACAAGGCCCCCAAGTATTGTATAGTATTTCATATCAGACATCGGCTGTGTCTGTTTCATGTCGTCCATGAATCCACCTCGCAAAACTTCGTGCAGTTACAGGCACACGCATCCCGGATCTCCATAGCATTGAGCCGTGTCTGTATCGCGAACAGGTACGCTTTCTTCGCAAGCGGGAGGTCAACGTCGATGCCAACACCTTTCAGGCACAACTGGCAATTCTCGCTGACACCATCCGCCTTTGCCTCATTGATGCGTTTTGCCTCAACGTACATGTACGATGCCGTAAGAAGGACAACGAACAGCAGGCAGACGATGATGACGTTACGGATTTTCTTTTCAGCGGGGATCATACCTTCGTCCTCCGGACCTTTCCCTCATAATATCCGCGCTTCTGCACTTCGTTGAGAAGGATGTGCTGTGCAAGTGACAGCGGGGTAATCAGGTCGGCAATCAGCGGGTTTTTCATCCGTTTCTTTTCTTCGGTGGAATACCGCTGCAATGCACTGTAGACATCCTCGGGGATTGTGAGGCGCCTGTCTGTCTGTGACGTTTCCATATAGTCTAGTAGGCTTATGAACCTATAAAGGTTCCGAAAAAGAGTTACTTTGTCCTGCCGTATGCGACAAGGACAGCCACACCGGCAATCAGGCCCAGTGCCGCGAGAACCAGCACCAGATACCCTGTCCCTGCCGACCCGACGGCGGTCACGTTCGTAACTACCATATCGGTTGCGTTTCCTGCAGCCGTTGATGTGTTACCATAGGAATCGACAACGGTGATGCTCTGCGTCGCCCCGATGAAGATAAACATTCCAGCGAGCAGAGCAATCGCCACGAACCCGAATATCAATGCGCCAAGATTCATTTCAGGTGCCTCCAGTCTTTACCGAAATGTTCTTCCATGAAATCCTCATGCAACTGCCGTTTCATCTGCGATTCCCGATCCACTTTCAGCACCCGTTTGATATCTGACTTGATTAATGCAAGATATAAACGTATGCTATGAAATAACTTTCGCGGAACAAGGAATTGTGGAAACAGGGAACCGCGTTGGGTTGAAACCGATTGTTCCTGTTTTGGCTGTCGCTTTGGCACGAACGATTTCTTGCTGAGCCCCGAGTAGCGTTTCGGTCCCGTTTCTTTTTTACCGAAGAATGGCAGGTTCATAGTGAGTCCAGTCCGTATGAAAGAAGTAATGCCCACATGGCGAACAGCACGAAGATCCCCATCAACACCAGGAGCAGGATGAAATCTATCTGCTGGTGATACGGGGGTCTGAATATCCAGTTGAGCAGGGCTATGCCGATCACCAGCAACGCTGGTTCGATTATGGAGAGGATGATCGGTGTGAGTGGCATTTACAGTTTCCATTTCTCATCCTGCTCACATTCTTTCTTGCGGCGATACAGGCTGCGGATATACCAGCCAAGTGATAAGAGGATTGCAACAACAAAGAGCAAACCGAACAGTTGTCCGACAACAACGATTGTTTCCCACCATTTATCATCCACCGCTTTCTTCTGCTGGGCATAGACCTGCTCATCCGGCGGAGTGACTTCAACCGTGACTATCCTCTCAACAGTCCGTGTTACTACCTTCTCCACAACAACCGGTGTAGGTGTTGGCACAAATGGGTTGCGATCCTCAATATACTTGATGGATGCGTTCGGTTTGAACGAATCCGGAGGAAGCAGGGATACTTTGAAGTCCTTCTCAACCTCCCCGCCAATCGCGGTCCTGGCAATCAGCGTATGGTTCCGGGCATCTGCAGCGAGTTCGTCCCAGTCGAACGGGACATAGACGCGGTAATACGACAGGTTCCCCGGCGATGTCCTGACTGCGGTGCCGGTTCCCTTGAACCCTTTCATATACTTTGAATCAAGCGTGACGGTGATCTCTGTCCCGTTTGCAACATTGGTATATCCACGGACATCAAGGTAATCCAGCCCATCACGGACCGTTTCATCCGCCTGCCTGATGGTGATGTAAGGTGTATCGACTTCCATCATATACTCATACAGGGAATCGTCTGTATCAACCAGCATTGTCTTTAACCGTTCCAGAACCAGTGGTGGGGTTAATCCGAATACCGGAACTGCCTCCTTTCCATAAAATGCAGGATACAGCGTGTTGTTGGCATACCGCGCCTCGAAAACTGTATTCCCACCTGGAACATGCACGGCAAGCGTGTATCTCCCGCTTTCAAGAGTTTCTACATCCGCAGCATGGATTGTGCTGCCCGCATAGTCGTAAATGCCATTCACACGACCGAATACCCATAACCGGTATCCTCCATCGGGCCAGACTATCGGATCTCCTTTAGCAACGATATAATCCGCCTCGTGCCGCTCGGGTAAAAGCGGTGCCTCTTTTATCGGCGGTTTGTCCTCATACACAGCTTCGATGATCTCGCTTGA
>Ga0302253_1001092_pt1 | contig 17908 bp, 13 predicted proteins | sample AAG_RA_Trp_MG_FD_193537 | JGI IMG/M metagenome (GOLD analysis project Ga0302253, IMG submission 193537) | Enriched activated sludge microbial communities from anaerobic digester in WTTP, New Holstein, Wisconsin, United States - AAG_RA_Trp | ecosystem: Engineered > Bioreactor > Anaerobic >...
TTCAAAATTCCTTAAGAATTCGGGTATCGTATTATATATTTCCAGGGTTTCTCTTAAGTTCGGATCGCGGTAGGAGACAAAGAATACATAGCCGCCCAAAGTAAAATCACTCATATTACCATAAGCTCCACCTTTCACCCGCAATTCCTGATACAGATAGCTATTTTTCAAAATACTATTCAGCACTCTCAGCTTTCCGCTGTAGGAATAGCCCTTGCGGAAAAAGTTACCCCCTTTAGCGCAGAATTGAACTTGCACCGGGGCATAAATACCTTCGTTAAAATCCCGCACTGCAAAATGACTTTCCACCGGAGCAAATGCTTCCGGGGAAATGGAATCTACCAAAGTTCCCAATTCATCTACGGCAGAAGTAATAAGTTCGGCATCAGCTGTAATACTGATTAGCAAATTATGAGTAGTAAAGAAGGTCTTTTTAATCCAGTTCAGTTCCTCTATGATTTCCTCTATACCGGAATCCATATTACTTACCAGGTCGCACAAGAAATGGTAGTAACCCAAACCGTGAGTGATATCTGTCCAGTGGTAGAGTTGGGAAAGTGGTTTTAGCATTCTTTGAATGGCAATGGTATGTCCCCTGAAAGGCAGCATTGCCTCACTTTTGGCTTTTAATTCCGCCAGCAGTTTTTTTAAGCGTTCCGGTTCTTCAAAAAGCGGTTTTAGGGCAAAGTCGGAAGCAAGCTCCATCATTTTCCCGAATTTATCTTTAACTGCCTTGCCGCGTAAAACAATCTTAGGCAAAATATCGTCCGGGGTTTGGTAGCTGTTAAAAAGAGCAATATCCAAAGAAATTCCGCCGGTGTTACTATCAATTTCCGTAGCGCGTTTGGTGTAGCTATAGTTATCGCTGTTCATCCATTCCACCAATTGAGTGTAAAGTTCAATCCAGGGCAGGTCTTCTTCTTCAGCATAAGCAAGGTCAAAATAGGTCTTGAAATAGACAATTCCATTGGTGTTTATGGGATGTTTCAGCAGTTTAATTCCCTTCCAGGTATCTTCTTCGGTAGGATAGCTTTTGGCTTGAGGATTAAGGTCTTTTAAAGAAAGCATCGGAATCTTTTCCAGGTTTTCCCTTTTTTCGGGTTCTTCCTGCCATTTTACCAGTTGCCGATTAAATTCAATCAGTTTGGCGATTTCTTTTTTCTTCATTTTTTTCTTTAAGGCAGCTAACTTTTCCGCGGTTTCTTGTTCCATTTTCTGAATCATACCGGGAACAGGAACAAAGGTAATTTGGCTGCAGTGTTTATTATTCAGCAATGCCTTTTCCAGCAATTCTTCAAAATAGGGTTCTTTCAATCCCTTACGCAGTTCTTTCAGCATTGGTTCAAAGGCAAGTTTATCCAAAGGATTGCCGTTATGCATCCAAAGTCCTTGGGAATTAAGAGCATAAATCAAACCCTTGGGATAGTATCTATATTCTGATTCCCGCAAGGAAAATTCCGTCTTATTGATTACTGCCTCAATCAGGTTTTTATCCAAACCTTCTTTCGCTATTTTTTTCAATTCCTGTTTAATCAGTTTTGCCAGGGCATCAATGTTTTCCCGTTTCACTTGTTTACACAGAAGAAAGATAGTAGGTTGCAGGACATCTTCATCCACGGTAATTGAGCTGTCTTTAGCGTAGCCGGATTCCTGAATTGCCTTTTTTAGAGGTGAGGCAGGGCTATCCATCAGCATTTCAGCTAATGCTTTTAATGCTTGAGGCAGATATTTATCGGTAATCTGTCCATAAGTCCAATTCAAAGAAAGATAATATTGGTCTTCAATATTTTTGCCTTCTTCCACAGGGATTTCCATATTCAAAACTTTTATTTTACTGAAGGGTTTTTGCAGTGGAACTTGCACTTTTTGCTGATTATCTTCAAATTGCGATAAGTATTCTTCATCTATAATTTTAAGTGCCTGTTCAATATCCATATCTCCGTAAAGGGTAATTTTACTGTTTGCGGGGTGATAATACTTGCTGTGGAAGGCAAGAAACTTTTCATAAGTAAGCTCCGGTATCGCTTCTGGTTCGCCTCCACTTTCAAAACCGTAAGGGGTATCAGGGAATTGTGCCTGTTTACTTTTCCTGCTAATATTACTTTCCGGCGAAGAAAAGGCACCTTTCATTTCGTTATAAACAACACCCCGATAATTCAGGGGAGCGTCTTCCGCAGTTAATTCCAAATGCCAGCCCTCTTGATGAAAGATATTAGGTTCAGCGTATATATTGGGAAAAAATACTGCATCCAGGTAAACCCGCATCAAATTTATAAAATCCTTATCATTTGTACTGGCTACGGGGTAGCAGGTCATATCGGAAAAAGTCATAGCATTAACGAAAGTATTCATACTTCCTTTAACCAGTTCCATAAAAGTACTTTTGGCGGGGTAGTTTTTACTTCCGTTTAGGACAGAATGTTCCAAAATATGAGGACAGCCGCTGTTATTTTCCGGAACTGTCTTGAATCCAATCATAAAAACCTTGTTATTATCAGCGCATTGATAGTGAATAAGTTCAGCGCCGCTTTGCAAATGCTGATAGCGGTAAGCAGTGGTCTTTATCTCTTTAATTTCCCTTTTTTCAATCAGCTGGAAGCCGGAGAGCAACTTTTTTTGTTTCATTTATCACCTCTTATATCAATTTATAGTCCTGCAAACATTGTTTTAACAGAGCACGATTATTTTCCAGTAAAGGACACATCGGACTGCGGAAAACCAAAGATATTTTTCCCATCATTGCCAGTGCCTCTTTTGCGGGAATAGGATTGGTTTCAATAAACATCATTTCATTTAAGCGAGCCAAATATTGATGTTGTTTAGCAGCAGTAACAAAATCACCCTGCAAACAAGTAGCTATATGTTCACTCATTAGTTTAGGAGCTACATTTGCCGTAACGGAAATAGTTCCTTTCGCACCAACTGCAATTAAAGGAAGGTTCAAAGCATCTTCTCCACACATAAGGGAAAAATTTTCCGGGGCATCACGCACAATTTGAGTTGCTTGCACTAAATTTCCGGTTGCTTCTTTAATTCCTGCAATGTTTGGATAGGTCTTTGCCAGTTCAACAGTCGTAGCTGCAGTCATATTTACTCCCGTCCTTCCGGGGACATTATAAATCACAATGGGAATATCTACTTTGGAAGCAATCGTGCCAAAGTATTCCAGCATTCCTTTTTGGGTGGGCTTGATGTAATAGGGAGTAATTACTAAAGCATAATCGGCTCCCAGTTCTTTTGCTTTTTGGGTGGCGGCCAGGGTTTGATGTAAATTGTTAGTTCCGGTGCCAATTATCACGGGCAACTTACCAGCAATTTTTTTCATTGCAAAGCGCAACAGAGCATCTTTTTCATCGGAAGCCAGCGCACTTGTTTCCGCAGTTGTTCCTAAAAGTAAGATACCGGTTGTTCCATTATCCAGATGAAACTGGATAAGGTCTTCCAAAGCAGTCCAGTCAATACTGCCATTTTTGAAAGGAGTAATCAGGGCAACATAAGTTCCTTGCAGCATTTTTTTTACCTCCAAGGTTATCTATCCTTATCTCTAAACATATTTTATTCCATTTTAGCCAAAGAGAGCATTTTCGTCAATCAAAAAAAGAGGAAAGGGTTATTCTTTTAAGCAATTTACTTCTCCGGATAATGCTGCATCGCTTCCCCTGCTTTTACCTAAGGAAAATATACAAAAACCCAATAGACATCCCGCAAAATAGCAAAACAGGTCACTTATCCGAAAACCAAAACCCAAAAGCAAACCCCCGATAAGCGTGGCACGAATTGTTTCCAGCCAGGCAGGATGCCACAATTGACTAAGCTCTATTAAACAGGAAAAATTATAGGTAATCAGCCCTATCTCCCAATTTCTTTGCCGGGGAAAAAGCCACCTAAAAATAGCAAAAAAAGCCAAAGCCCACATCGTATCGCCGGTATAAGCAACAAAAAATTGCGGCAAAATATTTGCTCCTTTGCGCGAAGCAATTCCCAAAATTGCGCTTAATACAAAAACCGCAAAAGGAAATCCCCCTTTCAGAACACTTTTGCCTGCGTTATTTTTTTTCATTCGCTTCGCTACCTTGAATTTCGTCCTTTCTCTTCATCTGAAAAACAAAAACAATATCTCCTAAACAAGTATTTCAGTCAAGGACTTTGTATGCTGATTACTATCTTGGAAATACAGTCCTGCAGCTAAATTTTATCCGGATCCCTACTTGCACCGGAATCCGCAGTGGACCGGAAAATACTTATGTAAGATCAAGATGAAAACTGTATAAGATAGATTATATTATTAAACTAATCATACTATCTATGTAACCAGGGTCTTCCATAAAAACCACATTTTCCTGCAGATACTCTTCTGGATCATAACCTCGGAGCTTTAGCTCTTGTTTGGGTGTCCCTGACAGTATCCAGCAACTAAGGATTACTTTAGGATCAGCTTATTGGATAATGTATGGTTTTTTAGAGTAGTTTTGCGTGCCATTACTTTTTTCTCTTGGGGCTTTTCTTTTCCAGTTGTTTCACTTCTTCAACCACTTCCACAAAGTGCTTTTCCACTTCAGTCGGATGGGTAAGCTGTTCCTGCTGCCATTTGTCATATTCCAGGCGGGCTTTTTGCAGTGCCTCTTCGTGAGATACCTTGCCACAATGTTTCAGAATATCCCTACCGTTCAGTTTAAGAAACTCATCCAGTTTGATAATCCAATCCTGCATCCGCATAGGTTTCCTGTTTAATGCCTGCAATTCCGCAAAATCCAGATACATAGTGACAATCCGATTCAAGATATCCAGTTCCTGTTTATTCAGGTAGTTCTTAGCAATTTCGGCATCTGTCTTCCGTGGCTGTTCTCCACTCCAACTGGTGAGCCCCAGAAAGGGTTTTTGGGCATCTGCTCTGGCATAGATGATTTCCGCTGCCGTGTGTCCATGACTTGCCCAGTGCATCTTGTTCTGGATGACCTTAAAGAAGTCCCGAGAAACCTCTGCCCTGGGGTCATAATCTATGCTGGTAGCATAAATATCCAGCACTTTACGCCAGAATATTTTCTCTGAGGAGCGGATATCCCTGATACGGGCAAGCAACTCATCAAAGTAATTGCCACCTCCCATTTGCTTCAGGCGTTCATCATCCAAAGTAAAGCCCTTGATTATATATTCCCTTAACCTTTGGGTTGCCCATTGCCGAAAATGGGTACCTATAATACTGTTCACTCTATAACCGATGGATATTATGGCATCCAGATTGAAATGCTCTACTTTATATGTTTTTCCGTCACTTGCAGTTATTGCAAAAAATGCAACAACTGCTTCCCGAGTCAATTCTCCTGTTTCAAAAATGTTCTTTAAGTGCCTGCTAATACCTGACTTATCAATTCCAAACAGTTCCGAGAGCTCTTTTAGGGATAACCAGATACTTTCGTTATAAATCCTCGTCTGAATCTTTGTCTTGCCATCTTTGCTTTGATAGAGTAAAAACTCGCTTTTTGCAGGTAGATTCTTTTGTTCCATCTTACACCTCCTCGGTACTCCACATCCTTTTCAAATATTCTTCCTCAATTAGCACTACTTTCCAGTAGATTGTGAAAAGAGTGGTAACCTTAGTTTTTTGTTTCATTCGCTGAGACAGGGCTTCAATCTGATGGGGATTTAGATCAACACAGGCATCAAATAGAGCTCTACCTACTCTATTTACACCTGCTTCTCCAATACGGCTAAGCTCGTATGCATAGTCCTTTGCATGGAAGTCAGTAATCATTCGCCTGCCTATAATAACTATATTATTGAGTTATCCTATAAATCTGTATGCTTTTCGGATGTGATAATGATAACAAAACTACTTTTAGGTTATTATCATTCTGTCAATCAGAAATTCAGTTGAGTCCCATATATTGGTATCCATTTCAACTCATTGTTTCTCAGGTTCTTAGTAGTATGATTGTCAAAAATATCCAGGTTCCTAATTGTTTGTGTTATTCCGGTAAATCAGTATACTGCCGCTACTTCACCTGGAAGAGATTTGCCGCACTTGGGAATTCATAACCCTTACCCCCCGTAATGGAAAAACCTCTTATTGTGCAATCAACCACATTTTCATAACAGAGGATGGTAGATGTATTGCCATTGCTACCATCTATTATCGTGCTGCTGATGTAGCTGGTATCGGCACTTGTATATTCCAAGGATGTTAGAATGAGATTGCTCTTATTGGAAAGGTCTATGTTTTCAAAGTAGCGTCCTGGATGAACTAAAACTATATCACCGCTAACTGCATCGTTTATGGCTGTTTGGATGGACGCGGTTCAAGTTTACTTCCAGTTTGTAAACTCTGAAGACAATATAATCGTTTATTGTAATTGTGCAAGCGAAATTGTATTAGCAACTGAAATATTGCTTCATCATGTGGTTAACAAGTAACAGATCATGGCAAAATGTATTGGCAACATATACATTTATACGGTAAACATGATCTTTTTATCATCAATATTGATTTTTATGTTGAATATGCCTTCTTTCACTGGTTTATGGGATACCATGAACACGATCGTATCCGATGGCATATCCCTGATAGTTTCCAGGATAAATTCCTCGCTACGAGGGTCTACATTAGAAAGAGGTTCGTCCAATAACAGCAGATCTGGTTTTCTTATAATTGCGCGCGCTATAGCTATGCGTTGTTTTTGACCTATTGAGAGTTTATTGCCATTGGGTCCTACAGAAATGTCCAATCCAAGGTTGTTATTGTTTGTAAATTCTGATACATAAGCCTTGTCTGCAGCTTGCATAACATTTTCATCACTACTTTCTGGTGATACGATCCTGATATTGTTGCTGACAGTATCGTCCGCTATGTAAGGTTCCTGCTCAACAACACCCATCTTCGGCCTGAAATTGCACATATCATGCATGTTAACGAGGGTATCATTGAAGTAGATACTACCAGAAATCGGCTTTAGGAAACCAGCTAAAGTTTTCAAAATAGTAGATTTTCCACATCCTGAATGTCCGCTTATTAAAATTTTATCACCTTGATGAACTTCAAAGCTAACACTCTCCATTACTGGAGTATCATTATATCCTGCAGTGATATTCTCGAGTCTTATAGAGTTAATCCTCAGGTTATTTGCATTTTGATCAGGCACTTCCTGGGGTAGGCTTTTGATTTCATTAATTCTACTAAATGAAACACTGGCCTGTTCGAGATTAAAAATCATGCTAACAAGGCTTTGTACTCCTCCAGAGACATTGAATACAAAGTTTTGAAATGCGAAGAGTGATCCAATAGTAGTATAACCGAGAGCAATAAATACTCCACCTATCCCAAAAGCAACTGCGTTCATCAATCCAGAAATAATGATAACATTTTGCATTTGTGATGTATAGGTGAAGAAAGTATACTTTTGTAATGAAGACAGATATAGCCCCATAGTGTTAACATATTTGTTGTAAGGATAGCTGAAATTTGCAGAATATTGACAAAAAGTCAACAGATTAAGGGACTCACCTAGATTTTCTGATTTCTCAGCCTGTTTCTCATATAATACTTGCAGTTCTTGATTAATATTTTTTAAATAGCGAACCGTTTTCAATGTAACTACAAGCAATATCGGGATAAAGATCAAAGTAAGCTGATAACATAGAAAGAAACATGCTATTAGAGTAATGATTACTCTCAAAGTGGTTGTGAATATATTTAAAAGGTTGTCAGCAAAGAGGTCCTTTATTCTCTCAGTGTCATCTTCTATACGGGATATATAATAACCCCAACCTCGTGTATTGGTTTCGCTGATTGGAGCAAAAAAAACATGGTTAAGAAGGTCTCTTTTAATACTGAAGATAATCTCTTGGTTACACTTGAAGAATATCTTGTCACTTAGAAACTGTAATACTCCGATTAAGCTTATTGAGCCGAGAATTAGTAGTCCAATAATAACAAATTCCTTAATATCATTCTTAGGTATGCTTACATCCAGAAGATGTTTGGTTATCAGAGGTAAAGGTAAGACCATAAATGCGCAAAAAATTGCCAATGTAGATGCTATTGATAGCATATATATGTGCTTTTTCAAATACGGAAGTAACATTCTAGCATTATTACGGATCGATCTTAGGTTCATTTTTGCACCTTCACCATATTATTTCCATGTCTTAATATTAACCTAATCATTACTTACATATATCAATTTGTGACATTTGATATGAGACCATACCTACCTAATTTTGCCATAACGATAGCAACCTGGGAACGCTTTATGTTCTTACCCTCAATTACCTGCATGACTTTTGATACTTTCCATTCACATTGGATGATTATGTCAATCACTTGAGCTTCTCTCTGACTGAAATAGTAGGTATTACTTTTGGTTGCATTTACATTTGCTGAGGTTTTTACAATCATAGCTTTCTTTCGTAAATATTTCTTCAAGATTGGGGTACTACCGGTTTTTATTGCTTCAGCATAGTCATTTACGAAATTTATCGGAGACACTTTTTGATTAAAGTAAAGCGTACTATCATCAAATCCTATCCGTGATATTGGACTTGTTGGGTCATCTTCATCTTTATTGGACAGTGAAGCTCTGGATTTTAAAACTGAGTCCATAATTTTATACTCAAGCTCCAGAAACCCATGTATTACTTCATTATATTCGAATCCATCAATGTATTGTTTTACTGCATCGAAGAATTTCCTTAAATCTTTATCATTAATTATCCAAAGCGGCTTCAACAGCATTAGAAGACCGTGAATACTGGACACTTCTCTAGAGTAGTAAAGAAGAGACATAGCAGTGTATGGGAAAAAAACAATAAAAAACATTGTCATATCAGTACAACCCCGTAGAGATTCGTATCTGATTGGGTGAGCAAAGAAAGTAGGGTAGATTTCGGGGTCTTCTCTGATAAAAGCATTTGATTCCAAAGTCGTGTATTCATAGTCGGAGTTCTCTTTTTCAGCAAGGTAAAATAACTCGTCCTTATGCTTTTCATACAATACTGTTCCAGGATATATAACCAATGGATGTAATTGAACAGCACAACTCAATAATCGGCAATACATGAAAAGACGAAGTGTGTGCTCATAATCTTCCAGATTCTCTTCAGGTAACTCATTAATAAAGCTGCAGGTTAAATCTAACCCAGTTTTTCTAAGTTTTTCGATTTCACCATAGGTTTTATCAATATTGAGATGTTTATTAATAGCTTTTTGCATCTTTTGTGATCCAGTTTCAATACCTAAGAATAGTGCTGTACATCCACTGTCAAATAGTTCTTTCTCTTTATTGGAATTATACAAGTTATCTATCCTAGCCGAACATGACCATGAAAATCCTTTGTGAGTATCACGGTAAGCTTTCAAAGCCCGTATTAATTGATCCATCTGCATATTATCCGCAAGTAAATTATCATGAGTAAAACTAATAACGAATGAATTTGAATCAGAATCAGCTTCCCACAATGGTGATCTTCTAATACTGATTGATCTAAGTTCATCAATCTCATTAATTATACGTTCAACGCTCTTGACACGATACTTTCTGGAAAAGAACTTATTAGTCATGCAAAAAGTGCAATTGTATGGACACCCACGCCCTGCTTCAATGCTGAGTACTTCAATTGGATATGGGTAAGAAGAATAATCTGGAAAAGGCAAGGTGTCTAAATCACTTATTATTTGTTGATTTTCTGTCATTAACACATCATTCCCACTTCTGTACATTATGCCTTTTACACTACTAATATCACGATTTTCTTTAAGGGATAAGATCAGATTTCGAAACGATACCTCGGCTTCCCCTAAAACCGTTATATCAATATGACTAAACCTTGACATAGTATTTTGTGCAGTCAATGTTGCATGAGGTCCACCAAAGATTACAACTGAATTCGGGAATATCTCCTTCAACTCAAATGAAAGCTTGATGGCAATGTGATGGGAATTCGTAAGAGTTTGGAGTCCTATTATGATTTTATCGGATGTCGATTCTTTACGTATGATCGTTGTTATAATTTGAAGAAGATCATGGAAGTAGTTGCTGTTATCTTTGTAAACTAGTTTCCTGCTTTCTTTGTTCAAGTCTATTATCCGGCATTTTATATTCAGATCTTTGATTGAACCAGCCAAATTCATCAATCCAAGTGGTTCTGTGCAATCAAATTCAGATTGCTCGTCATATGATAGCTGGTATCGACTCATGTTTACATTCAGACTATTTAACAGAAAAATATTGATAACTCACCTCCCGTTATATAGAAAAAAAAGCCAAGTTGCATTTGGAATTTTGCCTTTACTTTTGCTTTTGTGTATGGTTTATGTTACAGTTCGAAGTAAATGCCGTAGCGCTGTATTCTGTTGATGCATCGAACTTTATCTCAGAGATGAATTTCTTAATATCCAAGATAGCTTCATTTGTTATGTCCCATCCTATATCTGCTAGAGCTTTCAAAGGATTGGATACTAACAATTCACGAAATGATCCACTTTCCATATTGAAAAACAGATCGGTTAATTGCTGTTCGGTCGGTTCCCATGCTTGAGTTATTGATTGACTTGACATTATTCCTCCTGTATATTTATACAACTTGGCGATTTTGCTTATCCCATTCGAAATCCAAGCATCTCACTACCATTTTCCGCAATGTATTTATCTCGTCTCACTTTCTCGATATATATTCTATTACAGAATACTACTGCTGCACGATCATTAACCAATGAAAGTAGGTCATCCACACAATCACTGTTAAACAACTCCATGCATGCATGGCAGGCCGATGTGTAATTTCTATCCATAAAGTCTGTTTTAAGTTTTTCGTCTGCTAAAGTCATCAAACCAAATGGTCCCTGGTCTAAAAATAGTGTATTGTAAACCGGATTAAAAGCAGCTTTTCTATACAAATCATGAAATTTGCTATTGAACAAATTACCAGCGGCTATGTGTTTCAACTCTCTGGGTACGGGTCCACAACAGAAAATGATATTCCCATCCAAATCTACATTGATTACATGGAAAATTGAGCATCCTCCGCTTACTTTTTCTACTTGGGGAAATGAGCTTCTAGGTATTAATGTTCTTGCATTACCACTTGGTGTAAAGTTATTTCCAACAAATCTTGTACAATCTTTTACATGACTCTCCAGTAGTTTCTTTGTATAGTCAATATCCCATTCGCCATTAGTCTTTATAGTTTGGATAGTTACTTTAACCCCGTTTTTCTTTGCAGCTTCGATAACGTTAATCGCATTTTGAATAGGTACAAATTTTTGGTGAAATTGATCAACGCTAAGGCTTATATTCATGAGTCCACACTTATTTAGTTTAGATAGGTATAAATTAGCAATATCAAATGAATCAGCCCATAAGCAGTTTGTAGTGAGTGCTCCTTCTAGACCATACTTTTCCTTACTGTATGTTAGGATTTCGCAGACCAAATCATAAAATATCAAAGGTTCCCCACCAGATAATCCAATCGCGAATAAGTGTCCTTCTGAAGCTATTATGTCGATAATGTCTTTACATTTCTCAAAAGTCGGGGGTAACATATTTCCCTGCTGATAATTCCCAACACAGCAGTGTTCGCATTGTATGTTACACTCATAACTAATCGTCAGACCTAGTCCATGTATAATTAAAGGGTCCATGATGACTCCGCAGTCTATATTCTACCCTCAAGGTTAATTATGTAGCTAAATCATCCTTCAGGGTATTTTCATATCAACTCATGTCCATTATTACAAAGGTAATAATAACCAGATCGTCTACCAGATTCACAATTTTCTATTCAGTATATGCTGTCAAAAATCAGGACATTTTGACAATCGTAGTCTGATTGCCAGTTTTGAAAGCTCTGGATATTATATATTCTTAATTTATATACAGTGCCATGGTGAGCAAAGCTATAGTCAGTGGTATCAAGGACTCCATTTACATAGCCAATGTGACGATAAACAAAAGGAGCAAAAGCTCCAGTTGGTTGACCTGGGCTACTATTTCTTACATGACCTAAGAATATCTTTCCCTGCTTGCCTTTAGCTGTTTCTACAAAGTGATTATAATTTGTTGAATAGGAGGGAAGTTGACCACTGTGCCTATAAATGTGATTATTGCTCATATAAGGGAAGGTATTAATCGGAGCAACAATTTCAAGCACTTTGTAATTGTGTATCCCATACCCCTCACGATGATAATATACCATCCCATGTCCGTCGGGATTTGAATAACCCCCTTGATAATAAAGCCAGTTTGACTCACCTCCTCCCAATGAGCCGGAACCGAAATCAACTATTCCACTTTGTAGGGTATAATCACCCTGACACACAACTGCTGTCATAGAGCATGCGAAAACCTGAGTAGTGGGTACTAAAGCAAATATAACACCCAGAATAGTGATTAAAAGTGAGTTTTTCATACATTGTCCCCTTTTTGAGTTAAGTAGTTAGCAGATAATAATACCATAATTTCATAAATGGCTATCGTCCGTTTATGAAAATTGTGCAAATTATACGAGTTACAGGTAAAAAACATATAAAACACCTTCGTATTCAACAAAAATATAAAGACCGTAAGGATCCTCATAGACAATTTTAACGATAGGATCATTTAATGAACCTTTATAGACAGGAAGAGTTTGGTGATCAATGACTGTATAGTCAATAACTGCACAAAACAGATTAAGACACACTACAGCCAACACTATGTAAAGAATTAGTTTTTTCATTTTATCACTCCTTAGAATTTTTTCTAAAATATAAGTGTCAAAAATGGTAAAATTGAGATGCTGGAATTGAGGATTTTTTACTTCAGAAGCGAAATAATTTTTTCATAAGACCAAAGTGATTTACCTTTCTCCTTGAGTATCTGTATGTTAGCAGGAATTGGGTGGACACCGATGTATTCGTTTTTTTTGCAGGATTCTACTGAGATGTGGTTTTTCTCATTCAGGACAATATAAAAAGTGGTTGTAATCGGTTGCTTATCTCGAGATAGATGAAATAAATACAGCCGGAATTTGCAGTTATCCACCATAGTAATCCCCCAATCATCTATCCTTTCTATGCCCTTCATAACTTGTGCCAGCTTTGGATTTAGCTTACTATTTTGCTTGATATCCTCGCCATTACATCCAATTTTCAGAAGCTCACGGATAAACTTCTGGATTGCGTTATATTGATTGTAGCTAAGTATCTCGCGGCTTGCTTCCCACCCAATTGCAAGTAATATCTTTGACTTAATATTGCGGATGACTCTCTCTTTTCTTTTCTGTGCCACTTTTTCACTAACATTCATTGAAGACGCATATTCTTTTATACTATTGAATGATAGCATTGCACAATAATCACGATATTCCTGACTGGCGAGAATTTTCTTCTTTTTAAGGGGATCCAATCCCTCTATATCTATTATCTTTCCAGATTCCATCACATTCTGTAAGGAAGAGGTCTCCATATATAGTAAGTTGTGCAAATCTTTCTCGTTTGCTTTAAACTTGTAGTGCTTACAGATTAGATTGTGCGTTACCTGTCTTAGCCAAGAATAAACATCATTAATTTTATTCTTTGATGATAATAGCTGCCTTATTGCTTCCTGTGAAATATCTTCAGATACGCTATGATCGTTAGTTTTCGTAAGGCAGTATTGCAATGTCACTTTCTGATAGTAGCTAAATACATCCTCAACTGCCTTCGGGAATACGGACTTGATGTAATCTTTTGAATACCCGGTAGGATCGGTGAATGTTGAGCTATTCATAAAACTTACTAAAATAGAATTGGCGATATCATCAGCCAGATTAAGATAATAGAATCTCTGTGAAGTCAATTCACTTATATATCTGATGATTTCATTATATAGATTTTTGTTCATTGCGATAGAGCTGATTTCTTTCATTATATTATCCTAATTAGATTAACAAAGTTTAGTCCTGACTGTTGGTGTCCATTTTAACTCATTGTTTCTCAGGTTCTTTGAGGGCATCTAATATCCCTCGTTATTCACTATCTATATTAAGCTATACGACAAATTGTATAATTTTCATCTTTTCAATATATGTCAAGTTCTTTTTCATAAAAAAATGGCGGGTAAAGTAAAAAGTACCATCTCCCTAAAGTAGGCATTTCTATAGGATATCTATAAGTGTTTATTGCAATTAGAAGTATAAGAGCGGCGCCCGTAAAAATAATGTGATGATTTCCCTCTTAAGACATTATAATACCAACTTTAACAAGCACTTTTATGATAAAATCCCGATATTACAATTTTATATGTTCCTTGCCTGAAGCCATTGATCTATCGTTTAACAGGAGTTAATCAAGCGTTAATTATTAACGCTTGATTAATGGTAGATTAACACTTGATTAACGCTTTCAGTTAAGGGAGTAGTGGAACCAAAGGCACTGTTTTTTTCCCTTGACGCTTTTATTAAGCAGGAAAAAAAGGAAATGGAATTTATTATAAGGAGATAGAAACAATGGACAGCTACAAAATTTAAGGCATAACAGCCCGGACAAATGCTTATAATTTCTTGTTAGAGTGGTAATTGCTTTTGTCCTTGTCACAATATCGGGAAGCCCTATCATTGCCCTTATTGCTTTTTAGTAAAATCCTGATATAATGGACATTTCCCGGCAGTTCACTTTAAAAAACTATATCCGCCATTCCCTCATAAAGATAACTGTTATGCCTGCCCGCTATGAAAACTGCTAAAATCAATTAAAGGAGAAAAAATGCAGGCAATACAGCTGAAAAATATCCGCTTTACCTACCCCGATCAATATCAGGAAATTCTTTCCGGAATTACTCTGGATATTTGTGACGGACAGAAAATTGCCCTTATCGGAAAAAACGGTTGCGGAAAGTCCACTTTGCTGAAAATAATTATGCGGGAATTGCAGCCGAATTCCGGTTCAATATCCTATCCTGTTTCTATTCCCAAAATCGGTTATCTGCCACAGGACCTTATGTTTACCGACATGATAACCGTGCGGGACTTTTTACTGCAGGGAGACCTTGATTGCTATCAACTAATTAAAGAAATCAATAATCTTTCTGCAGAAAATAACCTCAGTGATGAAGATGGCTTGCGTCTTGCGGAATTGTGGCAAAATTATGACCACAGTAATGTTTTGTTTTGGGAACAAACGGTGGATGATATTATTAGAGAAATGGACTTGAACCTGCTTGCCCATCAAAGTTGTAACACTCTTTCCGCAGGAGAAACAACCCGCACTCAGCTTGCCTCGCTTTTATTGCAAAATCCGGATATTTTAATTTTGGATGAGCCGACAAATCATCTTGACCTGAAAGAACTTATCTGGCTGGAAAATTGGCTGAATGCCTATCCTAAAGCTATCCTTTATGTTTCTCACGATAGAGTTTTTATTGATCACACTGCTTCCAAAATTATTGCACTGGAAAAAGGCAAAGTCCTGATTAGAACAGGCAACTATCAAAGTTTTACAAAAGATAAACAGGAATTGCAGGAACACCAGTTAAAACAATTTACTCAGCGCAGAAAACTGATTGGAAAACTGCAGGAAGCAGCTCAAAAAAGACATAACTGGGCAAACAGCTTTCAAAAAGAAACCCGATCCGAAGGTGGTGGTTTCAAATATGAATCAATTTTTAATGCTGCCCGAACTATGAATCAACAGGCAAAACATATTGAAGAACGCATCTTTATGCTGCAAAACCGCTTTCCGATTGAAAAACCGGTAATAGATAAAACCCGCAAAATTATGTTTTCTCCCGCCACAGGACAACAAAAAGAACTGCTCTCCTTAAAAGATATTGATTTTTATTACGGCGAAAAACAGGTTCTGCATAACCTCTATTTTTATATTTGGGGAGGTGAAAAAATCTGGCTTGCAGGAGCTAACGGAAAAGGTAAAACTACCCTGCTGAAAATAATTACCGGCGAACTGAAACCTGCAAACGGAACTGTTTCCTATGCCAATTTTTTAAGATTCGGGGTCTATAATCAAAACTTGAATATCCTACCCGGAAATTTAACTATTTTGGAGTATCTGAAACAATTCTCTTCCCCGGAAATTGAGATTCGTAATTTTATGGGATGCTTGGGCTTAACAGGAGATATTGCCTATCAGAAAATGGAGGTTCTCTCCTGGGGCGAAAAAGCAAAAGTGCAACTAACTGCCTTACTATGCGGAGAATATAATCTTCTGCTTTTGGATGAGCCCACCAATCACCTGGATATCAAAACCCGCGAAATGCTGGAAAAAGCACTAAATCAATATCAGGGAGCAATTATTTTTGTTTCTCACGATAGAGCGTTTATTCAAAATCTGGCAACCCGTAAATTTGAACTGAGATAGCACTTAGGGCAAAGGGCTTAGGGCGAAGGGCAAAGGGCTTAGGGCAAAGGGCTTAGGGCAAAGGGCGAAGGTAAAAAAAATTACTACATTGTTCCCGTTTTCGTTTTGACTTTAAACCGATTCATAACCTCGTTTTGTTTTGACTTTAAACCGATTCTTTTGAACACTGAAACCAGATTTGTAAAGCAACATTATATTTTGTCTCCTGCCTTTTTCTTTCAAAGCTGAAGCTCGGTTTAGAGTTAAAACAAAATTTCCTCGCGATAGGAGATGCTTGTAAAAAAGTATGCCTAGCAAGACATTCTTCAAAATCAGTTAAAACAAAACTGCACTACAACAGTAAATGTTTTTGTTACAGATTTATAACAGAATTCACTCGTTACTGTATAGTTCTGAAGGTATCTGTAGTTTGGTTGGCTGTGTGCATTGTTCTTGTTTTAACTCTCAATTTTGAAGTTGGGAAAATAGCTATAATGCGGTTGCAAGATAAATAATGAGAGGAAACTGCTTATTGAAATGGCAGTGGCAAAATTGAAAGTCAAAACAAGCATCGGGTAAGGCAACATTATATTTTGTCTCCTGCCTTTTTCTTTCAAAGCTGAAGCTCGGTTTAGAGTTAAAACAAAATTTCCTCGCGATAGGAGATGCTTGTAAAAAAAGTATGCGTAGCAAGACATTCACCAAAATCAGTTAAAACAAAACTGCACTACAACAGTAAATGTTTTTGTTACAGATTTATAACAGAATTCACTCGTTACTGTATAGTTCTGAAAGTATCTGTAGTTTGGTTGGCAGTGTGCATTGTTCTTGTTTTAACTCTTAATTTTGAAGTTGGGAAAATAGCTATAATGCGGTTGTAAGATAAATAATGAGAGGAAACTGCTTATTGGGATGGCTAAGGCAAAATTGAAAGTCAAAACAAGCATCTGGCAAAGGCAACATTATATTTTGTCTCCTGCCTTTTTCTTTCAAAGCTGAAGCTCGGTTTAGAGTTAAAACAAAACTTAAATCAATACTTCAGTATTCATAAACTAAGGTTTGATTCAGAATATCTTGTAGATCATCAGACATTTTTTGGTCTGGAGTTATTTCCAGATAATATTCATTGTGTATTCGTTCCTGAAACACAATAGCGCTTAATGCACAATTTGAAAGTATAAAAGCTAAAGCATCTTCATTTTCAAAACCACTGTTCAAAAGCAGACGGAAAAAATCATCAAAGGAAAATCTGTTGTATATCTCATATAATCCCTCGCTGTTTTTTTTGAATTTAGCTTGCGGATTATTTTCTACCACTATGTCATATCCTCACATACAGTTATTATGTTATATTTGTTTTTTAACTTCTCCTATAACCATAACACCTTATAAACCGGTGTAAAATGCTGTCAATGAAATTCCCTTTCAGTATGCTTTACAGCACTCCAAAAAGAAGTTAACAACCGTAAATATTGGCTGTTATGGTCTGATGGATAGTTAACTATTAAAATCCTGTATAACCACACATCCCAACCCGGGGAGAATTAACTACCGGTAACAACATATCATCTCCACACTTATGTTTAGGAGCACATTTGTCACAAACCC
>Ga0302253_1001094_pt1 | contig 17893 bp, 11 predicted proteins | sample AAG_RA_Trp_MG_FD_193537 | JGI IMG/M metagenome (GOLD analysis project Ga0302253, IMG submission 193537) | Enriched activated sludge microbial communities from anaerobic digester in WTTP, New Holstein, Wisconsin, United States - AAG_RA_Trp | ecosystem: Engineered > Bioreactor > Anaerobic >...
GTCTCCAGGCGTTGATCGTGGCAATCGTCGCGAACGCCGCTTTCATGTTCGGACGGCCTCAGATCCGGAGCGTCCGAGCCGCAGGGCTGGCGCTGGCATCGGCTGGTCTGTTTGCCCTGAAAGTCCATCCCATCCTGGTCGTCATCCTCGCCGCAGGGGGTGGATGGGCCTTGCTTCCGGTCGATCCGCCGAGGTCCGCGAACCGTCCCGATCAACCGATCCGACCGACTTGGAAAATGGCGCTCGGGATCGCGCTGTGCGGCATCGTGCTGACGTGGATTCTGGGATTTTTCGATCCGATCCTGCGCGATCTGGTGTTCCTGATGGCCCGGATCGACCTGTTCGCGTTCGGAGGAGGATTTGCGGCGCTGCCAGTCATGTATCACGAAATTGTCACGCAGCGGAACTGGCTGGAGGCCCCGGAGTTTCTCGATGGCATCGTGCTCGGCCAGGTCACCCCCGGTCCGATCGTCATCACCGCGGCATTCATCGGCCGGAGCATCGGAGGCATTCCGGGGGCGATTCTGGCGACCATTGGCATCTTTGCCCCCTCGTTTCTCCTCGTGGTGCTGCTCGCGCCCCTGTTCGACCGGTTCCGCCGTCACCCCGTGTTCATGCGCTCCATCGCCGGCGTGCTGTGTTCGTTCACCGGATTGCTCTGCGCCGTGATCATTCAGTTTGCGGCGAATGTGTCCTGGACGGCCGGTCACATCGTGCTGGCCGTCAGCGCTCTCGCAGCCTTGCTTCTGAAAGTCGATATTCTGTGGGTCGTTGCGGTCGGTCTCGCCGCATCGATTGTGATCGCGCTCCTCTGATTGTAAAATACGATGATGAGGTGTCCTGAAATTTCCGGATGGAGGCTTTTTATGAAAAATGGCAATCGTCGTACCGGATTACGGATGACGGTTCCGCTTTACGTATGTCTGCTGCTGTTCGGTGTCACGCCGTGTCTCGCCGAGACCTGGCACACGGAAATCATCGAAGACGATCTCGCGTTTTGGGGTTTTCAGACCAGAGGCTTCGTCTCGGATTCGACCGGCACCCTCCACATGCTGATGAGGGGGAACCGGCTGATCTATGCGAGATGTCCCGAGGGGGGTGACTGGCAGGCCGAGGAGATCGCTCCGTCACCGTGCGGATTGGAAGCATCGATGGCCGTCAGTCAAAGCGGTATTCCCCATGTGGCGTATTACGATCCGAAGGCAAAGCGCCTGTTCCATGCCGTGCGTGAAGATGACGGCTGGCGGATCGAACCGGCGGGGGATCTGTATCTGGCCGGACGCTACAACTCGATCTGCCTGGACTCGATCGACAACCCCGTCATCAGTTTTCTCGCGCACGGCCCCCTCCGGTTATGCGTTGCGCGCTTGTATGATTATGGATGGGACATCGAGACGATCTGGGGGGTGGAAGTGGACGAACATTCCACATCCATCGGAATGGATGCTCAGGGACTGGTGCATGTCGCCCTGTTGCAGAAAAGCGAGCCTAAGAAACTCATTCTCGTATCGGAACAACACCAGGATTGGATGTGTCGCGCGATTGCTGAAGGAGAATCGCTCGGGTACGGACCTGTTCTGTATGCCAATGAATCAGGAGGCCCGTATGTGGTATACCAACTGGACCACACCTATTACTGTGCTGTGTTCCAGGATCCGAACCTTTTTGTAGAAGAGCTGCCTGAGGTCGATTTTTTTCGTGAATCATCCGATCTGTCGAGATCGGGATGTTTAACGATCTGCGGGTACCTGTCTCGCTCTTTCTCCGGAGATAACTACCTTGATCTTGATTTGTTTGTACGAACATCATCGGGATGGGTGAGAACTCACCAGGAGACGATGATCGACGACAATTCAGGGACGCCCGAAGTCACCCATCACTTTGATGAACACCAGCGATTGCATGTGGTTAAATCCGGAGGCATCTGGCATGACCGGTTCATCGAAATCGACCACTACAACGATGCCCTCGGAGACATGGATCGAAAGGTCATGATACGCGGGTACTACAATCAGGAGCCTCGCACCGCTCTGAACCCCGGTGATGATCGACCTCATGTCGTGTGGTACCGGTATGGCAGAAACCAACTCATGCATGCGGTAAAAACCTCAATCGGATGGGAACAGGAAACCGTTCTCGACTATCCCACAGGGCCCTGGATCGGGCAGTATTCCGTGACAATGAATCGTGATAACCAACCGGCAATCTGCTACGAAATCGGTGGCCAGTTGAGGCTGACGGTGAAGACGGAACAGGGATGGACGGATGAGGTGATCCGTGAAGGCGCCATGTGCGGACAGGTCGCGTATGATCACGAGGAACGGGAGCATGCGATTTACTACTATTATCAGGACAACCTCGCTGTGCTCGGTTATTCTCGCCGGCTCGACAACGGTGGTTGGCATCATGAGGAAGTGTATCGGGATGTGCGCCCGGTTCACGTCAGCTCGCATCAGTTGGAAATTGATGATTTGAATCGGCCTAATGTTGTGTTTCGATCGGAGCCGTATCAGGGAAGATATGGAAAACTGAGATATGGGTTACGATCGGATGGTGAATGGGTATTCAGCAACAGACTGGATTACCTGGAGGCAGAATGCCCTGATGTTGAGATATTATTAGGTCCGGACGGCAGCCTGAATATTCTGCATACCTTTCATTCCGGATGTGTGGGTGGCGCGGACCAATATGTGAATTACCTGAAGTTATCCGCGGTTGACCCTTCAGTTGTATTAATGGGTCATAGTGCATTGATGATCGATGGCGGTTCGCTGCAACTCACGCAATCGGGTCATTTCAGTATCCTGGGAACGACTGGAGCTCTGGTTCATTTTTATGGATTTGGTGAGTGTGGGACACGCACATGCTCGACGACGAACCCATATTTCAAGCCCCATTTCAATCACCGGATCGATTCACACGATTCGATCCATGTGGCCGGTGAATCGGATGGAATTGTCTACATGCGTCTTTCACGAGTTACGCACGGTGTCCGTTTGCAGAGCGATAACAGGGAATGGAATTTCTCGGGAAACCTGAAAGCGATCGTCTACCACGACAGCCTTGAAACCATCCCGGCCGCTCTCATCGTCGCCATGCAGTATGGCAACCAGTTCTGGTTTTATCCGAATTGGTCCACCGAGTTTCATGGGCATCCGATCAATTTGCTGCCCGCACCGTATGGCGCAGAGTATCAGATCGTCGACCGCGAATTTTCGACCGACACCGAATTCCACCTCACCTTCTGGGCGGCGCTCATGACCCCGGACCTGTCTCGGATCATCGGCGGAGATGACGGAATCGACTCGATCGACATCACCTGCTCGCCCTGGTGACCCGATGGATCAACTGACGGCATTCCGACACGCACTCCAATCGATCTTCGCCGATCGTCTCAAAGGCATCTACCTGCACGGCTCGATGGCCATGGGCTGCTTCAACCCCTCAACGAGCGACATCGATCTGCTGGTGCTGCTGCACGATCGCGCGCCAATCGATGCCTTGCGGGACCTGGCCGAGTCGACCCTGACGATTTCCCGCAATCCGTCACCGCTCGAATTTTCCGTCCTCCACGCCGCACAACTCGTGCCCTGGCGTCACCCCACGCCGTACGATTACCATTACAGCGAAGACTGGCGCTTCCGGACGACGGAAGACCTGCTGTCCGGCGATTGGAAACACTGGTACGGCCACCCGCTGTTCGACCCGGATCTCGCAGCCCACATCACCATGCTGCATCACCGCGGAATCTGTCTCGATGGCGAACCGATCGCACCGGCATTCCCTCCGGTACCGCTCGGTCACTTCGAAATGGCACTCGCCGTCGATCTCGCCTGGGCGCGCCGTCAGATCGACCGGAATCCGCTCTACGCCGTCCTGAATCATTGCCGGGCATGGGCCTTCTTCCGCGAAGGCCTGTTTCTGTCGAAGCGGGAGGGGATCGCATGGGCATTCCCGCTTGTCCCGCCGGATCACCGGGATACTCTGATGCAGGCCGGGAGTCTCTATCGTGATGGGATCGCCGCAAGCTTTCCGGTTGAACCGGCCCTGGCGTGCTGCGAGTATATCTGCGCCGAAATCGGTTCGCCGGTCGAGCGGATGGAGTGAGATCCTATGGTTTCGGAGCCGGTTGTGGTGATGCAGGATCGGAGACGTGAGGGGTTGCAGGCGGCTCGACGCTTTTCGGCGTCCCGTCTGTCGGGGCGGTGAGGGTCGTGTTTTTCAGCAAATCCAGATCGATACCGGCGCGGCTGAACACCTGTTCGATGATCGGCATCAGTCCCATGGCATTCGATTTCTGAAGCAGATTGAAGATGATATCGGGGACCTGGTTGGAAAACTGTCCCAGAGCGCCGGATTTGTTTCCATCCGGACCGAGCTGGATGATGCGGACTTCGTCGACGCCGGCCAGTCCGTTGCCGATCGCCTGGGCCATCGGCGCAAAGGTTCCCATACCGGCTTCGTGGATGGCTTTCCCGAGCGCGTCGATGATCTGCGGCAGTTTTTCGAGAATGAACATGAATTTACCGCTCTGATCGAGTTGCCCGTAGGCTTCCGCTTTCTTCAGCACACCTTCCGCTTCCGCCAGTAACTTCGCCTTGACGCCTTCGGCTTCAGCCGTCAGTTTTGCCTTGATCCCCTCGGCTTCCGCCAGAAGCCGGGCCTTGTCGCCTTCCGCCTGCGCGATCAGTTTGGCCTGCTCACCGGCAGCCTGCGCCTCGAGTTCTCGCTGAATGGCGGCGGCCATCGATTTGCGACCCTCTGCCAGAGCCGCCTGAGTCGCTTTGGCGGCATCTCCGTCTTTGGTCGCTTTGATCAATGCCGCTTCACCGAGTTTCTCCGCCGCCAACCGATCGCCTTCGGCGGTGATGACTTTGGCGTCCGCCGCTCGTTTCGCCGGCGTGATCACCTCAACCTGCAGCTGCGCTTCCTTCAGACTCTGGTTTTTCTGCTGCAACTCGGTTTCAGCCACAATCCGAGCCTGTTCGGCCTGAACCTGAGCGACTTTCAGCTTCTGAGACATTTCGGCTTCCGCCACTTCCGCCGCGATCGGAATCCGAGCCTGTTCGGCCTGAACCTGAGCCGTGTTCTGAGCGATCTGAATATCGCGGAGCCGTTCGGCATCCGAGATGGCGCGCCGTGACCCCGCCTTGGCGATCTCTCCGATCTGCAGGGCTGAACTGGATTTTTCAGCGGCTTCCTGGATCGCCACGGCAACCCGGATTTCCTGATCGCGAGTCGCCTCGGCCTTGCCGATCTCGGCATCCCGCTTGATTTCGGAAGTTTTCTGTTTTCCGAGCGCTTCGATGTAACCCTCGGCATCGGTGATATCCTGAATCACGAAGTTGTCGATGCGGATGCCCAGTCTGGCGAGATCTTCGGCAACTTCGTTCTGAACTTTGGATGCAAAAGCGGACCGGTCCTTGATCAATGCCTCGACTTCCATCGTCGCGACCACACCGCGCAGGCCGCCCTCGAGAATTTCCCGGGTCATCTGCTCGATTTCCTCGGAAGTCAGATCCAGCAACCGCTTTGCCGCTTCATAGAGCATGCTTTCTTCCGTATCGATCTTGAACGTCGCAACGGCTTCGACCGTGACCGGAACCCCCTTGGCCGTGACCACCTTGCTGACCGTGACCTTCGACTGATGCGCGCCCGTGAGCATCGTTTTGCAGGATTCGATGATCGGCCATACAAAAGCGGCGCCGCCCGAGATGACCCGGAATCCGTCCACGACAACCTGTGTGCGTCCGTCCGGTCCTGTGACGGTTCGCTTGTGCTTCCGTCCGAAGACGACCAGCGCCTCATTCGTTCCGACTTTGCGATAGTTGCCGATCATCAGTTTGATGGCGAGCAGAAACGCGCCGATGGCGAGCAACACCATCAGGAGCACGAATAAATTACCCATCGAAAACAATCCTTGAAGCTGATTCACATATTCCTCCTTGAGGAGTTCTCAGGGTTCTTCGGGCTTGACCAGTAAAACGGGTCCGCCGGAAATCCCTGTGATGGTTACGTGCTCGTTTTTTGCCACTTCGCGGGATCCCTCGACCGATCGGGCCCGCACGATCTGATTCCGGCCATTGCACTCGACTTCGATCTCACCGGTTGTCCCTGGCCCGATCGGAAGCAGAACCCTGCCGGTTCTTCCGATGAGCGATTCCGCGCGGTAACTCGAGGTGCATTGCTGATCGATCAGGAATTCGAGAAGCAGGTTCATGAGATATCCCGCGGCGAGACCGATGGTGAGGCTGAAAATGAACGAGAATACCGCGCGCATGTTGTAAAAGAGGAATATGGCGCCGGACGATCCGAAAAACGACAGAAATGCGCTCAGAACCTTGGTCGAAAACCAGTGAATCTGGTGAACGGCCGAATCATGGTCCCCCTCGATGACCGATTCCATCCCATCCTGATCATGATCGACACCGGGTTCGTGATCCAGTGAATGATCCATTGCCTGGTCGCTGTCATGACCGCCTCCCAGCAGAAATGAAAATGCCATGATGGCGAATCCGCCGACTGCCAGACAGATATAAATCAAAAAGAGAACCGACATGGTCGCCTCCGGGTTACACTCTGAACAGAGAGAGATTTGTACCCGATAAACGGAAAAAAATCAAGCGATGGGATGCCCCGTGATCGCTGGATCGCGATGCAGATCATTTCCAGTTGGCCTGTCGACGTTGACAAACCGTGAAACCTGAAGTAAATTAAGGATAATCATCGATTCAGACATAGCGTTTCCGGTGCGTCACGAGCGCCCGGAAGAAGTCCGCAAAATCATGGAGGTGCTCATGAAACAGGTTTACTCCGAGAATCGTTTTCACTGCGGATGGCTGATCGGCCTGAGCGTGGTTGCCTGGGTGGTCCTCTCGGGCAGCTTGGTGTCGGCCGCGATTTTATACGTCGACGATGACGACCCGACGTGCGGAAGCCTGAGTCCCTGTTACTCCACGATCCCGGCTGCCATCGCCGCGGCCGGCAACGGCGATACGATCATGGTCCGGCCGGGGATCTACTCCGACCCGCTGAACATTGAAGGTTTTTCCGGGTTAACCATCGAGGGGGCCGGAGCCGGGTCGGTCGTATTCCGGCCGGCGACGACCCTGCCGTTCAACGTCGGCGGATACGGTTCGGCCCGACAGTGCGCTATCCGCGTCGTGAATTCGACCGGAGCCGATCTGTCGGGGATGACCATGGATTTTGATCTCATCAAAGGCAATAACAAATTCGGTATTCTCTATTGGGACAGCACCGGTTCAGTCTCGGACAATGTACTCGAAAATATGTCAGCGTCGGACGCCGCCGGTTTCTACGGAGAGATTACGAGCTACTTCCGGGCGCCGACATTCACACCTACGGCTCGCGCTTCGGCCACGATTACAGGCAATACCTTCATCAATTGTGGTCGACTGGGTATTCTGGCTCATGATTATGTCGACATGCTGATCGAAGACAATCTCTTCTACAAGACCCTCGACGACTTCGGATATGCCATGGAACTTGGGTCCGCATCCGTTGCCGTGGTCCGGTCTAACGAAATGTACGGCTTTGACACGCCTGCCCTGTCCGATGGGAGCGCATCCGGAGGAATCTATATCGAAAACTGCTACACAAACACGGTGGTCGATCCGATCGTCAAGACCATGACACTCGAAGACAACGAGATCTACGGTAACCAGCAGGGTCTGATTGTCGGCAACCAGTTGAACGGATATGCCGGTAATGTCGACATCGTCCTGGAAGCCTTCAACAATCGGATTCATGACAACATCGAAGGGGGAGTCATTCTCGTGGACGAGGATGCTTCGGCCGGATCCTCCCTGACTGCCCACTGTCATCACAATGCCATCCTGAGCAATGGCACGACGAATTCCTACGGGTATTTCATTTATTCCTATGGTGACGGCAATATCACGGCCACGTTCGACAATGAACTGATTGCCGGACATACGGTCGGTTTCGAAGTGTATGAAACTGCGTCTGTTGCCAGTATCTATTCGGTGTCCATCCACCATTGCTCGATCGAGAATACCGATGGTCTGGACGCTTCCATTGCCGGATTGACGATCGATGCGTCATGCAACTGGTGGAACGCGAACACTCCGGTCGACGTGGCCGGTATGATATCCGGAACCGGGCCTGTTGACTACACGCCCTGGATCCATGTCGGCACGGACACCGATATCGCTCCGGGTTTTCAGCCCGATCTGTCGTATCTCCATGCGGACGATACGTCGGTTCAAACCGGTTCGAGTCCGCGGATCACCGAGGCGATCGGCCGGGTTGTCACCGGCGGAACGGTCCAGGTGGAGGCGGGTACTTACACGGAAGACATTCTGATCGACCGGGCCCTGACTCTGCAGGGAGTGGGCAGCAGTTCGACCATTCTTGTGCCGTCGGGCATTCAGACGGATTTCTACTTCCTCAGCATGACCCATGTTCTCGTCGGTGCCGATGACGTGACGATCCAGGCCCTGCAACTCGCAGGTAACGAATCGATCTGCGATGAGGGAATCATGATCGAAGATTTCGATGGCACGGCACCGCTCGTCGTGACTTCCGTGCAGGTTCTCGACTGCGACATCCATCATTACAACAGTGACGCCGTTTACTGCATCGGCGGGTACGATATCATGACCGGCATCACCATCACGAACAACACGATTCACGGCATCCGGTCGGCCAATCTGCCGATCGGCTGGAACCCGACCGGTATCACCCTGGAAAATGCCGCCGGGACGGTCTCGGACAACACGCTCTCGGAGTCTTTTGTCACCTATGGTATCTGCAGCTTCATCGACTCCGGATACTCCAACCTGCCGGCACCTCCCCGGATTCTGAACAATGCGATCACGAATCTCTATGAACCGATCGTCAGCGGAACGAGTCGTGACAATCGCGCCATCATCGCGATGTCGCCTGCGGCAATCGAAGAAAACGTGATTACCAACACCAATTACGGCATCCAGGTCCAGCTGGTCTCGGCCGTCGGTGGTCCATTCGATGGAGACGTCACGGTCCATGCCAATGAGATCTACGATCTGAGACCCGGTCCGGAGTATGGAAACTCGGCAGCGCTGTACCTGAACACCATCCAGGGCCAGCCATCACGAGTCGTGACGGTATCGGACAACATCGTCGACGGCGTGAACGGAGATTCCAACGATGCCCGCGCTCTGGTCACATGGGTCACATCCGCTGGTACGATTTCGTGGCTGAACAACACGATCACCGGGTACGGTGAAGGGTTGAATTTCAGGCAGAATCTCGCGGCGACGCTGATCGATGGAAACAGCTTCAGTCTCAGTGCGATCGAGAACGATCCGACAGAAACAGAAATCGGAATCTGGCTTCGGGAGGGCAGTATCGGTACGTTCTCAAACAACACCATCGATGGATATGACACGAATTTTTACCTGCCGGGAACGTCGGATGGAGTCATAATCTCCTGTAATGACATCCTGAACGCAACCGAATACGGCATCCATCTGACACCCGAAACCGGGTTCCCCAACCTGAATGTCTCCGTCCGCTTCAACAATATAATCGGCAACCAGGCGGCGGGTCTTCAGGTCGAGACCAGCGCACACACCGGATCCGTGTTCGCCGAAGACAACTGGTGGGGGGACGAGGATGGTCCGGCAGGCAACGGACCGGGGGATACCGGTGATGCCGTATTCGGGGACGTCGATTATTCGCCATGGTTTCTGACCGAGATCGGTGATCCCTGCCCGCCCGCCGCAACACCGACTCCTGATCCCACCGAAACTCCTGCGAACACCCCGACCCCGACCCCCAGCACTCCACCGGGAACCCCGACACCGACCCCGACACCTCTCCCGGTTCCGACGAACGGGCCGATTGGAATCGGTTTCCTCTTGCTGACCCTGAGTTTCCTGTTGGGAGGCGGACTGATTTTCCGAAAGGGTTGATCCATCTCTGCATCGCGACGCCTTGCAGACTCGACGAATGAAATGAGCCACTAGCCACAAGCCACCGGTTTGCATATACTGCACCCGTCCGATCCTGCCGCGGATCGAACGGGAAAGGAAACCCGCATGCGTTCATACGATTTCATTCGATCGAGTTCCGACTGTGCCATTATCTGGAAGGAGGAACGGATATCCTATCGGGAACTGCTGGCGCATGTTGCGCAGTATCGCGAGCTGTTCTCCGGGATGAAACCCGGGAAAATCGCCATATTTTCTCCCAACCGACCGGAATGGGCCTACGCGTTCTTCGCGGGCTGGGCGGATGGTGCGGTCGTCGTCCCGATCGACTGCATGGCATCGGCCGATGAAGTCGCGTTTATCCTCAATGACTGCACCCCCGAAGTGATTTTCTGCTCGCGGGACACGGAATCACTCCTCAGACTCGCATGCGAACGACTCACCTACCGTTTCACAATCATGGTCTTCGACGATATTTCCGTGCAGGCGACCCAGGCGATCCCGGACACGCTGACGATCGAGGATACCGAACGGACAGCCGTCATCATCTATACCTCCGGGACGACGGGGAGCCCGAAAGGGGTCATGTTGTCATTCGGTAATCTGATCGCCAATATCGATGCCGTATCGATCGAGATCCCGATCTTCACGCCCGAACGTAAGGTTCTCGCACTCCTGCCGATGCACCACATCTTTCCCCTGATCGGAACCCTGGTCGCTCCGGTCGCGGTCGGCGCCACCATCGCCTTCTCCCCCGGAATGACCTCGGATGCCATCATGGCGACACTGAGTCACGGGATCGCGATCATGATCGGTGTTCCGCGTCTGTATGCGGTCATCCGAAAAGGGATCATGGACAAGATCAATCAAAAGACCGTTACGCGGTTGCTGTTCAAGCTGATCCGCCTGATCAATGTCCGCGCGGTGTCGAAACTCGTGTTCCGGAAAGTCCACGATAAACTGGGTGGAAAGATGGAGTATATGGTCTGCGGCGGCGCCAAACTCGATGAAGATGTCGCTCGGGACTATAAAGCGCTGGGATTCGAGATGCTCGAGGGGTTCGGAATGACCGAAGCGGCTCCCATGATCACGTTCACCCGTCCGGGGCGCTGGAGAATCGGGTCGGCGGGGGAAGCCTTGCCGGGACTCGAGATCCGGATAGCCGAAAACGATGAAATCTGTGCGCGTGGCCCGAACATCATGCAGGGGTATTACAACCGGCCCGAGGAAACCGCCGAGATTCTCCGGGAGGGCTGGCTGCACACCGGAGACGTGGGATTTGTCAGGAACGGGTTCATCCACATCACGGGACGGATCAAGGAAATCATCGTGCTGCCGAATGGAAAGAACATCAATCCTGCCGAGATCGAGACCAAGCTGACCGAGATGTCGGCCTGCATTGCCGAGACCGCCGTGCTGTTTTACAAAGAAGCGCTGCATGCCCTGATTTATCCCGATTTCCGGCTGGTCAGCGAAAAAGGGATCCTGAATTTCGACGAGTTCGTCCGGTGGGATGTCGTCGACCGCTACAACCGCGCGGCTTCTCCGGCCAAACGAATCTTGCAGTACACAATCGTCAAGGAAGAAATCCCCAAAACACGACTGGGCAAAATCCAACGGTTCAAACTCGCCGAACTCGTCGAATCGCGTCAGAATCGGGAACGCCATGCGCCACCCGAGCCGGGATTCGAGGAATATCAGGTCATTCGGGATTACATGAAGGAACAGACACGGTCGGAGATCCGTCCGGATGACCATATCGAAATCGATCTCGGCATGGATTCACTCGACAAGGTCAGCCTCCTCACGTTTCTGAATTCAACATTCGGAACCGACATCCGGGAAGACGCCCTGCTGCAGAATGCGACTGTCGAAAAGCTTGCGCAGTATCTGAGAGAAAAGAAGCAGAAGATGGCCGTCGAGGTCGTGCGCTGGGGAGCGATTTTTAAGGAACATGTCGATCTGACGCTCCCCAGACGATGGTTCACGATGAACCTGTTCCGGAATACGGCCTCGGTTCTGCTGAAGTTCTATTTCAGGATGCGAGGTGAAGGAGCGGAAAACATTCCGGAAGGGCCATGCATCATCGCGCCGAATCACCAGAGTTTCATCGACGGGTTGTTCGTCGCGATCTACATGAAATACAATGTGCTTAAGGAAACGTATTTCTACGCAAAGGCAAAGCATGTCAGGAATCGTTGGATCCGCGCGCTGGCCAATCGGAATAATGTCATCGTCATGGACATCAATCGGGATCTGAAACAGTCGCTTCAGAAACTGGGTGAGGTGCTCAAGAACGGCAAGAACATCATCATTTTCCCGGAGGGCACGCGCACACGCGACGGTCGCCTCAACACGTTCAAACGCACATTCGCCATCCTCAGCCGAGAACTCAATGTCCCGATCGTGCCGGTTTCCATCAAAGGCGCGTTCGAAGCATTCCCGAAAGGAAACCGCATTCCCCGGATCTGGTCGAAAATCAGTGTGACGTTTTTGCCGGCGGTCTATCCCGAAGATCGGGATTACGATGCGATCGCCGACACGGTCTATCAGCGCGTGCTGGACAATCAGAGCGCTCCGTGAGTGCGGGCACATGCGCCATACGATGGAGGATACATGAAAACAACGGGACAAACATTCATTGAAATGACGAAATACATCAACATGAGTGAATCAGACCAGACCCGAGGGATCGTGCAACCTCCGGTGGAACTGCCCGTGCCGGACGGCATGAAACGGATCGAGCTTCCGGATCCCCGCCGCTTCGTTCCGGCACAGACGGATCTGACGAAGCTGATCGAACAGCGGTTGAGTGTACGTGAGTATCAGGACGAGTCGATTTCCCTTGATGAACTCTCGTATCTGCTGTGGAGTTCCCACGGAATCAAGCAATCACATCCCAAGTACACCTTGCGGACCGTGCCTTCCGCAGGCGCCAGGCATGCCATCGAAACATTCCTTCTGATCAATCGGGTCGACCGGGTACAACCGGGTCTTTATCGCTACATCGCCGGATCCCATGAACTCGGACTCGTTGGCGCGAAACCCGACACGGCGAGGCAATTGACCGACGCCTGTCTCGGACAACATATGATCCTGGATTGCGCCGTCACATTCATCTGGATGGCGATTCCCTACCGGATGACCTGGCGATACGGAGAACGCGGATATCGCTATCTGCATCTCGATGCCGGCCACATCTGCCAGAATCTGTATCTTGCGGCGGAGTCGACGGGATGCGGTGCCTGTGCGATCGCCGCGTTCGATGACGACGCAGTCGATCGGATCATCGGAGCGGACGGCGATACGATGTTCACACTGTATCTCGCCGCGCTGGGCCGCAAACTGACGGCGTGACGATCCCCTGACTGCACTCATGAAGGAAGTCGACCTCTACCATCCCGTCAAACGGTTGCTCGAGAGCCAGGGGTATGTCGTCAAGGGCGAAATCGGCGAGTGCGATGTGCTCGCGGTCCGACCCGACGATGAACCGGTCGTGGTCGAACTGAAACTCGCATTCAGTCTCGATGTCGTTCTCCAGGCCGTCAACCGCCTCAGTATCTCCAGTCTCGTTTACATCGGCATCCCCTCGACATGCAAGGCATTCCGAAAACGCCGGCGTCACATCGTCAAACTGCTCCGGATGCTCGGAATCGGACTCATACTGATCCTGTCCAACTCGAAACGCAGCCGAGCCGACGTCGTGATCGATCCGGGTCAGTACCAACCGAGAATACACAGCGGCCGACGTCGGAAAATGCTGGGGGAATTCCAGCGAAGACAGGGTGATCCGATGCCCGGAGGCAGCGGTCGGAGGAAGGTGATGATGACGGCATACCGGCAGCGGGCGATCCGGATTGCGTTGTATCTCAGGGAACAGGGCCCGTCCAAGGCGGCGCACATTGCCAAAGAGTTACAGGAAACGGATGTCCGGACCACGTTGTATCGAAATGTGTACGGATGGTTTGATCGGTTGGGGGATGGGATTTACACACTGTCGCCACGCGGTATACACGAGATTGCAAGTCTGTGTATCGAAGTGTGAACAACTGGGTCAAGTGATCGGATTCAGTCAGTCGGATCATTAAAGAAATTGAACGATTGATCTTAAAAATCTGGTGGCAAGTTGTGTTGGGATTGTTATATACTCTAACCGGTTTGAGACTTAGTTATGCGTCCGTAGGGGTTGAATTTTATTCATGTCGGGATACCGTACTCGTACAGTTTTTTTCGTAGCGGTTGCTGCGGGTTTCATTTTTCTGTACGGATTTTTCCAGTGTTCCGATGATCGGGATCGAGAGCTATCGAGTCGGCCGATCGGGCTTGCGCCGAATCGGGTATCGGGTACGAGACACATCGGACTGATCGGCGATAGCTGGGTTGCGGACGGTCGGCTGGAAACCCCTCTCCGGGCTTCGTTTGAGAAGCGGGGAATCACGGTGCAATGCCGCAGCGAGGGGTACCGGGGGGCGGATAGCCGACGGATTCGTATGGAACTTTTCCGGCGAGATTCCCGAACCGGATATCAGATCGGCCTCCTGTCGGACCCGGAGATTCACCTCATCGTCGTCATCGGAGGAGTGAATGATGTGCTGGAGCATCGTGGACCCGTGCGATATGCGACTGAGATGATCCGACTCGCGGACGACTTGGCGGCGTTGGACATCGAGACCTGCATCGTTGAAATCGCCAGATTCGGGCATGGATCACGACCGAACATTCCACGGATGGAAGCAGTCTTGCGTTTCCTGCGAAAAGCGCTTTATGAAGACGGCTCGCAAGATCCGATCGTGCAATACCGAAACGCGTTACGTGAGCGTCTCAAGCGATTTCCGAACCATTCGACTCGACTGATTGATCCGGATCCTGTGATCCCTGATTATTCCGAAACCAGTGATCTTTACTCGAATGCCTACCATCTGAATACGAAGGGAGACTCCGTCCTGGCCGGTCTGATTGCCGGATCCCTGGCGGAGCATGTCACCGGGGAGCGCCCATGCACATCGAATACAGATTGATGCAGCGCTTTGAGCGTCTCCAAGGCTGGTTGACGCTATCGAGCCACCTTCGCGTCGGTCCCTCGGAAGTTTTACTGGAAGTGACGTCTCACTGCAATCTGCGGTGCCCCAATTGCCGGCGATCTGAATTCATTACACAACCGGCGCACATGGATCGGGATCTGTGTATGGGCATTCTGGACAAATGCCGGAACGAGGTCGAGATGGTGTTTCTCTTCGGGTGGGGAGAACCGCTTTTGTGGCCGCATCTTCCACATGCGGTTGAACGCTGTAAAGCGCTCGGGATCGTGACCGATATCACAACGAATGCCGCGTATCCTTTTTCAGAAGAGGTTCGGGCTGTCATGGAAGCGGGACCTGATCTGCTCATCATCGCCATGGATTCGCATATTCCCGAAATCTATGAGAAATACCGTCTGGGTGCTCGCTTTGATGATGTTGTCCGAACCAGTCGAGAACTGATTTCAGCCTGCAGGGCGGCCGGGAAAGGCACGAACATCGTGATCCAGATGATCCGATGGCCTGAAATGCACCGGAAAGAAGCCGATTTCCGAAAGTTTGTGCGCGCTCTGAATCCCGATGGAATCTCGGTCCGGAGATGCACGATCGCGGATCGACCTGAAAGCAGTATCACCAAGTCACTACGTCGCCGATCCTGCCCGATTCTCTGGCTTGGTCCTGCATACATTCGCGCGGACGGAACGGTATTCCCTTGCTGCACCCTCGACCGCTTTCCTCTTGGATCCCTTCACGAACATACCCTCAGGGAACTCTGGAACAACGACACGATGCGCCGGTTACGTCAACTCCACGGGAGTATCTCGTTCGATTCGCTTCCGGAATGTGCCGGATGCTACCACACATCCGACTCGGGATATCCTGCCTGTTATGCGCTGGCAGGATGCATTTTTAATGGGAGAACTGCAAGGCGCTGGATGTATCGCATCGATCGCCTGCTGGCCGGATGAGCCCGTGTCAGTCCGGATATCGCAGAATCGTTCATGCCGACGATTGATCGAACCGAAGGCGTCTATTTATATCCTCGTATCAGCGTCCGCGCATCCCTCGACCAGTCGCCGTATATTGGATTGGGCAGCAGGATCCAGTGCACCCCCCAGCGAGCAGCATGTATACGGGCCAACTCACGCTCCTTCGCATTGTCCAGCCCCTCGACGGATATAAAGTCGCCGATCTGATCGCCGATCATGAGCACGATGCGGTGTGTCCGGGCGACTTCCGCGCGCCGCGAGGTCTTGTCGCGCGTCCAACCGACGGAATCGTTCCTGAACATGACCTCGAAACGTGCCGGATCGTCGGCCGGGATGCCGAGCGCGATCAGGTTGGCGAGAGTATGATCCTTTTCCGGAAGACGTCGGTTCGTAATCGCCACGATCCGGACGCCTGCGTTCAGAGTGGATGAGATAAACTCGAGAGCACCCGGAACGAGTCGCGACCCTCCCAGATCCACGAACTCCTTGCGCTGGATATGAACTCTGCGCACCTGATCGATGATCACCTGCGCTTCGAACGCCGAGTTATCCAGGACGGTCTCGTCCAGATCCACGATCACCACTGGAGGCAGGGCCGCGTCCGGCGCAGGCTGTTCCACAGCCGCCGACCAGGATCGATCCGGATTCGCGAGCGCTTCTGTCAGACGCTCCTGTGCGAGGTGAAATGCACCGATCGCCAGGCCTGCGTATTCCGCCGAGGTTTGCACCCAGGCGACGGCGTTGAGCGTTGCGGAGTCGGGGCAGGGGGAAGAGGTCGGGGATGGTGACGATGCGGGAGAAGGGGAATCGGTCGAAAATGCCGGTTGAGGTAGGATGAATACACACAAGCTCAGCGCGACGAAGATCGACCGTGTCCAATCATGCTTCATGAGTTCCTCCGTTGAGGGGCGTTAAAGTCTGTCAATGGATCCGGTGGTGGGTTCGACTCGGAACCGTATATTTCATTATACTGAGATTGACACCGATTGTCCCGGCCGGACTCGACGATCGGCCGGCAGGATGGAGGAAACCCGCATGATGAGAGCAATCGTGCTGAGCATTGTATTCATTGGTATTCCGATCACGTTCGCGCTGGAGTATGCACCGGATTACGCTTTCACCGAGGTTCCGGATCCCCTGTCGGGCAACAACCCGAGGTATCCGCTCGTGCCCCTGGCGGAACCGGATCCCGGTGTCGAGTATTTCGAGCCGTCCTTCGGGACGATTCTGTTCAAGGCGACCACGCGCGATATTTACCATTCGCGGCATGAATACTCCCGATTCGATCCGTTCAACGTCGACCAATCCCTGATTCTGCTCGATCCGTCGGACGGTTGGGACGTCTACTCGACAGCTTCGATCCCCTTCAACACATCCGCGAATCTCGTGATCCAGCCCTCACTGTCCGAGCCGCGATGGGACCCCTCCAATGCAAATCTGCTGTGGGGATTCATCGATTTCAGCATCGTGACGCTCGACGTCACGACCGGTGATCTGACGACCATCGTCGATTTCACGCAGGATTCGATCATCGGTCCTCTGATCGCGTCATCGAATGTCTATCGGATCACGTGCAAGGACGAAGGGGAGCCGTCTGTCGATATGCGCTACTGGGGTCTGATGCTGCAGGGAGATGCGCAGGAGAACTATGAACCGGTGCATCTGTTCTGTTGGGATCGTGCGACCGGTTCGACACTGGGTGTGCGCACACTTCAGGAAAACGAACGGCTGATCGACTGGGTCGGCATGTCGTGGCACGGGAACTATCTTCTGATCGGATCCGACTACAATAACGGGGGACTTCTTGCGGGATTGGTCATGGCGACACGCGACCTGACGCAGTTTCACCGGCTGGATTACGCGACGGCGCATTCGGATGTCGGAATCGATGCGTCGGGGCGCGAGGTGATCGTCATGCAGAACATCAATA
>Ga0302253_1001097_pt1 | contig 17871 bp, 13 predicted proteins | sample AAG_RA_Trp_MG_FD_193537 | JGI IMG/M metagenome (GOLD analysis project Ga0302253, IMG submission 193537) | Enriched activated sludge microbial communities from anaerobic digester in WTTP, New Holstein, Wisconsin, United States - AAG_RA_Trp | ecosystem: Engineered > Bioreactor > Anaerobic >...
TTATCGTCACCAAAGCCTGGGAAAACGGTGAACCCGGCATTATCTTCCTGGACAGGATTGAAGAATCTAACCCCACTCCCGGTATCGGGGAAATCATGGCAACAAACCCATGCGGAGAACAACCACTCCTGCCCTATGAAGCCTGCAACCTTGGATCAATCAATCTCTCCAGGTTCCTTAAAGAAGATCAAATCGATTGGGATCGTCTGCGGACCACCATTTACCATGCTGTTCACTTTCTGGATAACGTCATTGATGTCAGTGATTACAAACTCGATGAAATCAAAAATATCGTACTTGGAAACCGCAAAATAGGCCTTGGCGTAATGGGTTTCGCCGACCTGCTTTATCAGATGAGAATCCCCTACAACAGTCTGGAAGGTCTTGATCTGGCAGAAAAAATTATGTCATTCATCCAGAAAGAAGCCAAGGAAGCATCCATCGACCTGGCTGAACAAAGAGGGTCCTTCCCAAACTTTGAACAAAGCATCTATCCCTTGCACGGCTTCAAAGCCATGCGTAACGCCACCGTCACAACCATTGCCCCTGCCGGCACACTTAGCATGATAGCCGAAACTTCCGCAGGAATAGAACCTGTATACGCAATCGCCTATACAAAACATGTCTTTAACAGCACTGAACTTACCTACATCAATAAAACATTCAAGAACGAATGTGAAAAATTACATATCTACAGTGATGATCTCATCCGCCGCATTTCCAAATACGGCTCTATCCAGAAAATCATGGAAATTCCAGGCGACATGAAAAAGTATTTTGTAGTCGCTTCCGATATTGCCCCCGAATGGCACGTCCGCATGCAGGCAGCCTTCCAGAAGTACGTTGATAACGCCGTCTCAAAAACCATTAACCTGCCCGAAGCCGTCAACATTGAAGACGTCCGCAATACTTTTATACTGGCCTACAAACTCGGCTGTAAAGGAATCACCGTTTACCGCGACCGCAGCCGTAAAAAACAGGTACTCTACAAACCGGAACTCACCCCGCTCGAAGAAAAGCCCTCTCAAACCAGCGCAACCATAAAACAGTCACAGCTTTCTTTGTTCAAAAAAGAAACAAAAAAAGCGGTCATCGGATTCAAGGGTGAAGAAGTAACACCTCCTCCAATCATCAACTCATCCAATTAACATTCCCTAAATGTCCGAAAAACTCGATAGAATCAGTACCTCAGCCGACCACATAGACGCCCTCGCGGACGGAAAAATCGACGCAAAAGATTCCGTCAAAATCGAGAATTTGAAAAACGAAGTCCACGAAAAACTCTTTGCCGCCGGTGACATCTTCACTAAAAAAGACCGTGAACATTACCTTAAAAGACTGCAAATAACCAGAGACACCGACTCCACCGAACTCGAAGCTCTTTCCACAGAAATTGATTCAGCCGCAAAAGAAATACAGCAGAAAACCAGGCTTTTTGAAAAAACCGTTAATGATTCCAGCCAATACTTTGGCTTCAACCAGAAAAGGAGCATCGCCGAAACCGAACAATGGATCGCCGCTTTCAAAAAACAGCCATTGGATAAAAAACGTGAATGGATTGATGGACTTAAAGGTCGCATTGAAGAACTGAAGGAGCTGCATGAAAAAGCCATGGCACTGGCCCCCGAACAGGGTGACCAAATAAACAGACTCACCGAAAAAGAAAAAAAGAATTTCATTGCCGAACGCATCCGCCTGCAGGCCAAAGCCAGAGAATTTGCCACTCTGGTTGAAAACCTGGGAGAAAATTTCAACCAGGAAGAACTGGCTCAATTTAAAGAGCGCTTTGAAGATACAACTGCCGATGAACAGGACAGGTTCATGGACGACTTTAAGAAAGAAGCAAAAACTAGAAACGGACTTAATGAGAAATTTGAGGAATACCCGAATGAATATTCAAATTTGATACCAAACTTTAAAAAACTGCGGCTGGACGAAAAAAAAGCCGCTCTGGAAAGGATAGACCGGGCTATGCATGACGACTATGTCCAGCAACTTTTTGGAAAGAACACTGATCCAAACGACCTGAACGACTTAAGAAATCATCTTTCTCCTCAAAGCAAAGCTGCGGCTTTGGACTGGTTTGTTAATGAAGCCACCCCTCAATTAAAAGGAATGGCCTTAAAGCTTCTTAAAGAACAGCTTAAAACTGAAAAAGCCCTGTCCGATCAGTACGTTAAATTAATCGGAGAGTTACCCAACCTAAGCCGCGCCGAAAAAGATGAAATGACCACAGCCTTTCTTAAAGGTGACTTTTACAGGAAAAAAGAACTCATCGCCGCAATGGAAAACCGTGTCAGGGAAGAACAGTCAACCCACGAATCAGTAAATAAAATCGATCGTGAATATGACCAGAAACTACAAATACAGCTTCAAAACAGGGTTATATCTCAAAAGACCCTTCAACTTGAAAAAGAGCTTTACGCCAAAATGACCGCACAGGAAAAAGCCCAGCGAAACCGTGAATTTGACGTACTAATCAACCCCCGGATTCAACTCAAAGATCGTTTTGAAAAAGAAATCCCCGAAAATATCCGTCTGGAAAACTCTGACTTTTACGATTTAAGTCACCAGAAACGCGGAGAACGGCTTGAAGCTTTATTAAAGATTGTAGAATTAAAGCAAAAAGATGGAGCAGAAAAAGTAAAAACCGGGGACAAACGGGAAAGAACAACCAAGGAATTAAGCCCCGAACAAAAACAGCAGGTTATGGAACTTAAACTTCAGGCAACCACCGGTGAATTAAACGAAGACTATAGCACCGCCCAGGACTGTTACAACGCCATCCTGACCATCGACCCTGAAGACGCAATGGCAAAAGAACGCCTTAATAAAGTACAGGCAAAACTTGGAATTAAATCCTCCGATCCGGACACCCAAAAAGCAAAAAATGCCGCCATTGATGAGGAAAAACAAAGCGCCGACTTTAAAAAACAGCGGCGCGATTTCACCATCCAGAAAGAGGTTACCAAATCAGCATACCTTAACGAACTGTATAATCAGGGACAGGTACAAAGCCAAAAGCGCGACGTCCACCTGAACTCCGCCGAAAAAGGTATTCAGGAACGTCTGTACCGTGAAAAGAAAATGGTACTGAATAAAGACGGACGCGCTGTAAAAATAAGCAATGCCGATCTAAACCGTTTTGAAGATCTTGGGGAAAATGACAAAATGGCCCTAAAAGAACAGCTTAGGAAAGGACAAAGTTATCAGGTTAACTTTTTGAATAATCACTTTCAGGTCACAAGTGACGGACAAATAATAAGCGCCGGCGCCGGACTGGAAAAAATCGACCAGCAGGAAAAAAATCTTAAAGACAGTCTTGCTAAACGGGTCCAAGGCAAACTAAAAGAAAAAGGACAAAGCCTGTCAGCAGCAGAATCAGACGCGCTTAAACAGAACCTCCAGACCGAAAAAATGGATGTTGACCTCAATAACTGATTTTGACAAAACCGACTGATTGAAAAAAAGGCCTTTATTTGATAAAATAAAGCGATCTTAAAGAATAATATGATTTACCTCCAGGATCTGGTATTGCTTTTCTTTCTGGCTTTCACACTGGTTCTACTGATAACCGTCATTTTAAACATCTTCTATCTTGTACCCTTTGTCCCATCTAAAAAAAGGGTCATCGAAAACATCATCACGCTGGCCGGTTTTAAGAAAGGTGAAAAAGTTTTCGACCTGGGCTGCGGAGATGCCCGCTTCCTGATTGAAGCTGAAAAAAAAGCTGGAATTGACGGAACGGGTTTTGAAGTTGCCCCTTTGCCGCTTCTTCTGGCTTATTTCAATAAGCTGATTCATAAAAGCAAAATCCAAATCATGATGCAAAACTTCTACAAAGCCGATCTTTCAAAAGCAGACACCATTTTCTGCTACCTTTTGCCGGAAACCATGGACCGGCTATCCAAAAAATTCCAGACCGAATGCAAAAAAGGAACACGGATCTTCAGCCACACTTTTCACATCAACAACATGAAACCGGTTAAAGTGTGGACTGCCGACAAAAAAAACAAACAACCAACTATTTATCTTTATCAAATCTGACATGAAAGACATTTTACTGGCCATCGTTTTTGTCCTGATCCTCATCCCCATTTTTCACTTTACCACCAACGTAGCCCCTAACGTCTTCACTACCGGATTCTTTGTGTTGATCATGATCCCAACTCTTATCACCCTGATCAACGGGGCACCATTTGTACCAACCCCCATGTCCGCCTGCAGAAAAATGATGAAACTGGCAAAAATCAAACCGGGAGAAACCGTCTACGACATCGGCTGTGGCGACGGCAGAATGGTTTATCTGGCGGCAAATGAACATCAGGCCAAAGCGACAGGTTTCGAACTCTCCCCGCTAGTTTATACTTTAGCCTTTTTTAGAAAACTGTTTTGGAGATCAAAAGCAAAAATCCGTTTCCGCAATTTTAAAAATCAGGATTTCAGGCAGGCTGATGTTATTGTCTGTTATTTAATGCCGGAAACACTTGTTCTCCTTCGCGACAAGATGGAAAAAGAACTTAAACCAGGCTCAAGAGTTATTTCATACGCATTTCAGATAGCCGGATGGAAAGAAGCCTATCGGGAAGAAAAAGATCCAGCCCAAAGCATTTCCCAAATCTGGGTCTACCAAAGATAAATTCCAACCGATTAAAAGCAATTAAACTCAACTTCAGGCCTATCCTGCCATCAACCTCCCTGTTCCAGCGCAGGCCTGCTTTTTACTTTTATCCAAACCAACCCTGCTAGCAAAAATGCATAATAAAAACACAACCACCACAGATCAAAATTGATTATTTTAATTGAAGCCAAAGGCAGAGACGCAAACAGGTGAACTCCGTCAAGCAGCAGCCGGCATAACAGCCAGCACAACGTAGAAACAATCAAATAAACAGGAAACAGGGGCATCAGCAGAAAAAGAACCACCGCCAAAAAGCCGCTAGCCATAATCAAGGGAATCAATGGCAGAAAAATAATGTTGGTTACTGGAGCCACCAGTGACAGTTGACTGAAATTATAAAGAATAATGGGCGTAGTAAAAATCTGGGCAGACAAAGTTACCGCCAGATCTTCACCAATTAAGGGAGGCAAATACCTGGCAACCTTTTTCCACAATGGAGACATTAAAATCAGTCCAAGCGTCGATAAAAACGATAATTGAAAAGAAACATCATAAAAAACAATCAGCGGATTAAAAAATACCATCATAAGCGCGCTGAAAAGCAGCACATTAACCGAATCAGCCCTTCGCCCGGCAAAAAGGGCCATTGTTACAAAGCCGCCCATAAGGGAAGCACGGATAACACTTGCCGAAAAACCCGTAATCGCTGCAAACACAAAAAGGGCTAATAAAGTTATGTAAAAACGCAGGCGCCGGCCGCCCGTTTTTAAAAGCAGAGCCATAATATTAATGACTAGCGTGATGTTGTACCCGGAAATCGCCAAAATATGGGTCAGGCCGGCCACACTAAAATCAGCCGCAACATCATCACCCAAACCTTTCTGTTCACCAACAAGCACCCCTTCCACCAGCGCGGCGGCCGGCGCCCCAAAAAGATCATTTATACTTCCCCCAACAAAAGATCTAAACCAGTAAAAGACAGACCAGAAATCATCATCATGCCCTTTTAAAACAACTTTAGGGAAATAAACAACTGCGCAAATCCCCTCTTTAGCCAGATATCCGGCATAATCAAAAACACCTTCTTCACCACCTTGAGGTTTTTCCAAGCGCCCCGCCACCCGCAACCTGTCACCATAACCATATTCCGGGAAACGATTAGTCAAAAGTAACACCTTTCCATTTAAATAAATCTTTCTGCCACTTTTTAAAACATCATCCAGTACCAGTTTATCAAGTATAAGCTTCAGCGAATTACGCCCCGTCTCTGCCGGAACAGCAACACGTCCTTCCAGAATAAAATCTACTCCCAAATCCCGGTAATAACACACATCATCCGGATTAATCCACTCTTTTGGCCAATATCGATACACACTATAACTCCCTCCGCCTAATAGCGCTATAAACAGCACCAACCACACTTTAATTCGGCTTCTTTTTTTCATGTAACCAGCCTACCTGCATCCCCTAAAATTTCTCTAAATAAAATCTAAACTTGACAAAAGGCAAATTATCATTATATTGTATTAATCTTTCCCCTGGTTTTCTTCCCATTGCCCTGTACACATGGATAATCACTCAAATCAGCAGATGGTAAGGACGCTTAAAGAAATTGGTTTAAAACCAAATGAAATCCGCATATACCTAACACTTCTGACTACCGGCGAAAACACCGCCGGCGTTATAGCAAAACGATCAGGCATCAACCGATGCTCATGCTACACCATTATCGAACGACTAATCAAAAGAGGGTTTATAGGACAAATAAGCAAAAACAACATCAACTACTACACTCCGGTAAACCCCAGCAACATCCTAAACCACCTCAAAGCAAAACAATACGAACTCGAAAAGAAAATCTACATCCTCGGCAAAAACATTACGAAACTCGAACCTATAAAAAAAGACCACTCGGCAAAACCAAAGGTGGTCTTTTTTGAAGGATTAACCGGAATAAAAAACATATTGGAAGATTCACTCAACTCCGAAGGAGGAATCAAAGCTTACCTGTCCATAGATGAACTAAATGAAATACTCCCTGAATATCTCCCCCACTACTTCGAACGCTGCATTCAAAAACAGTTAACTGTAAAAACCATACTGCCCGCCAGTGAAATCAGTTACCTGCATAAAATCAATCTGCAACGTGAAAACCACCAAATACGACTGGTTCCGCAGGATTTCAACTTTCATCTCAATCTTCTTATTTATAGCGGGAAAATAGCCCTCACCCCGGTAAAAGCCAACTTTGGCATCATCATTGAAAACCAGGATTTGTTTGAATCAAAAAACAGTATTTTTGAATTCATCTGGAACACCTCCGCACTTTTCGACAAAATTATGACCACCTCCATTGCCGAAAAAATAGCACTTAAAAAGGCTCCAAGGAATTACCCACTGGAGCCTTTTTAAACGATTTAACTGATTCCTTTTTACTGACCTACGGAAACTTCGCTGCCATCAGTAGTCAAGTCACCACCAAGGGAAGTATCGGTTGAAACTCCTGAAAGATCTGTGGTTGGCATTGCAGCTCCACCACTCATCATCATTAAGAGCGGAAGCATTTTCTCCTCTGTCAGTTCTTCGGCCTGTGGTCTTTCAACAGTCAAAGTCTTATTCATATCACCCAAAGCGACTTCAAGTAAAATTGTACCAGACTGTTCAGTTTCTCCACCCTTCATTGTAGCTTCAAGCTTGAATTTATTAGCCATTCCGCTGACTGTGCCTACCCAGACATCAATGTTCATGGTCATCTTGGCCAACTCTTCTTCCATGGTCTTCAGCTCAGAGTCGCTGATGGTTTGGCCTTCCTCTTCAGCCATCTTTTTGGTAAAAGCAATTGCGTTCTTGTTATCAATGGTTGATTTGAAATGCCAGCTTTGTTCACCCATCACATCCTCTGTAGCAACCAGGGTTGGTTTTGTAAGCACATTGGCTTCGCTCAACTGTTTTGCCAATTTCTGCTGAGCTTCCGGGGTAGCCTGAGTGCCGCCAGCCGTGGCTGAGGAACTTGCGCTGATTTCCTCTAATGCTTCCTGAGGAATCTTTGCAAACCACCACTTGTTAAAAAGAGAGGTAAGTTCAGTTGGTAATGCCATCTCTTTGCCTGGAGCTTCTTTAATACTTAATTTCATTACATTTAAATAGGCCATGTCCTTATCAATTCTTGCTTCAGCAGAAAGATCTGCCCCTGGAATCTGGTCGTTTGCAACTGAACCGGTTAAGTTCAAAACAACCTTAGGAGCTTTCATGTCCTGTAAATCCAATAAACCAGCTGCTTTAAGATCCATTTTATTTGCGCCTTTTGTCGGGTCTTTTGTATCACCCTTAAGACTTAAATCAAACTTCGCTGATTTAAGAGTCGCAAGCTTGGCGATACCATCCTTAATAACATCTTCCGCCGGTTTCTGCGGTTGTCCCGCATTGCACCCGGAAAGCAGAGCTGTAGCCAAAATCGCAACCGTTAAGCCGCAGATAAGGCCAGCTTTTCTAAAACCTTTCATAGGTAATTGTTAATAATAAAACAGGTAAAGACCCGTGCCAAAATATTAAAGTTATTACCGCAAAAGTCAAACTCATCAAACCAACTTCGTTTGACCATATAAAGCTTTAGATTTATATTTAATCACAATCTAAAACCAACCTTATGAAACACCGAAAACTGACCGTACTGGCAGCTGTTTCTCTTTTATTTTCCATAAACTGCACTACCACCAAAGCTTTTTTTACTGATGTAACCCCGACTAACGTTCATTACACAGCCATCACTTATCTTCAGGTTAATAATGTTATTAGTGGCTATACAGATGGTACTTTCAAACCTCTCCAGGAAGTCACCCGTGCCGAACTTTTAAAAATAATTATAGGAGGAAGTAAAATTCCCCTGGATGTCTCAGCTCCAAGCGGATTCAGCGATATCGATGAGTCTGCCTGGTACGCCCCCTATGTACGTAAGGCCAAACAGCAGGGATGGATAAAAGGATATGAAGACAACACTTTTAAACCGGCTCAAAATGTCTCCAAGTCAGAAGCAGTTAAAATCATCGCCCTTGCTAACGATTGGAACATCCCCTCCTCCATAACCTCGGCACCATACACCGACACTCCGCTTACAGCCTGGTTCACTCCCTATATCTCAATCGCAAAATCAAAAAATTTCCTGGAAGAAACCTCCCGCTTTTACGGACCATACAGCTATATGAACCGGGGACAAGTCAGCGAAGTGCTTTTCCGGATTATGATCACTTCAGCTAATAAAGCTACCAGCTATAACCCGGTGTTTTCCCAAAATTTAAGTTTGCCCGAATACACAGTCCCCACATCTCTTCCATCACAAAACACTGCCAAAGAATTAAGCCCCGCCGAACTATCCCAAATCCAATATCAGGAACAGCCAGCCAGCTTTTTTGAAGGATTAAGCCTAAATAGCACCTTCCCAAATACCTATTACCTTAATGAAGTTTATTATTTTGAAGGCAAATTTACAGGCAGTACCCCAAAACAGGTCTTTGCGTTCCTGGCGCCGGAAGGAGAAACCGATTCTGCCAAATACATAGATTATCTTGGCGAAATCAACGGAAACACTTTCAAAATTCCTGTCATTTTCCGAAAAAGCGGAAACTACCGGATGGGCATCATTCCGGGCGAATCAGGAGAAAGCAAAGTACTAAACATCCGGGTACTGGAAGGCTACCCTTCGGCCGGTAAAACAGCCAACACCAATACCGTATCCACTCCCCAGTTATCCTATCAAAATTTTAATTCAGTCGTTTCATGGCAGGCCAACAATAATACCCTTATCAAAGTAAATTTCATCCAGGGATCCCGTAACCAATATTTCCTTTTTAGACAAAACAGCAATAACTTCAAAATACCATACGCTGACCTTTCCGGGTTCCAAAACACCCAAACCCAGCTCTACATCCAGGCCGCGCAAAGATCAACTTCAAACCCGCTGCAACTTTCCACAGGATGGAGTATCAGCCCTGCCAAAACTTTTTCAGCAACAACTCATACCTATTCTGAAGTCGATACAAATTCCATCACAGTAACTTCATTCCCCGGGCTCAAAAGCAGCCCCCAAAAAATCACCTTCTCCGGAACAGCTAAAAAAGATATCGCTTCCGATGCTTACATCATCAAACCAAACGGACAGGTAGACAGCATAACATTACAATCATCCCTTCCTCTTAAAGATTTAACTGATGGTGGCACAGCTGTTTCCGCAGGATCAACCTTCACCTTCAATTACACTCCCTCTTCAATTGGCACCTACTCGCTTGAAATAAATAACCTTTCAGGCCTGGCCGTAATCAACATCCCTGTCTATATCGGCAATGGTTACCCGCTAACACCGGACTATTTCGACCTGCACGAAAACGATCCGGTTCCTGATTCCTATAACCTCACTGACTACCGCACCCAACTGCTTAAATTAATCAATGATGACAGGGCAAAAGCAAAACTTGCCCCTGTCTCCATTGATTTGCCATTAAACAACCTTGCCCAAAAACACGCCCAGGATATGCTTACCAGAGACTTTTTTGGACACATCAATCCCGACAACAAAACCCCGGATGACCGCCGTCTGGAAGCCAATATTACAACAGCTGTAGGAGAAAACCTGGCTAATGCCCAGGATATCTACTTCACCCACTATGGGCTTATGCAAAGCGCCGTCCACCGAAAAAACATTTTGAACCCGCTCTGGACCAAAGTAGGCATTGGTATGGTAAAAAACACCGACGGCAACTTCCTCACCGTGGAAGAATTTTCATCCAACCCGCTAACTGAAACCGATCTCAACAACATCGAAAATAATCTTATTAACAGTTTAAACAGCACTCGTTTATCCCGGGGACTTTCAACATTATCCAAAGATGTAGCCCTAAGCGATATTGCCAACAACTGGAGTCAGATCATGGCCAATCAGCAGTTTTTCGGATTTACCGCTCCCAACGGACAGACACTCGCCGAACTCATAAACTCTATTAATACCCAACATTCTATTCAGGCTGTCATCCTGGAAGCCAGCCTGGAAGAACAGCTTACCAGCGAGATCAACACCAACAGCCAATCTCTTGATCCGGAATGGACAAAAATCGGCATCGGCATTAAAACGGACAAAACCGGGGCTCTAAAAACCACCATCCTTTATACAGATTGACGCAATTAAAATCCTTAAATTTGGTTTGATTAAAAAGCGAAAAACAATAAAATATAAGGGCCTTTTTAGGCGAACCTAACCAAAACAGAATGGACTTCAAGACACGCCGCATCGGTAAGCGGGAGCATTCAAATACGCCACCGTACCTTAACAAGATCAAATCAAACCCCGAATTGAAAGCGCACCTTATCACCATCGGGGGCGGACTTTTGCTAATTCTTATACTTGTTTTCATTGGATTTCAGGTTATCCGCAGCCTGGATTTTTCATCGATCATCTTTTCCTTTGGCCAAAAACTTCAGACAGCCCCAAGCGGAAGGACTAACATCCTGCTGGCCGGCATCGGCGGGGATAAACATGATGGCGGAAATCTAACCGACACTGTCATGGTTGCAAGCATCGACTACGACCAGAAACTTGTGCCAATGGTCTCAATTCCACGCGACCTTTACGTAAAAACAAGCCAGACCGGTAAATCAAAACTTAATGAAGTTTTTTGGCTGGCCAAAAAACAGTACGGCAAACAACAGGGACTTTATGTCCTAAAAGAAGTTGCCAGTGAAATCCTGGGACAGGACATCCAATACTACGTAAAAGTAGATTTTGACGGTTTCGTTAAAATCGTCGACGCCCTTGGCGGTGTTGATGTAGACGTGGAAAAAGACATCTATGACGTTGAATATCCATTAGGTGAAACCATCAACTACACTACCTTCTCATTAAAAAAAGGGCTCAGGCATCTGGACGGAGCCACCGCCTTGAAATACGCACGCAGCCGCCATGGTAAAGGCAATGAGCGGGGAGATTTCGATCGTGCCCGCCGCCAGCAAATCCTGCTTAACGCCATCAAGGAAAAAGCTTTTAGCCTTAATATCCTCACTGACCCTGGCAAAATAAAAGCCATCTACGATTCTGTAAGTGAAAGTATTGATACCAACCTGACCCTGGGCGAAATCATTGAAATGGCCAAAATAGCAAAAGATTTCAACAAAGATGCTATTTTCTCCACCGTCCTGAACGATGACCCGACAGAGTGCGGAGGTTATGTTTACACTCCCGCCCGTGAATATTTTGACAACGCTTCAGTAATGCTGCCAGCCAGCAACAAGTACGATTATATCCATGATTTCACCAACTTTGTTTTCAACAACACTTCTGCCATCAAGAAAGCCGAAGGCATCCAGATACTCAACGGGACAAAAACCCCCGGCCTGGCCTACGAAGTTTTCGGGGTCCTAAGCCGTTACTGCATGAGTACTGTTTACTACGGCAATGCTGAAAATCGCGACCAGGAGAAAACCACCATTTATTACAAACCGGGACCAAAAGGCGAAAAACCGCTCATTCTCGATCAGCTCACCAAACTTATTCCCGCGCAGCTTGTTGAAGACATCCCTGCAGAAATGATGACCTCTGAACGGCGCCAACAGGCTTCAATCGCAATTGTTCTGGGACGCGATTATCTTTCACATCAGCTTCCAAACCCTTTTGACTCACTCAAATACCTCTACGCCCCGGCAAGCACAACTCAACAAAATCAGAATTCCACGCAAACATCAAAACCTGCGACAACCAATTAACAGAGCAAAATGCTGACATCACTTATCAGTCTGTACATCATCTCGGCGCTGTCCTCAAGCGACCTCCCGGTCCAAACTGCCCAATCACTCCCCTGGGATGGCAGCAACCTGCTTACCGCCGAAGCCGTCCCTCAAAAGAAACCTGAAAACATTTCGCCTGTCATCAAGGCAAAATCAGCAATCGCCGTAGACCTGAAAAGCGGTTATATCCTTTTTGAAAAAAACATTTTTGAACCACGCGCCATCGCCAGCCTGACCAAACTTATGACTGCAACCATCGTCCTTGAAGAAAACAATCTTAATGATGTCGTAACGGTAACATCCCACGCCACTACTACCCCCGGGTCAAAAATCTGGCTCGCCCCAGGAGAAAAAATCACCATTGAAAATCTTCTTTACGGAGCCTTGGTCAGTTCAGGAAACGACGCGGCAGTCGCCCTTGCCGAATATAATAGCGGCAATGTTGATTCCTTCATCCAGAAAATGAACCAGAAAGCTTTGGAACTGGGACTCTACCAAACCTCCTTCATCAACCCAACTGGTCTGGATATCGACCAGTCCGCCCAAAAACCCACTACCACAAAAGACACTCCAAATAACAACGTAAACGGACAATCGGCTGGCACAAGCCAGCAGGGCTTACAGCAGATCAATAAACAGGAAATTCTGCCCAAAGACAACTACTCCACCGCTTACGACCTGAGCCTTCTGGCCCGTTACGCCTACGGAAAATCTTTCGTACGGCGCGCGGCAGTTAAAAAAGAGATGGAAATAGCTTCCACCAACGATCGCACCAAACACAAACTGGAAAATACCAATGCCCTGCTTGATAGCTACCTAAAAGTACTCGGACTTAAAACCGGCACCACCGACGAAGCCGGCGAGTGCCTGATTACGGTAATTGAAAACGAGCACGGAAACCAGATTCTGACAGTAATTCTGGACAGCCCGGACCGTTACAAAGAAACCAAACTCCTCGCGGACTGGATTTTCAGAAGCTATACCTGGTAAAAGTTATTTCGCCCATCTAATAAAACCACCCATGTTCGATATCCAAAACCTGCGCAACCTTATCCTCATTTTCGGTTCATTGACTTTTACCTTCATCATTACCCTGATTCTGGCACCCGGTTTTCTTAAACTCCTCAAAAAATACAAATGCAGCAAACAGTTGCGTGAAACCGCTACTACCGGTGAAAAAGCCGCAATTTTCCAGTCACTACACGCCCAAAAACAGGGTATACCAACAATGGGCGGCATCCTTATTTGGGGATCAACTTTATTGATTTTAATCCTGTCGCAAATCTCATCTGCCATTCACCTTACCAAAAACACTCTTATCAACCGTGAAGAAACCTGGCTCCCCATCTTTACACTGGTAACCACAGCCCTGCTTGGGGCTGTCGACGATTATTTCAACATCCGCGGATGGGGCAAAAGTAAGGGAATCAATGTAAAACCCAAGTTCCTGTGGCTTACCGCTTTTGCGGCCGCCGGCTCAATCTGGTTCTATTACAAACTTGGTTTTAACTACATTAATATTCCCGGCATTGGAGAAATCCAGATTGGACTTTGGTACATTCCCCTCTTTATCTTCATCATCACCGCCACCAGTAACGCTGTAAATATCACCGACGGCCTGGACGGGCTCGCCGGCGGCCTGCTCATCCTTGCTTTTGGAGCCTTCGCCATACTCGCTTTCGCCAAAGGTCTTTTCATTTTAGCCGCCTTCTGCGCGGTTATCGTAGGAGCCTTAATTGGTTTCCTCTGGTACAACATTTTTCCCTCGCGCTTTTTTATGGGCGATACGGGAGCGCTATCCCTTGGCGCAACGCTTGGCGTTATAGCAATGATGACCGACTCCGTTGCTATCTTACCATTAATAGGCTTCATCTTCGTCATTGAAGCACTCTCCGTCATCATCCAGGTCTTTTCCAAAAAGTTCCTGCATCGCAAAGTTTTCCTTATAGCACCCCTGCATCATCATTTTGAAAAGCTGGGATGGCCCGAACCAAATGTGGTCATGCGCTTCTGGATTATCGGCGGCTTTGTAGCCATCCTCGGCACAATCATTGGCCTCCTTTCCATCGCCGGAATCTAAACAAAGTGTGATAATTTTTACTTTATCCTCGCGTTTGGAGTTCCCTCACCCTCTTTTATTACCATCACGCCAAGCTGATCAGGCAACACGCCCTGGGTGGGATCAATAAAATTAACCTGACCATTATTTTCTACTAAACCTTCAAGAACAGGGGCAATAAAAGGAGCATCTTCACTCTTCCCCACCAGATAAGATTCAAACAGATCCTTCAGATTTACCACTACCTCCTGAGGTAAAAGTTCCGGCATCTTATCCAGTGATCCAACCAGCCTGCTTAACATCTTCTGGCGTAAAAGCTCAACCTCATCCCTGTAACCAGGCTGATTCTGCTCTATTAATGTCTGCTCCACCGCAGTCAAAATCTTAATCTGCCCAATCTGGCTTTGAACCATCTCCACCAGATGGTCCTTAAAATCACCGACGTTTTCCGGTGTAATCACCAGACTGAAATTGGCCATCTGCTGCTTGTAATCACGCAATACCAGCATCGCTGATTCATATTTACCCTTCTTCAAAAGCTGCTGGAACTCAAGCAGTCTGGCTTCTGCCTGCGACAGCTTAACCTGCGCCCCTTCTACAGCTGTACCAACCATTGCCAATTCAGCAAACCTTACCGCCTCCTTGGCCCTGTATAATTTGTCACCTGGTACAAATGAAGCCAGATCCTTGGTCTGGGTAGATATTTTCTCTCTTATGACTTCCCTTACAGCCTTAGCAGACAAAGAGTCTGTCTCTGCCAATACATCGATATCTGTAACCAAAATCGTTATGCTTTTCCTAAACTCAGCCAATAGATTATTGCCTTCACCCAAAACCCCACGCACATACATGGTTTCAGCCTTCAATAACTTGCCATAGACCACATCAAAACGTCCTTTCATTTCCTCAACTTTCTTGCTGTTTTGCTGATCCGGAGCAACCACAGCGGCGACTGCCATAACCGGAGTTGACTGCAAATTATCATTTGCTGTTAGAATTTTCTCCTTCTGTTCAGCAAGCTTTAGGTCATACGCCTTATCATCACTAAGGTTCTCCGCAACCCACTTCTGCTCCTGTTTATCTTTTTTCACTACGGTATCTGCGCTTTCCAGCTTGATATCTCCTCCCTGGGAATGGCCTATCTCTGCCTGATATCCCTCAACTACGGTCTTGGCCTTAACCGCCACCGAGTCTATTTTTTTCACATCAACCACATTATCAAATACCGTAATTTTGGTATTGTCACTGTTTACACTAACATCAAACGCCGCCTTGTTTGTCACCGTTGCCTCAACCTTGCTGGTCTGCACTTTAAAAGTGGCGTTATCATCAGTAAGATTGACCACCTTATTCCAGACACGCCCTTCCTTCACATAAAGTTCCACATCCGTTGCAACCGGATTCATCGGCTCAGAATAAAGCCTTTTAATTTCAACATTGGTGTTTTCTGCCATTCTGGACACACTATCATCCAGAAAATGCACCGAGGCAGAACTTTCATCACGGGTCAAAATCACATCGCCTTCTTCCAGCTGAAAAGAAACCCTAGCCTGCAAATAAGCACCATCCCTGAGCACCAGCACACTCCCGTCAAGTTCATCAAAATAAGTAAAACGGGCAAATGCAGTTGGAGCCTCAAATGGCAATATCAGGAAAGAGGTCATAACAAAAGCAACCAGAAGCACACTACTTAAAGCTGTGCGTAACATATTGCTCTTCCTGAACCAGCCACCTTCAAAACCATAATCATATCCATTCGAAACTTTAGTCAAAATCCTCTCTCTCATGCTAAACACCTGCCAGGCCGGAGCCTTGACCGAACGGGCGATTTTCGTAATCCTAAAACCCAGCTGCTGTAACCCCACAGGAACAGTCTCCAATGCTTCACCTTTCTTAACAGCTTCCATAAGACGTAACTTCATATCTTTCTTCTCCACAGCCGAAATCACTGGCTTTTTAAGCAGCAACAACTGCTCCTCCAGCCGGCCCAAAGCCCCATCATCACTTTTTTTCACAAAATTAAACATAGCCCTAAGCTTTAATCCGTTAATCTATACGATAGAGTTGACATTTTGTTACGATAATTAATGATATTTCACTCCCATTTCCTCCAATACCAGTTTCAGGGCCTTCAAAGCGCGAAATTTCAATATCCGCAAACTTCCCTCTCCACGCCCCATAATCCTGGCGATCTCATGATTTTCCAGCTCATTAATATATTTAAGGACAATAACCTGCTGATAAGTCCTCTTCAATTTGGAAATAGCTCTAGCCAGAACTTCGCTTTTTAAACCGGTTTCTGCCATAGCAGCCGGATCACTGGAAAACTTATCATCTGGAACATCTATACTTAACTCCAAAGTCTCCCGATTTAAACGATAATGATCAACAACCAGATTATGGGCAATCTTAAAAATCCATGCCGAAAAATAATATTTACCAGTCCTGTAGATGCCGATATTTTCCCAAACCTTCAAAAAAACATTTTCAGTTAAATCCAAAGCCTCTTCCTTTCCAACCTTAAAGCTCAAATAACGGAAAATCGCATCCACATACATGTCGTAAATCTTGGCAAACGCTTCTGTATTGCCTTCCTGCGCAGACTTCACCAGCGCTTCAACTTCCTCTTTATTTAAATCTTTTATTGCCATACCTGAATATTCTAACCCGCGGGCATTAAAAATATTCCACTTTAATTAAAAAAAGAAGTAGCCAAAAACTAAAATCTTTATCAAATACCCAAAAAATGCTATAATTTTAAGATTAATTGTTTGCCAATGACACTTTTCAACACCGGAACAGGCACAGACAACCCATCTGTACCCGATAACAAACAGGTTCCACCGGGTACACCCGAAAAGACGCCAGAGTCTGGAACAACACCAACTCCGGAATCCAGACGTGTTGAAATGATGACTGAAGTCCAAAAAGAACAATTGCGTAAACTGGAACAGGAAAAAGCTCCTAAAGAACGACGGCAGTTGGCACTTCAAACCGAAGCGCAAGGCCCCAAGGCTACCGAATCATGGCTTAACGATGCCCCTAGGACACGTGGGACCGACACCCAGGCCATTGCCAAACTAAAAGACCGGGTTGAACAGGAATTCAGCAACCGCGCCGCAGACTTTGCCAAATATAATGTCGGTGCCGACAACATTGCTATCTTAAAAGAAGCTGCCGTTGACCTTATCTTCGCCCGCTATCAAAGGACAAACGATGAAAAAATGGATCCCTTTGGCCTGATTATTGCAGGAAGCGAAAAAGAAACCGAAGTTTGGGTAAAACAAAACTTGGTACCAAAAATTACCGGCCTGTTCGACAAGATGACCACTATCATGGGAGATTCACGTTATGGCTTCAAAAATGCCATGGAAGTTCTGCAATCATTTAGTGACTTTAATAAAGCCAATCTTGCCTCTGCCGG
>Ga0302253_1001098_pt1 | contig 17870 bp, 18 predicted proteins | sample AAG_RA_Trp_MG_FD_193537 | JGI IMG/M metagenome (GOLD analysis project Ga0302253, IMG submission 193537) | Enriched activated sludge microbial communities from anaerobic digester in WTTP, New Holstein, Wisconsin, United States - AAG_RA_Trp | ecosystem: Engineered > Bioreactor > Anaerobic >...
TTTTACGCAAGGCCCGCCCAGGCACACAGCGCGACAGGCCGCTGATGCGTCCCGTAACCGCGCCGTGTGACCATGACCCGCCCTCTCGGTTTCCTGTTGGTACGCGATCGCTTCAGTTGGACCCACCCGACAAAGCGAGCGACCGTCCGCTGATGCGTCCGGTAACCGTCGCTTTGTCCTCCCTCCCCCGACATGAAACCGAACTCCGTTCTATCGCTATGACTGCCCGCCCCTGGGCGGGAGGAGCGAAGCGGGAGGTGGGTAGTGGCCCAGCGGCCCGAGGGAGCGCCGCTTCAGGGTGCGAAGGTAACGAGCCGCATCAGCGGTGAGTCCGAGCCCCTGATGCGTCGCGCGACCGAGTCACTGAGCGTCTACGTTTTCGCATCAACAGCGACGAACACGATGCGAAGCATGGTGTGAGGAGCGGGCCAGATCAGCCGCTGGCGCCGGAGCATCGCGACAAGCCAGGGGCGTCATCCTACCAACAGGAAACTCCGGAAAGCAGCGAGGTGATGTGAGCGGAACGGGCGATAAGCCCGTGGAGACGAACATGACCGAGCGTCACCGGCATTCCCAAAAAAGAAAATTTATTTCTTCGGACGATATGCTGTAACTGTTCTTTCCGAAAATTGTCCATTCTGTTTCCGGGGTGGAGGTGCCTCTTTATCGAATATTGCATCAATATTATCTTCTAAATGCCTTGCTCCACTAGGTTCTAAGGCTCCAGTTTTTTTTGATTTAAAGGTCATAACATGAACACTCCACTTTATTACTAGGAAATTATATCGTTCGGGTTTTTAACCGTAGTGATTAAAATGATAGCGAACATGACCGAGCGTCTGCGTAACAACCGAGCAGCGGAAGATCGCCGCCCGCGTCGCACGTTTCGCACGACTTCGCCGTGCTCGCACCGCTCCGCGACCGGCTTGCCTGTTCTGTACATCTGTCGGGAAGCCCACACGGCGAGGGGCCTGGGGCCCCTTTGAGCGTAACCCCTTAAACTGATACTTTTATCGACGAAAATATGCGCGGGGATTTTGAGTACATTATGGAAATGAACGAATTTTTAAAGAGGGATAGCGAATAACTACTCAGTAACAGATTATTTCCAGAAAAATTTTACAAAAGTTGAAAAAATTGTAGAATCGAACATCATGTCTCGGTGCTCGGCTGGGGCTTTCCCTTTAAAAATGGTCGGTTTTCTCATCAGGACAACTGTTCTCCCGGGATATTTTTTCTCAATAACGATCATAATCCTGGTCAGGAGCATGGTATACCGACCGGCAGGACTACGGGAAACGATTAATCCTGTTCTCGCCAATTTCACTATGTGCAATTCCTCTCCCTTTTCATCTCCCGCATCATGAATATCGGCCAGGTCCAGCGACAGAGCCTGATCGTTTTCGGGTCCATCATTGCAACGACCCTGATCGGCTTTGTTTCCACCATCTGGTTTGCACGGGTGCTGGGTCCTGCCCCGCTTGGCATATATTCCCTTTTTCTTGCATACTATGCCGTCCTTAACCTCCTCGGTGACGGCGGGTTCGGGGGGGCTGCGGTCAAGCGGATTTCTGAGGGAAAGGAACAGGACGAATATTTCTCTGCATTTGTCGTCATCAGGATCGTCCTCCTTTCGTTCTCCATCACGGTCCTTCTGTTCCTGGAACCGTACCTGACCGGGGTCACGTCCTCCGGTGTTTTCCTCTGGCTGATGGTGGCACTGGTTATCGCGGTTTTCCAGAACTGCACTGCATCCGGCGTGTACGGGCTCGGGAAGATCGGCGTCCATCAGGGAAGCCTTATCGCTGAATATATCTTCCGTGTCCTGTTCCAGGTTGTTTGTGTGTATTTCGGCTACAGTGCTGCGGGACTTGCGGGAGGTTTTGTCGCGGGAATGGTCGCCGGGGGCATCGTGCAGGTGTGGTACCTTCAGCTCAGGCTGGTCAGGTTCAGCATGTCCCATGTCAGGAACCTGTCCAATTTCTCGTTCTGGATCTTTCTCACCTCCAGTGGTTCCCTGATCTTCAGCTATACGGATACCATCCTCATCGGCCTTTTCATGACAAACGCCGATGTCGGGATTTACCGGACTGCACTCCAGCTGGCCACGGTTGGTTCATTCACCACGTTGGCATTCCAGACCGTGCTCTTTCCCCGTATCAGCAGCTGGGCAGCGCAGGGGCACCTCGCTGATGTCGAAAAGGCCCTCGCGAGAGCCTGCACCTATTCCCTCTTCCTTGCTGTTCCGACCTGCATCGGGGGCTGGATCCTCGGTTTTTACCTCCTCTATTACATCTACGGAGCATCCTTTACCGGTGGCGTTACCCCGCTTGTCTTCCTCCTCCTGGTCCAGGTCGTCAATATCTTCATGTTCCTTGGTACGATGAGTCTGAATGCGCTTGACCACCCGAAGGATGCGTTCCGGGTAACGGCGATTTCAGCGGTCGTCAATATTATCCTCAACATTCTCTTTATCCCGGTCATGGGAATTACCGGTGCTGCGGCAGCAACGCTGCTGGCAATTGCGGTGAATGCTGCGGGCGCATATGTCCTCCTCTCGAACCTGATTACCGTGAAAATCGAGTATACACCAGTCAGGAATATTCTCTGTGCTGCAGGGATCATGGGAATTTTTCTCCTGGTTTTCCGGTTTTTCCTCCCATCGCCGGATATGGCAGCGGTACTTCTCAGTGTTGCATCCGGTGCGGGGATCTATGTGATGGTATTGCTGAGACTGGATCGGGAGATCCACAACGAGATCAGGGATGTATGTACCAGTTTCGGCATGCCTTGGCCGCGATGGCTCTGATACTATCCACAGGCAGATACGCCCTGATACCGGATGCCGGAGGAATTTCCGGTTTTACTTACCTGCCGCAATGGTGAATTCCGCGCCAGGAAAAGTACAGAAAACCGCACCTCTGCCAGAGAGATAACAATTTAAGGCATCAATTGAATTTTTTATGCATAAGAAAAGGATACAAAACATGAAGGTTGTTATTCTCGCAGGAGGTCTTGGCACGCGCCTGAGCGAAGAGACCACGATCCGGCCCAAACCGATGGTGGAGATCGGGGGGAAACCCATCCTGTGGCATATCATGAAGATCTATTCGCATTACGGATTCAACGAATTCGTGATCTGCCTCGGCTATAAAGGCTACATGATCAAGGAGTATTTTGCCAATTATTTCCTCCACATGTCGGATGTGACCATTGATATCAGGAAGAATGAGATCGAGACGCACCAGAGTTTTTCCGAGCCGTGGAAGATCTCGCTCATCGATACCGGTGACACGACTATGACAGGTGGCAGGATCCGACGCATCCGGAAATATCTCGATGACGAGACGTTCATGCTGACATACGGCGATGGCGTGTCCAATGTCGATATTTCCCGGCTCCTGAAATTCCATACGAAACAGAAAAAAACCGGTACGCTCACCGCAATCCGCCCGCCGGGAAGGTTCGGTGCGCTCCGGATAGAGAACGACACCCGGATCGCGTCATTCCATGAGAAACCGCCTGGCGACGGAGGATATATCAACGGGGGATTCTTTGTCTTCGAACCCGGACTCTTCGACTACCTGGCAGATGACACGACAATCCTTGAACGCGAACCTCTGGAGATGCTTGCAAGCACCGGCCAGCTGAATGCTTACAAACATAATGACTTCTGGTACGCCATGGATACCCTCCGGGACAAGAACTACCTCGAGCAGGAATGGGCCTCCGGAAAAGCCCCGTGGAACGTATGGGACTGAACGGACCATCATGGACCCTTCTCCTGTTTTACAGACAATAATGTTCCTGATACCATGAAATCGTGATGGGACAGATAATACCGGAAATCCATGGAACCGAAAAAACCAGCAGATCCGCTCATCAGCATCTGTATCCCGGTCTACAATGCCGGGACCACAATCAGAAAGACGCTCGAATCCGTTGCATCCCAAACATACAGGAATATCGAAATTATCGTTGTCGATAATAAGTCAACGGACGGGACGCTGGCATGTGTCCGGGAGTTCAGCGATCCGCGGATACGGATTGTAGAAAACCCGGAGCATTTCAGGTGTGCGGAACACAACTGGAACACCTGCTTTGAACATGCCCGCGGAGACCTTATTGCCCTTTTTCACGCCGATGACATGTACGCTCCGGATATGATCTCACGACAGGTCGCAGTATTCATGCAGTTCCCGGAAGTAAACGGGGTCTTTACGAACGGGGACATGATCGACGAACAGGACACGGTCATCGGATCGTTCAGGTTACCCTGTGCAATCACCGGCAATACTCCCTATACATACAGGGATATCCTGCCGGCGATACTTGAACATGATAATTTTCTGCTCTGCCCGAGTGCGATGATTCGGAGCGGGATATACAAAACACTGGCACCGTTCCGGTACGAACAGTTCGGTTCTGCATCGGATCTCGATATGTGGCTGAGGGTGGCAAAGACCGGACAGATTGTCATCATCAACGAGAACCTGCTGAAATACCGCGTGAGCACGACCCAGTGGTCACATTCCCTCAGGACCACGACACAGGCACGGGATTTCTTCCGGGTGACGGACTTCCATATCGCAGAGAACGGGACACGGGATTTCCTCTCCGATAACACCCTTGCAAAATATGAACTCAGGAGGCTCGAAGATCAGATCTTTATCTCCATGAACTTTGCCGGAAAAGGCGATTTTTCCGGATTATGGGTGCATACCCGGGGGATGCCATGGGGCAGGTACCTGCGCATCATCCTCACAAAACCCGGATTATCCCTTCCGTTCCTTGCCCGGGGCTTTATTAAACTGGCAGGGAACATATTCCGGAAACGGTGACGGTATTGTGAGGCAGCATATGGCGGACATGAGCGTGGGTTCGGGAGGATCCCCATGAGAATTGTTCTCATTGCCGACGGCCGCAGTATCCACACCCAGCGCTGGGCAGAATTTTTTGCCGGCAGGGGACACGAGGTCCACCTGTTAACCTACGACCCCATGAACCGGACGCTCCCCGGGGTTACTGAGCATGTCATTGCATCCCGCTGGAAAAACCTGTACCTTGCGTTTATCCCAAGGCAACTGGCGATTCAAAAACTGGTAATGACCATCAGGCCCGATATCATCCATGCGCATTTCATTGCCAAATATGGCTTCCACCTCCCCGGCCTGAAATTCAGGCCGGCAATCATATCTGCATGGGGGGATGATGTCCTGATCCTCCCCAGGAAGAGCCGGCTGATATCATGGTATACCGGAAAAGTCCTTGATTCCGTAGATCTTGTGTATGCGGTGTCCCGGAACATCCGCGACCATGTCATCAGCGATTTTTCCATACCGGAATCAAAGGTGCGGTATCTCCCGTTCGGTATCGATACGGGCATATTCAGGCCGGTAACAGATCCCGTTCCTGAAAGGAAGGATACGATCAGGATTTTTTCGAACCGGGGCTACTATCCCGTGTATGACAACCTGACACTCGTGCGGGGATTTGCCCTCGCATATCAGAAGAACCCGGCACTCCGCCTCACGCTCAAGGGGGATGGCCCGCAGGAAGAAGAGGTACGCGAACTCGTGACCGGGCTCGGGCTCAATCCGTATGTCACGTTCAGGAAAAGGACCGGTTATTCCGAAGTACCAAACGATTACCGCGAAGCGGATATCTTCATCACAACCTCGGTCTCCGACGGAACTCCCGTCTCGGTTCTCGAGGCAATGGCGAGCGGCCTGCCCTGCATTGCAACATCGGTCGGAGGAATTCCGGAATGGATCGACAACGGGATAACCGGGCTCCTGGTCCGGCCGGGTTCTTCAGAGCAGGTCGCGGACGCAATCCTTTCCCTTGCGCGTGATCCGGTTCTTCGTAAACGGCTCGGGGACGCGGCCCGGGACGTTATTGTCCGGAACGGGCAATGGGACACCCTGATGGCGCAGGCAGAGAAAGATTATCTGGCGCTCGTTGAAACATATAACCAGGACAGACCATGAAATGGCAGGACAGGCCGGTACTGGTCACGGGTGCCGGAGGATTCATCGGCAGCCATCTCGTTGACGAACTGCTGCGGAAGGGAGCGGACGTGACCGCTTTCGTGCACTACAATGCCCGGAACGACTGGGGCATGCTGGAGGGGAGGTATACCGATGCAACGCCGAACCTGCAGGTCATTGCCGGCGATGTCACCGATGCACTGTTCGTGAGAAAAGCGGTTGCCGGAAAAGAGGTCGTGTTCCATCTCGCCGCGTTGATCGGCATCCCCTACTCGTACGTTGCGCCGGAATCGTACGTCAATACCAATATCAAAGGAACACTCAACATGATGCAGGCTGCCCTTGACGAAGATGTCACCCGTATCGTCCACACGTCCACAAGCGAGACATACGGGACAGCGCAATATACCCCGATTGATGAGAACCACCCGCTCCAGGGACAGTCCCCGTATTCCGCAAGCAAGATCGGTGCCGACAAGATTGCCGAATCGTTTTACTGCTCCTTCGGCCTGCCGGTCACGACCATCCGGCCGTTCAACACCTATGGTCCCCGCCAGTCCACCCGTGCAGTCATCCCCACAATCATTACCCAGGCGCTCACATCGGACCGGGTAAAACTCGGTTCGCTCACGCCCATCCGCGACCTGACGTATGTTGCCGATACCGTTTCCGGATTCATCCGGTTCGCGGAGAGCAAAAAGACCGTGGGAAGGACCATCAATACCGGCTCCGGCCGGGGCGTTACAATCGGGGAACTTGCCGATATCATCATCGGGAAAGCCAACCCGAATGCGAAGATCATCTGCGAACAAAAACGCGTCCGGCCGGACAAGAGCGAGGTCATGGAACTCCTGTGCGATAACCGCCTTGCAGGAGAACTTGCGGGATGGAAGCCGGCATATACGCTCGAGAAGGGTCTTGACCTCACCATCGGGTGGATGAAAAAACACCTTGCTGCGTACAAAGCCGGAGTATATACCGTTTAGGAGAGAACCATGCAGGCAATCATTCTCGCGGGAGGAAAAGGGCGCCGGCTCATGCCCTATACCACAGTGCTTCCCAAACCCCTGATGCCCATCGGCGATTACCCTATTATCGAGGTAATCCTGCGGCAGTTAAAACACTGCGGGTTTTCCCGGGTGACGATCAGCACCGGTTACCTGCACGAGCTGATCCATGCATACCTGGACAGCAACAGGTCGCTCGGGCTCGACATTGCATATGTGCACGAGGAGAGCCCGCTTGGCACCATCGGTCCGCTCCGGCTGATCGACAAACTCGATGATACGTTCCTGGTCATGAACGGCGACATCCTGACCGATATTAATTATCGCGACCTGATCGCCAGCCATACGAAGAACAAGGCGATCGCTACCGTCGCGACATACCAGCGGGATGTCAACATCGATTTCGGCGTACTCGAGAAGGATGCGGACCGCAGGATCACGGCGTTCCAGGAAAAACCCACATTCCATTTCGAAGTCAGCATGGGAGTCTATGTCTTCTCGAAAAAGATCCTGGACTATGTGCCGGAGGGTAAACCGTTCGGGTTCGACCAGCTGATGTACGCCCTGACTGCACAGAAGGAAGCCGTGTACAGTTATCCCCATACCGGTTACTGGCTGGATATCGGCAGGCCGGATGATTATGCACGCTCGATCGAAGAGTTCGAGAAGTACAAGGACCGATTCCTCCCATGAGAGTGCTGGTAACAGGGGCTGCAGGATTCACGGGCGTGTATCTCGTGAAGTACCTGCACAACCAGAACGGTGTGGAAGTGTCCGGGCTCATCCGGAAATCATCCCAAAATAATCTTCTCCAGGGTACGCACTGCATCGTTGCCGATCTGCTCGATCGGGAGATGCTGGATGCTGCTGTGCGGGACATCTGCCCGGATATGGTCATCCATCTCGGTGGAAGGACACGCGGGGATTACGGGGACCTGCTCCGGGCAAATGTCATCGGCACAAAAAATATTCTTGATGCCGGTACTGCGGCAAACCCAGACTGCAGGATCCTCGTTGTCAGTTCATCCGCGGTCTACGGATATGCCGGTGAAGCACCGATCACGGAATCGGCGCCCCTGCAGCCACTCAGTGAGTACGGGATCAGCAAGGTAGCGCAGGAAGCACAGGCTCTGATGCACCACAAAAAGGAGGGCGCCCTTGTTTCTCTTGCCCGGCCGTTCAACCTTGCCGGGCCCGGCCAGACAGAATCATTCATCTGCGGAAAGCTGGTACACCAGATAGCCGGAGCAGGAAAGAAAAAACCGGTTCTTGACCTGTGGGAAACCTCTTCATCACGCGACCTCATCGATGTCCGCGATGTTGTCAGGGGATACTGGGCACTGGTATCGCGACCGGACTTCGCGAAGCAATGCACAGGGAAAACATTCAATATCGGATCCGGGAACGCATATCCCGTTTCTTCGATCATAACGATGCTGGAAGAGATCACGCAGCAGCATTTTACCATACGACTTCCCGAAATGGTTGCTGTACCCCCAATCCCGTCGCAGAAGAGCGATAACACGCGGATCGCCTCGCTGACCGGGTGGAGACCGGAAATTTCCCTGGCACAGACTCTCCGGGATATGCTGGAAACAGCCGGTGTGAAAACAAAAGAGTGAGTGGAGGGATCAGATAATCCCCATCTCGGTGAGCCGGGCCGGCAGGTACTTCTTCGTCACGAAGTCGAGCCCCCGCGCAGCAAACGCCTGCTGTTCTGATTTCAGGTTCATCTCGATCTGAAGGTTGATCTGTTTCTTCCAGTAATCGGTTGCGAACCGGGGGTCGGTGAGCTCTGCCCGGAGCGCTTCCTGGTCCTTCTCCGTCAGCTTGTCGGAAGGCAGGTTGTAATCGCGGATATCACTCGGCTGCAGGCCGAGGAACTGGGCCTTCGGGGTAGCCAGGATCTCGGACATATGGGCACTCTTGATGGCCCCGTAGGCAACCGAGCCGTAGATCCGGTACGACCACGGGTCGCCATCGGTGAAGACCAGGATCGGCAGGTTCCATGTCAGGCTGATCCGGTTCAGCATGCGCCGGGTGGACCGTGCCGGCTGCCCCTTGAGGTGGACGAGGATCGCGTTGTGCTCCTCGTCAAAACCGTTCTCGATAAGACGATCGTACATACCACCGGTCTCGATCGCGATGACGAATTTCGCGTCATGGTCCACGAACTCGATGTTCTCCACGTTGTTCGGGATCGTGTAACCGGCCTGCCCGACATCGTCCTGGCAGTGGATGGTCTTCATCCCGCGCCGGGTCTCCTCGCGGATCCGCATCGGCCCGTAAATGGATGCGCCGTTCTCCTCGGGATGGAGGTGGAAGCCTTCGCGGGGCACGTCCGAGAGGATCTCGAGGTCCTCGACCAGAAAATTGCTCTCGTCCTGCGCACCGAACTTTGCCCGCTTCCAGCCCTCCGAGATGTAATACATTTCTCTCAGTGTCGATGAGCGGTTCTCCTTCAGCTGCTGCTTGATGAACCCGATGACGTACGCCATCTTCAAAAGATGCGTTGCGCTCTTTGCCGACGCGGCCGTCCGCATGCTCTCCTTGTCGCCATACTTCCAGACCTCGCTGGAATCGTCGTACTCGATATTGTATTTCGTCCGCGAGGGGAGCGCGATGGATGGGATCTCCCCGGCCTTCATCTGGTCGTACCAGGCGCTGGCAATACGAAGGAGCGCCGCTATCGACTTCTTCTCAAGATCCTGCCTAGACATCGAGATCCACCACCATCTTCTTTGCATCGTCTATGCCGCGGACATCGAGGATACCCCCGCCTTTGCCCGAGAATGTAACCTTCCAGACCTCCTTTGACGGGATCGTTGCTTTCCACACCTTGGTGAACTGGCCGTCCATTTCGCTGACAAAGTCAGCGTTCGGCACTGCGTCCGCTGCATTGTCGTGCGAGATCTCGTATACCTGGACCTCCGCGTCCTGCGCAGTGTAATTGTTCAGCTCGATCGTCACTTTCCCGTCACGGGTTGCCTTCTTGGCGATCATCTTCCGCATCAGCTTGCCCTCTATCGGGGCCGTGTCCACGAGCGGTTTCTCCACGATCTCGCTCACCTTCTCCGCGATCTCCGGGATGATGGCGCAGACGGCCCGTGCCCGGTCCTCGGCCAGCTTGTTCTTGTCCCTGCGCGAGACGAAGTTCTTGAGCTCCCGGCCAAGGTCCTGCAGGGCAAGCGTGATCTCCTTCTCGATCTCCGGGATGCCGGCGATCGCGTCCTTGCTCTCGCTGGTGAACGGGACATTTGTGGAGGCCACATGGACAAGGATGAGCACCGGCCCGGTCGGGAAACCTCCCTGCGACGGGATATTGTACAGCTTCCAGTTGATCCCGGTCACACATTCCGTGATCGCGCACGCACCCTGCTGGTACATCAGCGGGACGCGGTTGGCGAACCGCAGGAGGATTGCGTTCCCTTCTGGCGGCAGCTTTCCCCCGTACCCGATAGCGGCCTCGACCATGAAGGAGTGCCCGGAGAAGACCGAACTCGGGCGGGTGCGGGAGGCGACAAAATCCATCTGGAACTCCTTCTCGAGACCGCGACGGAGCAGTTCCTCGCCGATAGGGGAGAGACACTGCGTTGCCGGCGGGGCCGGCACGGCAACGTCCTGCATGGCGGCGAGGAGTTTCTTGAGATCGTCGGTGGAGAGCCCTTTGACTTTCAGCGTGCCTTTCAGGCCGGCCCGTTCGCACATCTCCTGCGCGCTCTTTTTGCCAACGCGGCTGAAGGATTCCACAAGGAAATCCAGAAGTTTCATCTCGCTTGCCCCGGCCATCCGTTTCAGCTGGCCGAACTCGATCCCGTGGGGGTGCGGCTGGATCGCCACCGGGCAGGCGATCACTTCCTGGCTCACCCGCTCGAACGTGAACGACTCATCATCCAGCTCTACCCGGAACCGGGCATGGGGGTTGACAACCGAAGTGTACCGGAGGTACTCGATCAGTTTCTTCCTCGCCGTCATCGTGCTCTTGAACTCGATCTGCACGCGGGTGCCATGGATCCGGTCCCACTCGATTGGGCCCTCGGAGACAATATCCGGCTCGTTGGTCTCGATCTTTATCTGGATCTCAAACTTGTGGGCGGATTCCTTTGCACCGGTCCGGGATATGACGATGGTCGGGACACCGCTCGTCAGCTGGGCATACAGCACGGCCGCCGAGATCCCGATCCCCTGCTGGCCGCGGGTCTGGCGGATCTGGTGAAACCGCGAGCCGTACAGGAGCTTGCCGAAGACATACGGCACCTGTTTCGGGACGATCCCCGGGCCGTTGTCCTCGACAATGATCCGGAAAACCTCCCCGGAGACCTTCTTGATGCTGATGAAGATGTCCGGCAGCACCTGCGCTTCCTCACAGGCATCGAGCGCGTTATCGACCGCCTCCTTGATGGTAGTGATGACGCCGCGGGTTGGCGAGTCGAAACCGAGGAGGTGCTTGTTCTTCTCGAAAAACTCAGCGACACTGATGCTGCGCTGCTGCTTTGCCAGCTCCTCAGCGAGCACCATGGGCGCCCACCTCGGCGATGGCAGCAGGGAGATCCAGGGATTTCTGTTCCCCGGTCTTCAGGTTCTTGAGGGTGACCTCCCCGGATTCGGCCTCCCGCTTCCCGATGACGACCGCAAAATCCGCAGACTTCGAGGCATGGGCCAGCTGTGCCCCGAGTCCCCGGTCCATGAGATCCATTTCTGCCCGGATACCGGCCGTGCGGAAGGCGCGTGCGACTTCCAGTCCGCGTGGCCGCCCCTCCTCCGTGCAGACAATGCCGACGATTGTTTCCTGACAAGGGCGGGAGGATTCGCCAAGCGAAACCATCACGCGGTCGAACCCGATGGCAAAACCGCAGGATGCAACGTCATCGCCGCCGAACAGGTGCGCGAGCCGGTAGGTTCCGCCGCCGAGGATCTGGTTCTCCGCGCCAAGGTTGTCCGCAAAGGCCTCGAAGACGATGCCGGTATAGTAATCGAGCCCCCGGGCAATGCCGAAGTTGAGCGAGTAGTGTACACCATACGCATCCAGCGCAGCGAGGGTCTGCTCTATCCGTCTGCTCTCGGGCAACTCACCGGTGATTGCGAGGGCTTCTTTCAGCGTGCGGCACTCTACAAGGGCGATGAGGGATTGCGCGAGATCCGGCTTCCCCATTGCCGCAAGAGTCTCTTTGAGACTGTCGAACTCCCGCTTGTCGAGATGGGCTCGGACTTTCCGCTGGTCCGCGGGATCGAGATCTGCTATCAGGTTCTTCATCAGCGCAAGGTGGCCGACCTTCAGGTCGAACCTGACACCGGCAGCGGTCAGCATTTCAGAGGCGACCATGATCACTTCCGCATCTGCCATCGCGGAATCGGCGCCGATCAGCTCAACACCGAACTGCCAGAACTGGCGGTACCGCCCTTTCTGGGGCCGTTCGTACCGGAAGCAGTCAGCAAAGTAGCACCACCGGAGCGGCTTGGGTGCGACTTTTGCCTCATTGATGTACATCCGGATGACCGCAGCCGTGATCTCCGGGCGGAGGGCAAGCTTCCGTCCACCCTTGTCCTCGAAGACGTACATCTCGCCGATGATCCCTTCACCGGACCGCATGGTAAAGAGCTCGAGGTCCTCGAACTCGGGGGTGCACACTTCCCGGTACCCCCACCGCCGCCCGATCTCGCGCATCCGCCATTCGACCGAGCGCCGCGCTTCCATTTCATCCGGTAAAAAGTCCCGCGTTCCCCGTGGTTTCTGGAGCATGGTGAAAAACCCTGTCTGTACGTTGGACGTTGTCGGTTATTTCTTATTCGCCCGGTGAAGGGGGACACTCCCCAGGAACCGGTCTAGGGTGTCTTCGTTGTTCCACACCTTCTCGCGCACGATCGTTCCCTGCAGGTACAGGGCAGCAAGGATCAGGCCGAGCCCGAGGATCTCGAATGCCGGCGTGGTCAGGGTGATCATCATCCCGAGAGATGCAAGCGCGCCGTACAGGACGCCGTGATATGCGGCTTTCCGGTACCCGGCAAGACCGGTCCGGAAGAAGATCCGCGCATCGCGCAGCCAGAGAAAGAGGACAACGGAAGCGCCGAAAAGGGCGACATAGACGAGATAGGTCATTCCAATGAACTAACTTATTATACGCCGGTCCATATCTGTATTATTACAATCATGCCGGCAAACAGGGCGCTTGAGAACCTGCTCAGACGATACAAGAACGGCCAGATGAGTACCGGTGAGGCAGCGGAAGCCCTTGAAGGACTCCGGCTTGACCGTATTGGTGACTTGGCGCAGATCGATCTGGGCCGCGATGTCCGGTGCGGCATGCCGGAGGTCGTGCTTGCCGAGGGCAAGGACCCGGCGCATCTCGCAACAATCGCGCTCCGGTATGCGAAGTCTGCCGGGCGCTGTGTCGTTACCCGCATCTCCCGCGAACAGGCGGCCCCGATCCTTGCCACCGCAAAAAAGCAGAAGATAGCATCCGAGTACCATGAGGCCGGGCATATCCTTATCCTCTCGACCTCTCCTGCTCCAGAACAGGATGGCGGGATCGTTGCGATTGTCACTGCCGGGACATCGGACATCCGGGTTGCCGAAGAGGCCCGTGTCATTGCCGAAGAGATGGGCTGCGAGGTCAGGACGGCGTACGATGTCGGTGCTGCCGGCATCCACCGCCTCTTTCCCGCGCTCAGGCCCCTCCTCGGCGCTCACGTCTTTATTGTCTGCGCCGGAAGGGAGGGGACACTGCCGTCCGTGGTCGCGGGTCTCGTCGATAAACCGGTCATCGGCGTCCCGGTCAGCGTGGGGTACGGGTACATGGGCGAAGGCCGCGCAGCCCTGGCGAGCATGCTCCAGTCCTGCTCGGTTCTCTCCGTGGTCAATATCGATGCAGGCTTCACGGCCGGGGCGTTTGCAGCACGGATCGCGCGGATGGGAGCAGGACAATGAAACGCGGGTTCTATATCGGGAGGTTCCAGCCGTACCACAACGGGCACCAGTCGGTGCTGGAACACATTGCAAAAAAAGTGGACGAGATCATCATCGGTGTCGGCAGCGCACAGCTCTCCCACCAGGTCGACAACCCGTTCACCGCGGGAGAGCGTGTCCTGATGATCACCCGCTCGCTCGAATCCCTCAGCTGCCCCTTCTACGTGATCCCGATCGAGGATATCCAGCGCAACGCCCTCTGGGTAGCCCATGTCCGGTCCATGACCCCGCCATTCGAAACCTGTTATTCTTCGAATCCGCTCGTTGTCCGCCTCTTCGGGGAGGCGGGGATCAGGGTCCAGTCCCCTGCCATGTACGAACGCGAAACCCTGAGCGGAACGGAGATCCGCAGGCGCATGATGAACGGGGAGCCGTGGAAATCCCTTGTCCCTCCGGCAGTGGTCCAGGTCATCAGGGAGATAGACGGGACCGGGCGCCTGCGAACGATCGCCAGGGATGACTGAACAACAATAACCATGACCCGATCCGACTGCGTGCATCAGAAAAGAGGACAGCATGGGTAGTTTCCTCGACAGACTGTTTGGAAAAAAAGAACCGGAATCCTTCACCATCAGCTTCGGCGCTCTCCCGTCGTGGCTTGAGGAACGCGGGAATACTGCACGGTCGGCGCTGCTTGCGGAAACTGCCGGACCAAAAACGAAAATCCGGGATGCTGTCCGGAAGCTGCAGCAGGTCACCCTGACCCTTGCGCAGGCAGAACAGGATCCGGATCTCCACCCGAAGCTGAAAAGTATTGCCAAAAACTCCCTCCCGCAGTTCATCAGGGCAATGAATGCTTCACTCGCAAAGGAACTTCCCGATGAGATCGATGATTTCTATCCCGCTGCAGCGGAATGCCTCAAAAGCTGCCTGAACAATACAAAAGGTCCGGGAAGGTACCTCCAGGCGGTCTTTCCTGACGAGATGAAAGCCATCAGGACAGTCATCGGCGAGATCGGTCACGAGATCAACGGGATTACGGCATCACTCAGCCGCTACCGGCAGGAGAAAGACCGCATCGATGCAGTGCGAGCCCTCCATACCGCACTGCTGGATATCAGGACCGATCTTGGGAAGGCAGATGAGAAGAATGCCCGGATCCAGGCCCGGATCGCGGAGTTGTCCGAAAGAATTTCCGCTATCGGCAGGGATCTCCGGACATATTCTGCTGATGAACGGACAGTGGAGGTCGATGCACTCAAATCCGCGGTGAAGGAATCTGAGGGCCGTCGCGATACCGCGGCCCGGACAACTGCAGCCCTTTCGATGACGGCATCCCACGTCTTCCGGAAGGCGGAGAAGATTGCCGTAAGACAGAAGCACCCGGTGGAGATCTCCACACTGAGGCAGGCGATGGAGATCCTGTCCGATCATAATATCCCCGATCCGGGAGCCCTTTCATCGGCACTCTCCGCGGCCTGCCCGATCACGGAGCGCATGATTGCCGCGGGTGAGATACCCCTCAAGAACAAGGAGGAGCGCGGGATTTTTTCGGATACAAAACAGTTCATTGCCGATATCTGTGCAGCCTGTATCGATCTCGGATTGCAGGAGGAAGCCTGCCGGATCGCGGACGAGAAACTGACATCCCATCCCCTGGTGGTCCGTATCCGTTCGCTCGAGCGGGAAAAAGCCCAGCTGGAGACCATGCTGTCAAAGGAGCAGGAAGCACGGAGCGGGCTCGGGGAATGGCGGGGAAAGACACAGGAGAAGATCCCCGGGCTTGCTGAGGACCTGAAAAAGAAGATGATGGAGATGATAGGGGGTGGCGTGCAACTTCAGATTGACGACCTGATTCCGGCGTGAGGGTAGATGCCGTATCTGCAGATAGTTTCAGTACGTGTCATTTTCATTTTCATCCATGTCCCTGAACATCTCATCGACACATTCTATGAGCCAGCTGAGCCGCTCTGTCGTGATGTCCTCGGAGACCAGTTTTTTCATTGAACCTGACCCGTTTTTCTGATTTCGTGTGAGTATTCTCCACCATACCGTTCCGGAGGCCTTACCGGACATCGGTTCCGGTAAAATCCCCGAGATCACACTGGTGACCGGATGTGTCGTCTGGCCAGCCATAGGCATCGTGGAGCATTTGTGCGATGACATCCGAAAATGTCATGTTCCCGCGCTTGAGCGTGAGAAGCGCCTCATACACCTCGGGATCGATCCGGACAGACCGACCCTCGCCTGCACGAGGCATAATTACCACTGTGTGGTCACACCATATAAATATTCTGTTGGTTTTTCAAAAAAACGCGTCTGACTTTATATACACTGAACCAATCGGCCCTGTATCAGCGAGATCAAATCATGTATCCGGGGTATATCCCGAACCAGGTAACTCTTGCGTGCGGGAGGCTATGCGGATAAAAGAAAATGATGAATAATCCGTGTAACCAAACTCCGGCACCGATCCGTGGCAGCCGCCGAGCCGGAGGAGGGTGGGGGCATCGAGCGGAACAACCGCAGCGTCAAGCATCATCCCATCCGGCGAGGTAAAGCCCGTAACCGGCCTGAACTCAAGGGGGACCTGCACGATTCCCTCTGGCGTTTTCCTGCAGCAGACATTCTCGTGCTGGTGCCCGCAGCACATATGGGAAAGACCCCGCTTTTCGAGCGCCTCGAATGCCATCGCAGCCGTATAATGGTACCCGGTAAAAAAATCACCGGACTCGTGCGACAGCCGCTGCCAGCACTTGAGCCGGAGCGTCTGGGTCCCGAGATCGAGCGGCCCGCCATGGACAAAGAGCACCCCCCGATCGATCCATTCCATGGGCATATTGTTGAAGATGGACAGCAGCGGCGAGTCCCTCAGCTGTTCGTGGCGGTAGGTGCTTGCGGCATCGCTCCCGCTTACCAGGAGCCCGTGGAGGTACGCATGGTCGTGGTTCCCGAGGACCGACATCAGCCGGTATTCCCGGGAAAGGGTGTGTATCTTCTCGAGGGTTTCCTGGGGCCGGTCGCCCCGGTGGAGAAGATCGCCGAGATTGACAAGAACATCGATTGGCCCGAACAGTTCCCGGAACTGCGCAGATCCGATGCATCGTGCCAGTGCTCCGATAGCAACCGAATCCGCGTGCACGTCAGAAAAGATTACTGCACCCATACCGGTACCAAGAATATTGGTGTTCAATGGAATATAAACCAATGATGCTCCGGGTTATTACCCTCCCCCCGCGTCCCGGAAAGATATGTTCTTGAACCACCGGTTCCAAGTAGTACCAGAACCGGTGAGCATACCTTCAGATAACAGGAAACGGAAAGGAACGATCATCGGACAAGAACGGGGAGGCGTTGTTTTCTCATGGAACGGTTTCTGGACGCTTACATCGAACGCATACGACCACATTTCCCGGGTTTTCCCCCGGCAACGGCCCACGAGATCGCATCTGCATTCCTTGCCTTCAAGTTCGGCCTCTATTCAAAAGCGGTGGATGAATGCACCAATGCTATCGCGCTCATTCCCGGCGGGGAGGCAAACGCGGCCCTCAAAAAAGCCCTCGATATCCTCCGCGCACACGCCCGGGACCGGGACAACTCGCTCGTCAATACGAACCCCGGGATTGGATTCACCGAAGCGGAACAGAAATTCATCCCGGTCAACCTGCCGGCAGACAGGATTGAAGACCCGGAATCGCTGAACCTTGACAATGCCTTCATCCTCACGTATGCTGTCGCTCTCATCACATCAGCCGACGATGAGGAGACCATGGGCGAACACCGGAAACTGATAATCCGGATGCTCGCCTATTACAAAAAAGCCCTTGACCTTGAGTGACCGGAAAAAAAGGTTTTTTGTTTTTTCTCTGTTTTACAGGCTGTCCATGCTGATCCCGGTAAAGTCCTGTGCAACAGCCTTGATGTCCCTGACACCGAACGCTGTCTGGACCTGGGTCAGTTCGAGCTGGT
>Ga0302253_1001099_pt1 | contig 17849 bp, 15 predicted proteins | sample AAG_RA_Trp_MG_FD_193537 | JGI IMG/M metagenome (GOLD analysis project Ga0302253, IMG submission 193537) | Enriched activated sludge microbial communities from anaerobic digester in WTTP, New Holstein, Wisconsin, United States - AAG_RA_Trp | ecosystem: Engineered > Bioreactor > Anaerobic >...
TATTCACCTCGTCGCAGGACCGAACATGTCACATGCGGAAGACGCAACGGCCTACGTGATCGAGTTTGTCGATCAACTGGTCATGATCGATTCCGGATTGGGGCGAAGCGTTCCGGCTATTCTGGATAGCATCCGCGCTGCCGGATTGGACACAGGCAAAATCACGACCCTGATTCTGACCCACTGCCATATTGATCACATCGGCGGCGCCGGAGCCATCCGTGAACAGACCGGATGCCGGATTGTGATACACGAACTGGATGCGGAAGCCGTGGAAACCGGCGATCCTTCGAAAACCGCCGCCGGCTGGTACGGGCGAAAGCTCGCGCCGCTTCCGGTAGATCGGCGTTTGACGGGTTCTCTGGAAACACTGCACTTCGGAGACGAAGCTCTGTACTGTTTACACACACCGGGGCATACGCCCGGTTCCATCTCGCTTTATATTGATCGGGGTGGTAAGCGTGTTCTCTTCGGGCAGGATATTCATGGTCCCTTTCATCCGGCATTTGAATCCGATGTAGAACAGTGGGCGGAATCCATGCAGAAACTTTTGGGACTCGACGCCGATATCCTCTGCGAAGGCCACTTCGGCATTTTTCGGACAAAGGAGATGGTAAGAAAGTATATCCAGCGCTATTTGATGGAACACGAACAGTTTCCCCCCTAGATCAAACTGATGAGGATACCCATGCAGAAGCATCATAAGTTTTCCATCTGGTATGTCCTTCTGGGAATTTGGTTTGTCCTGATTCTACAGAACTATATCGCCTCGATGTATGCCGTTCCGACCATACCCTACAGCCAGTTTTTGATGCTGCTGCAGCAGGGGAAAGTCGGCGAAGTGGCGATTTCGTCCAACCAGATTCAGGGCAAATACAAACCGCCTTACACCGGTCCCCAGGGCGCGACGGAATTCAAAACCGTCCGCGTGGATCCGCAACTGTCCGAATCGCTTCAGAATTATCGGGTTATTTTTAAGGGTGAAATCGAATCCACCCTCCTGAGGGATCTCATATCCTGGATTTTTCCGATCGTGCTCTTTGTCGGGGTGTGGTTTTTCCTCATGAAGCGTATCGGAGGCCAGCAGGCCGGATTCATGACCCTGGGGAAGAACAAGGCCAAGATTTACATGGAAAATGAGCTGAACGTCACCTTCAAGGATGTCGCCGGGGTGGATGAAGCAAAACAGGAACTTGTCGAAGTCATCGAATTTCTTAAGGAACCAAAGAAATTTACCGAGCTGGGCGGCAAGATTCCCAAGGGAATTCTCCTGGTTGGTCCGCCGGGAACGGGGAAAACACTCCTGGCCAAGGCGGTGGCCGGTGAGAGCGGGGTGCCCTTTTTCAGTCTGAGCGGCTCCGAATTTGTCGAGATGTTCGTCGGTTTAGGTGCGGCGCGGGTCCGCGATCTGTTCACCCAGGCCAAGGAAAAGGCACCGTGCATCATTTTTATCGACGAGTTGGATGCTCTGGGCAAGGCACGGGGTGTGGGCATGATGGGGGGGCATGACGAGCGGGAACAAACCTTAAACCAGCTCCTGGTGGAAATGGACGGGTTTGATCCGAAAGCGGGGGTCATCCTGCTGGCTGCGACCAACCGGCCGGAAATCCTCGATCCGGCCCTGCTGCGGCCCGGAAGATTCGACCGTCATGTCCTGGTGGATCGGCCGGACAAGACCGGGCGTGAAGAGATTCTCCGGGTTCATCTGCGCCAGGTTAAAACCGTGCCGGATCTTGACATCACGAAACTCGCGGCCATGACGCCCGGGATGGTCGGGGCCGATCTGGCGAACTTGGTTAACGAAGCAGCGCTACTGGCCGTACGACGGGGTAAAAGCCTGGTCGGCATGGAAGAATTTTCCGAAGCAGTGGAACGGATCATCGGCGGGCTCGAGAAGAAAAACCGCCTCATCAATGCAGCGGAGCGGGAAGCCGTGGCCTATCATGAAATGGGACACGCCCTGGTTGCCCTGTCGCTCCCGGGGACGGACCCGGTGCAGAAGATTTCCATCGTTCCCCGGGGCATCGCCGCCCTTGGTTACACGATGCAGGTACCCACGGAAGACCGTTTCCTCATGCGTAAGACGGAACTGATGAATAAGGTGGCAACTCTGCTCGGAGGTCGCGCCGCCGAGGCAATCATTTTCGGCGATATTTCCACAGGCGCACACAATGACCTGTCGCGTGCGACGGATATCGCCCGGAGTATGGTGATGGAATACGGCATGAGTGAAAAACTGGGCCAGGTGTATCTGTCACGGAAATCCCGGCCCCTCTTTCTCGACGCCGGAATGCCGGAAAGCCGTGAATTCAGCGAAGCGACGGCGGAAATGATCGACCGGGAAATCAAAAACATCATCGATACGGAATATCGGAAAGCCCTGAGCATTCTTTCGGAGAAAAAGTCGGTCCTTATCAAGGGAGCGAAACTCCTCCTGGAAAAGGAAAAAATCGACGAAGAGGACTTGAAGACTCTGTTGGCACAGGAAACTGCAAATATCGCTTGACGGGTTCCTGGTCCTTCGATTAAGAAAAGCGCGGCTGTAAAGGGGCGACTATCCGGCAAACAGGGTAGGGCCATAAAAGTGGGCCGTGAACAAAAGAACCATTTCAGGAAGGAGCGGTTGTGATACCTCGTTACGCAAGAGAGAAGATGAGCCGGATCTGGGAGGCGGAAAACAAATTTCAGACATGGCTGGACATTGAGATCAGTGCCTGTGAGGCCATGGCGAAATTGGGTCAAATTCCCCGGGCATCGCTGAAGGTCATCAAGAAAAAAGCGGGGTTTGACATCGAGCGGATCGATGCAATTGAAGAAACAACCAAGCATGACGTAATCGCCTTTCTGACGTCCGTGACGGAAAAGGTGGGAGAAGACGGGCGCTTCATTCACATGGGCATGACCTCATCCGACGTCCTCGATACATCTCTGGCCATCCTTCTCAAACAGGCGGCGGACATACTTCTGGAAGATTTGGACACCCTGATCGCGGTGATTCGAAAAAAGGCAATGGCGCACAAGCACACCCTGATGATCGGGAGAACGCACGGCATTCATGCGGAACCGATCACCTTCGGTTTGAAGCTGGCCATCTGGTACCAAGAGATGGTGCGAAATCGGGAGCGGCTCCTCCGGGCGAAGGAAACGATCAGCTACGGTAAAATCTCCGGCGCCGTGGGCACGTTTTCTTTTATCGATCCGTTTGTCGAAGAATTCGTCTGCAAAAAACTGGGATTGAAACCTGCGCCTGTTTCATCGCAGATTCTCCAGCGGGACCGCCATGCAGAATACTTTACCACCCTGGCGATCATCGCCTCGTCCCTGGATAAATTCGCACAGGAGATCAGGCTGCTGCAGAGAACGGAAGTCCGGGAAGCGGAGGAGTATTTCTCACCCGGCCAGAAGGGCTCATCTGCCATGCCCCATAAGCGCAACCCGATTCTGTCGGAAAACCTGTCCGGGCTTTCCCGGCTCATGCGTTCCTATGCGCTGGCGGCCATGGAAGATGTCGCCCTGTGGCATGAGCGGGACATCAGCCATTCGTCGGTGGAGCGGATCATCGGGCCTGATGCGACGATACTTTTGGATTTCATGCTGGGCCGGTTCACCCGCATGGTTGAACAGCTCATTGTGTATCCTGAACAGATGCTGTATAACCTCAACCTGACCCATGGAGTCATTTTCTCTCAGTTGGTTCTTCTGAAACTCATCGACAAGGGCATGACCCGGGAAGCCGCCTACGCGGTGGTCCAGAAAAATGCCATGACGGCTTGGGAAAAGCACCTGGCATTCAAGGATTTGTTGAAGAAAGACAAGCAGATCAACTCGTTTCTTAAAGCCAGGGAAATAGACGACGTTTTCCAGGTCGAACGTTTCCTCAAGCATGTCGATTTTATCTTCCGGCGGGTGTTTCAGGAAAAATAAACGAAGCGTCGTAGAATAAGAAAAAGGAGGCCTGTAGATCCGGCCTCCTTTTTTCATCGGTCATGGTCTGTGTTGAATATATTTATCGTGGTTTCCGGCCCCGAACCACCCGGGTGTCCTTCCTCCAGTTCACATCGTCTTTCTCCGGGTAGTCGATGTTATAGTGTAACCCCCGGCTCTCCTTCCGCATCATGGCGCATTCCAGGATCAGGTTGGCCACGGTGGCGATATTGCGGAGTTCGATAAGATCCTTGGTGATCAGAAAATTCCGGTAATATTCATCGATTTCGTGGGAGATCATCTCAATGCGCCGCTTGGCCCGAGCCAGGCGCTTGTCCGAGCGGACGATTCCCACGTAATTCCACATGCAGCGTCGGATTTCATCCCAGTTGTGGGAGACCACAACTGATTCATCGCTTTCCGTGGCGCCCCGGGGGTCCCAGGGCGGAATAGACAAATCGCTTTGGGCGTTCTGGGCGAAAAGCTCGGCGATCTTTATATAAGCGCGGTGGGCGTAAACGACTGCCTCCAATAAAGAGTTGCTGGCCAGACGGTTTGCCCCGTGAAGGCCCGTACAGGAAACCTCGCCTAAAGCAAACAGTCGTTCAATATTGGTCTGGCCGTAATGATTGACGTCGACGCCGCCGCACAAGTAATGAGCCGCGGGTACGACGGGTATCTGATCGGTTGTGATGTCAATCCCGTACTCCAGGCATTTCTGATAGATGCCGGGGAAACGGTCCACGATGAAATCCTGTCCCCGATGTGTGATATCAAGAAGCACGTATTCGTCTCCCGAAATCTTCAGTTCAGTGTCGATGGCCTGGGCGACAATATCCCGGGGGGCGAGACTTTCCATGGGGTGGTACTTTTCCATGAAAGTCGTGCCGTCTTTCAGTCGGAGGATGCCCCCTTCGCCGCGTACCGCTTCGCTGATCAGAAAGGATTTGGCTTCCGGATGGTAAAGGCAGGTCGGATGAAACTGGATGAATTCCATGTTGGAGATTTCCGCACCGGCGCGGTAGGCCATGGCGATACCGTCCCCGGTGGCGATGTCCGGATTGGTCGTGATAAGGTAGACTTTGCCGGAGCCGCCGGTAGCGAGAACAACGAAACGGGCGCGGAACGTATGGATTTCGTTGTTGTTGATGTCGTAGACGTAAGCGCCCAGGCAGCGGTCCGGTTCCGTGGACGACAGCGTCCCATTCAGGGCCGATTTCCGGATGAGATCGACGGCAATGTGGTTCTCTAAAATGCGGATATTAGAAATTTGACTTGCTTTTTCATGTAAGGCACGCTCGATTTCCCGGCCGGTCAGGTCTTTGGCGTGAATGACGCGGCGCTTGGAATGGCCGCCTTCCCGTCCCAGGTCGTAGCCGGAAGAGGAACCGTTTGTCGATTTTGTGAAATCAACACCCCACTGTACCAGTTCACGGATACGGTCCGGGCCTTCGCTGACGACGAACCGGACCGTGTCTTCCCGGCAAAGACCGCCGCCGCAGACAAGAGTGTCGCGGATATGATCCTCGAAGCTGTCTTCCTTGTCCAGAACGGCGGCAATTCCTCCCTGGGCGTAGTTGGTGTTGGATTCGGATTTTTCCTTTTTGGTCACCATGGTGACGGTACCCAGGCCGGATGCCTTGATGGCGAAAGATAAACCGGCGATACCGCTGCCCAGCACGAGAAAATCGGAAGTGAACTCCATGAGGCCATCCTTTGGCGGAAAAAGATTATTTACAAACCTTTGTCGTTTCTATATACACTTTTCGGTCTTTTGTAGAAAAGAAAAAAATAGGAAAGAAATGATGCTGGTACTTGGAATAGAATCATCCTGCGATGAAACGGCCGCATCCGTCGTCCGCGACGGCCGAACCATGCTGTCGAACGTCATCGCCTCGCAGATCGACATCCATCGAAAATACGGCGGTGTGGTGCCGGAAATCGCCTCTCGCAAGCATGTGGAGGCGGTCATTCCAGTAATCCTCGAAGCGATGGAAAAAGCGGACGTCACACTGGATCAGATCGACGGCATCGCCGTCACCTGTGGCCCCGGCCTGGTCGGCTCGCTCTTGGTCGGGTTGTCCACGGCCAAGGCCATCGCCTACGCCCGGAAGATCCCCTTCGTGGGGGTCAATCACCTGGAAGGTCACATCTCCTCGATTTTCCTGATGGAAACCCCACCCGAACCGCCGTTTGTCGCCTTGGTCGTCTCCGGGGGGCATACGAACATTTATGTTGTGGAACCGGGGGGAAAATGTATCCTGAAGGGCCAGACGAAGGACGACGCAGCGGGGGAGGCCTTCGACAAGGCGGCGAAAATGCTGGGTATCGGTTATCCGGGAGGCGTGGTTATCGACAAGATGGCCAAAAACGGTGACTGCCGTAAATACGATTTCCCGCGGGCGATGCGGGACAGCAGCGATTTCAGCTTCAGCGGCTTGAAGACATCACTGTTGAACATGTTGAAAAAGCGGTCGGAACCCTTTTTGCCGAATGAATTGAACGATGTTGTCGCGAGCTACCAGGAGGCGATCATCGATGTTCTGGTTGAAAAGACCCTGCGTGTGGCCAAACAGACAGGGATACCCCGGGTTGGGGTTTGCGGCGGCGTGGCCGCCAACAGTCGCCTGCGGGTACGCTTCAACGAGGAAGGAAAAAGACAGAACATCCATGTGTTCATCCCGCCCCCCGTTTTATGCACCGATAATGCCGGGATGATTGCCGTTGCGGGTCATGCACTCCTGAAACAGGGTATCCGGTCGACCCTGGATTTGAACGCTGTTTCGCGCTGGCCCTCGGTCGTTTCCTGAAAGGGATGCAAGCCTGAAACATGGAAAAGGGATTTTTGAAGCGATATTTTATCAACTTTTATAATAAATTCATCAGTCTCAAGGGAGAACCCAAAAACATTGCCATGGGCTTCGCCATGGGCGTGTTTGTAGGGGTGACGCCGACCATTCCCTTCCACACAGGTCTGCTGGTCGCCCTGGGGCTGGTTTCCCGTCAGAATATTACCTCAGCCTATATCGGCGCCTGGGCCATTTCCAATCCCCTGACGGTTGCTCCTTTTTATTTTCTGGAATATCAGATCGGCAAATACCTCCTGGGTATGGGAAATCAGCCCCTGATCCTGGAGGATTATTCCATCATGAGCATCATGAACTTCGGCTGGGATGTGACGCTGCCTTTGCTGACCGGGGGCTTGATCGTGGCACCGTTCTTTGCCGTTCCCGCCTACTTCATGGCCCATCGGATGGTTCTCGCCATCCGCCGGAAAAGACAGCATCATGTCGACCACTCTTAACTTACTGAAAAAGCACAACATCCGACCGAACAAGCACTACGGCCAGTCATTTTTGATCGACGATCAGATGTTCCGGAAAATCGTGGCGGCGGGTCGTGTGCAGCCCGGCGATACCGTGGTCGAAATCGGCGCCGGCCTGGGGGTGATGACTGCCATGCTGTCGGAGACGGCTGTGAAAGTCATTGCTGTCGAAGTCGATCCGAATCTGATGGACGTGCTCCGGGAAAATTTGCTGGGGAAAGACAACATCGAAATCGTCCATCGGGACATCCTACACGTCGATTTTTCCGAGATTACGCAAGCCATTCCGGGAAGGAAAATCACGGTGATGGGAAATATTCCCTATAACATTACGTCGGAGATTCTCTTCCACCTGCTGGAGCATCGGGAAAGCATCCAAACCGCTGTGCTCCTGATGCAGCAGGAAGTGGCCGAGCGACTAACGGCGGAGCCGGGGACGAAGGCCTACGGCATTCCATCGGTGATCCTGTCCATGTACTCTGACCTGGAAACGCTCTTTTCCGTGTCGAATCGCTGCTTTTACCCCGTTCCGGCGGTCCAGTCCGCCGTGGTCCGGCTGGAATTTCGGACGGAACCCCGGCACCCGCTCCGGGATGAAGCCTTTTTCCGTCAGCTCGTCCGGGCTTCCTTCGCGCACCGCCGGAAGACCCTGCTCAATAACCTGAAAACATTCCGGAAAATCGAAAAGAGCCCGGATGAAATCATCGCCATTCTCTCGGACCTCAACATTGACGGTTCCCGCCGGGCCGAAACCCTGACCCTGGCGGAATTTGCCGCCCTGGCCAACGCCTTGGGCGATAATGCTCAATAAATTTATCGGTCTTATCCTGTTTTGTCGTGTGGACTATCTGCATACGATGACTATCAGGAAGGCAGGATAAATGCCGATGCAGGAGTTTACAGTGCATTTTTTGACAGTTTAAGCAAAATAATAACAGTTTTGGACCATCTTTTTACGCAGATTAGGCAAGGCTCTATCCATCGAGTTTAAGAATAAAAAAACAATCAATCAGTAGTGGTTTATCAATAGGGTGATAAGGCAAGAATTTGTGTGATTTCCGCCTGAAGTTGCGCCAGGAAGCGATCAGTTTGATAGTATCGCCGGATATCTTCCGCCAGTTTTCTCCAGGCGGTCTCAGTTTCCCCAGCGTAAAGATACAGAAGCGTTCGCCGCACCAGAAGTTGCCCAAGTAAATCGGAAAAAAATACATCAGGCCCATTAAGAATAAATATCGCATCCGGAATCTCTTTACGCTCCGCAAGAATTTTTCGGATGTCACCTTCGGTTTCACGAACCAGTTTTAAGTATTTGTCGAGAAAGGGTTTATTTTCGACGGACAGGGTGAAGGGCGTGACCTGATAATGCCGGGGGAAAAGCAGTTGGGACTCGGTGTCGGGTATGTGGAAATGCAGGAAGCGGACATCCCGGTCTTCAAGGTAGAGGGAAGCGTCACGGCAGGAAAGGAACGGTTCTGAGCGGCTGGCTTCACCGCTCGTCGTTACCCCCAGATAGATGACGCTTTTTCCGGGCGCCGGGCGGGAAAAAACATGAAAGCGGTCGCAGCACTGGGTGACGCCGGTGAATTCGCTGACAATCCAGTAATCGGTGGGGCCCAGCGTGAGGTGGTGATAGCCGGTGTAAAAAGAGTCGGGCAGGACGACAACGGGGAATTCCCGATCCATGACCGTCAGGGAAAGCCAAGCCTGAGACGGTCCGACAAGTTTTGTGTCCTTGCTGCCCGGGGCCAGACGAAAACTGACGCTGCCTCCGGCGTAAAGATTTCCGGGACAAATTTGAGGGCTGCAGGCCAGCGCTTCTTCAGCAAGTGTCCGAAAACATGCAGCAGGGGTTTCTTCAGAGGCTGTGACAGAAGAGGCCAGACCAATCAGAAAGAACATGGCGGCTGCCATGAAAGGAAGAAAGAATCGGGTAAAGCGTTTATGGATTAAGCCAGCCGGGATCATCGGGCCTTCATGTCTACAAAAAAACAAGGGCCGGACGCCTCTGAAAGGTGAAAACGCCCGGCCCTTTAAGCAAGCATCCAATTGAAAAAAATTACTCGATCCTGAAAGAACTGATACTGTTGTCCCACCAGTCGCCCGACAGACTCCAGACACCGTTCGGGTTGCTGGTTGTTCGGGTGTAGGTTTTCGTACTGCCGCCTGAGTTGATGTGCTGGTAGACAATAACCTTGCTGACGCCGGGGCCGATTTTCATACAGGAAATCCGGTCGTTCCAGTTCTGATTCGTACCCATGACCTGCCATTTGGTCAAATCGGCGATATAAGCGCCCTGATTAAAACTCATCCAGTCGTTCGGATTATTGGTCACACACTGGTAGTTGTCGTAGAAGAAGACCTGTCCGTTGCCTGGATTTCCCACGTTGACCGGTGCGCCGGAGGAAAGGATATCCACTCTAATATTTTGATATGTTGCCTGCTTGCCGCCGTCATAGAAGTTGACATCCGCCGGGCTGATCATGGAGCCGCTGCCGGCTGCCGCGACGATCTCCAGGTAAACGTCGTAGGTCTGTCCCGATTTTACCTCCATCTCAACCGACGAAGAGAGGTTGCTGTTCTGGAAGGACTGAGCCGCCGCACCACCGCCGGCCGCGACCAAGATATCCTTTTGCGGTCCACCGGATATATACATTCTCAAAATCGCTTTTCCGGCAGCGATACCCAGGGCGCCGACCGTACCATTGTAAGAGATGCCCGAGACCGTTATTCTAGCCTGGCCGTAAGTTTGTCCGCTATCGCCCTGCGATACAAAAAAGCGTCCGCCGACTTTGGCCCAATAGGAGCCTTTCCCGCTCAAGGTTGCCCTGGTCTTGGCGCGAATGATTTTCGATGATGTGCTGACTGCCGATGCACCTTTACAGTTGACTTTGGGTAATTGACAGCTTCCCCCTCTGCCTGATACATCCGCACTGCCGATGGTGAGTGACGCCCCCGGATTGAGCTTGATGGTGCCGCTCGCCGACGCTGATGCAGGCAGCAGGGACATGACGAGTAAAATACCAAACAAAACAACCAATCCTTTAAAGAACCGAGACTTGTTCATACCGCACCTCCTCCGAATTGAGTGACTTGTTGTTAACCGGTTTGTCTGAGTTGACCTTTGAAGGGTTCAACAACCACGCGACATGATGAAACTGTAACCTGTGCGTGTCAAGGAGATTATTTATATAAAAGGAAGAAATCATTGCCACGAAAGAGCGCTTCTTCCATCCTTCATTTCAGATGGTAGTAAATTGACGCATTTTGCCTGGCCTTCTTCTGCAGCGTATCGGATCTGCGGTTATACGCATCGCCCGGAGCAAAAATAGCGGGAAGATACTTTGGTGGAAACAGGGCCCGGATACTGTTGCCGTAATCTTCGCCATCAAGCGGTTTGAAATGTGTTTCGATCAAATCGCCGTGACAGGAGGGGATGGTCACCAGGACAACCGGCAGACTGACACCGCTTCCTTCCCGAAGCATCCCCTGCTTGACATAGTATTCCATGCAAAATGCCCAGAGATAGAGATGCTGCCTGTTGCCTTGTGGTTCTTTTCCGTAGAGTTCGTAGGTGCAGAACATTTTACCTCCGAAACCCGGGGATTCCAATACGTTTTCCAGGTAACGCCGGATTTGATCGTCACTTGCTGTGGTCCGGTTTAAAAATTCGATGCCCTTAAAGGATGCCCAGGTTCCCCCTTCGTCGCCGCCGACGGTGTAGGCGAGTACTTTGATTTTCATCCCTTTCCGCAGGTAATTTTTATCCGGGTAGTCGATCTTCAGGACTACAAAGGGTGGTTCACATTGTCTTCCGACGCTTTTTGACGCGTTCCAGTCTACATAACGTGTCATGGCGACGGCGGTTGTGGCGTCGACGCCGGAAAAATCCGCCAATTTTACCTTAAAATGGGGCGAGAAGGCCCGATTTCGCCCGGCGCTGCCGGACATGCCGGGAATCCCCTTGACAGTGGTCTCGGGAATCCACTGGACGTCGTCGATGACGCCGCTGACATCGGCAGGCCCGAGACGGGGCAGGGGCGCTGCTGATGTGCAGAACGCGCCGGTGGCCAGAAGCACGATCAAGCAAAGAAATATGAAGGGTTTTTTCATGGCTGATTCTTTCTTTCTCTGGTCCCCGCTTCGTTCATTTCAGGATTGAAACATGACAAGAGTCATCAATCCTCTGAGCCGTCAAGTGACAAATTCGGTTTATTACCTCTGCGTCTTTCCGGGTCACAATCCTGAACCTATTCCCAGTCGGTGACACCCTTCAGAGTCCGGTATGACAAAGCGATTAGGCCTGTCTGTCCGTTTTTCACAAAGGGGCTTATCCCTAATGACGATCAGGAGCCGGAGGATTCTCCTTCGGTTGATTGGGCTGCCGGACATCCCGGTCCAGGCAGCCTTCCTGACTCATCCACATCATGGAGCAATCCATCATGTTCGGCATGGCGTCAAGCCTCTTGATCAGGGCGTCGATTTCCGTCTTGATTTTCGCTTTTTCTTTGGCGGATGCCTTCAAACTGCGCTGCTGGAGAAGCAGGGTGCTTTTCAACAGGGTTTTCAATTCCGCCTGTTCTTTCATCATGCCACAAAACATCATCATGCCAATCTCTTCCCCTCTGTCGCAGGGCATCGGATGAAATTTCATGCACGGATCAGGCGGCGGGCAGGGCCGGTCACATTCCGCCAGGGCCGGGTGCGTGAGCAGTATCCAAAAGATGAACAGAAAAATCAGCTTTTTCATTTTTTTCTCCTTGGTTTTTAGTCGGTCGGCGCGTCAGTTTACCAGCCGCCCCCCCCGCCTCCTCCGCCTCCGCCACCCGAGGACCCGCCACCTCCGCCGCCAGAGGAAGAACCGGGGGATGAGGATGATGAAGCCGCAGCGGTCGATGCGGCCGAGGAGAGGGAACTGCTGAAGCCGGACATAAAATGGGTCGGCGTCGTATCCCGCCAGAGCGTGCCTTCATACCAGCGCGGTGTGTAGCCGGAGTCTGCTCGTGCGGCCTGGGCCAGAATGCCGGAAAACTGTTCCGACCACTGTTGTTCCACATCGAGGGCTAGGGCATAGGGCAGGTACTTTTCAAAGAGTTCCGGTGTCCGTTCGGGTGGATTGAGGAGATTCAACCGATCCTGTTCGGCCGTGGCCAGGTACATCCTGAACCCCTCGATGCCGTCCATGAGTTTTCTCCCGATAGGCGTCCGCGCGCGCATTAACCGGTAAAAAAGCACGTTGATAAAAACCATGACCGCCATGATCAGGATGATCCCCAGGGATGCGGCAAAAACGACAATGGCGATGCCGACGAGTTCGAAAAAGACGAAGGGTATGGAAAAGAATGTGAGGGTGACGGCCTTCTTTCGTAGTACGGCCCGATGGTTTTCTCCGGCAAAGACTTCCTTCCAGAGCGAAAAGACCTGCATCAGCAAAATGACAACCCCAAAGGTCCATCCGCTTAACCAGAAACACATGAAAATCGCCAGCGGTGCCATATCATTGGGTCCGAGCGCACTGGTTCCGAGCAGGAGGATGAAAGAAATGATCAGACCGATGACAAAATATTTCCGGTTGGTGGCGAAGTAGATCCGATCGAGGGTCTTTTTCAGGGATTGCTGCAGATCAACGCGCGCCTTGTGAATGGCCAGTCCGTCATCATCGCCGTCGGTACTGATCGTATTTGCCGATTTCGCAAAAAGTTTTGCCGCCGCCGCATTTTCTTCTCGGCTCAGGTCTGATTCATTCGCTTCCGTTTTTTTTTAGGGTATATTGACCTTCTTTTTCCTGGATCGTGAGGTAACCCTTGACCGCCATATTGATCACGGCTGATGTAAACACCTTCTGGTCAAAACCCATGTTCATGATGAAGCGAACCGCCGCCGGGGACAACTTGTTCGGCGGTTCGAAAAGGGGGATGACCGTCCCCTGGGGCGGGTCCTTACCGTGACGGGACCAGACCAGAAGGTAGTAAGAAAACAAAATGCACAAGCCGGCGAGGCCCGCCAGAGTGCCCCTGTTATCGTTCATCCAGTACCTGGCCTTGACGGTGATGGAAGGTTCCGTGACGAATCCCTTCGGCCAGGAGACGACGATGGTCAAACCCTGTTCGGGTGCAAGAGGGCGCGTGGTTTCAAAGACGATGGTTCCGAAGTCGGCGGTGGATGAAGTGAAATTTTTTTCTTTTGTCCCCGTGTAGCCTGTATAAGCATCCAATTCCCGTATATTGGCTGCCGCCCCTTCCGGCAGATGGACCGAGGCGGACGCTGTTTCAATCGGAAAAGTCCAGCCGTTGCCGGTCACGTTCCAGTAGAGTTCGTCAAAATCCTTAAAAAACCCGAGTTGCCGATTGGTCTTGTAGGTGATGCGATAGGTATAGGGACCGGGGGTGAGAAAAACGTCCTTGCGGCCCATATAGATCCGGATTCCGTTACTTAAATCTTCAAAATGGTGATCTTCCGCCACGCCGTCGCGCAGCACTTCCTGTACATGGAAATCGACCGTGTAGGTCTGACCGTAACGGTCCTCATATCGCGTGGGGAAGTCCCGATAGATTCCCCGTTTGATCTGCTGACCCGTACAGTAAACCGTAATGGTCTCCGTTACAGTCATGGAGGCATCTGAATGGATGACGATATCGCTGTGAAAGGAGAGAATTCTTTCCGTAGTCTTATCCGATTCGGCGGCGTAAGCAGACGGGACGGAAAAGAGCAGCAGCCAGAGCAGACAAAGAAGAAGGAACAAGGGCCGCTTGACCATAATTGCCTCCACGTGAGGTAAAATTTCAGGTGAACTTCACTGCCGGTATTTCACGTTCCGTGGCCAGCTCGATTTCGAAAAACTCCGCCTTGGTGAAATGGAAAAGTGAGGCCAGGATATTGTTCGGAAACGACTCCACCATGATGTTGTAGTCGCGGGCGGTGCCGTTGTAGTAACGTCGTGCCAGTTGAAGCTGCTCTTCGACATCGGCCAGGGTCTTCTGGAGTTCGATAAAGTTCTGGTTGGCCTTGAGGTCGGGATAGGCTTCCGCCAGGGCAAATATACTTTTCAGGGCCTGGGTGAAACTGCTTTCCAGTTTTCCTGTTTCCTTCACCGTCATGTCCGAATCGGTCATTTTGGACCGGAGGCGGGTGATCTCTTCAAAGGCCTTGCGTTCATGCTGGGCATACCCCTTGACGGTTTCGACGACATTGGGAATCAAGTCATGACGACGTTTGAGTTGCACATCAATTCCGCTCCAGGCTTCGTTGAGGAGATTGCGGGAGCGGATAAACCGGTTATACATGACGACAACGATGATGATCAGCATCAAAATAACGGCAATGATAATGTACATGGTTTTCCCCCTAAATGATGAGTGGCGGTTCCGGTATGACCTGTGCTGCCGTGGAATATAGCATATTATTACTTTGCGGATAATCAGTAATTTTTTAGAATGATGCATGCGGTGTCGTAGTGATATACAGAAGTCTCTTATAAAACTGGAGAGCCGTTGCCATGATTACATTGCCAAAGGAAGCGACTCGAGAGCTTATTTTCAGCATAAGTATGACGCAGACAATAATTCGTTGACATCATCGCCGTTATTCGTGTACTCATCGAGCTAAACGAAAAACAAACCAACCCATAAAAAACAGACAAATCAATCATGATTAAGGCCAATCAGGTTGATCATTCTGGAAGCGCCGGGGGATATTCTATGAGTGAAGCGGGTTTTATCGATTATTACGAGTTACTACAACTGAGCTCGAATGCCGATAGCGATACGATCGAGCGGGTGTTCAGGCATCTTGCGAAAAAATATCACCCCGATCACGTAAATTCAGGAGATGATGAACGCTTCCGTTTGATTCTCGAGGCATACCGAACCTTGTCTAATCCGGAGTCACGCGCCGGTTATGACGTCAAATATCAGACTTATTGGAATGCCAAGTGGATAGTGGTCTCAGAGGCCACCACGCGTAACACATTTGACGACGACTGGGAAACACGCGAGAGTCTCTTGTCGCTTTTATATATTCAGCGACGGCGCAACATGAATAATCCGGGATTGGGTGAATACGAAGTGGCCCGCCTGCTCAATAGACCTCTTGAATTGATTGAGTTTCACGTCTGGTATTTGAAGGCGAAAGGATGGGTTGAGCGCCTCGATACCGGCCAGCTGGCAGTCAGCGCCCTGGGGGTCGATCAGGTTGAACAGGGTAAATTTCAGCTCAGGCCCGAAAATCTGCTCACCGCACCCGGTGATCAAAACCGGGACGTGGAAAATTGACAGGGGCCAATCATTCATCCAGCTCGTTTTGACAGAAAAAGACAGCAGCGGGCGCGGTTAAACCGCCTGTGCGTCAAGGATCAAGCCCACAATACGTGATGATTTATAAAGGATTAAAGTAAGTCGAGCACGTCAACCTGTTTTCTTTGCCTTGCAACAAAGACCTTTTCTATTATCAGCCATGTTTCTTGTTACCTGTTTTTACCGGTTTAGATGAGCGTTTCTTCCGGCGGTCGCCAAAGCGCGTGTCCTCCAGTGCCGACTTCAAGCGGTTAAACATATCCAGCGTCTCCGGGCTCATCTCCTTCCGCGGCCCGGCGATGGCTTCGCAAATGGCGAGGGCATCCTTCCGCGCTTCGGGCGTACGGATCAAGGCCGGCAGAGTCGACATGGCTTCTTCGGGGGCGAAACTGACGATCAGGCTTGCGCGATGAATCATGCGCGTCAGCTGTTTCGCAGGCATGCTGGCAAAGGGTTCGGTGACCGTCATCATCTGATTGGCCCGCTCCAGACGGTCGCGGCGTACCTGCTTGCGGGACCGGGCCAGGAAGATCAGCATGCGCACAATGCCGTCCGCAAAGCCGCCGATATTGATCCGGTCCAGGGCGTCCTGAACGGTGCTCAGGGTGCGCAGGTCCTCCGGAGGCGCTTCGCTGATGGTGCGGCTGAGGGGTTTACCCAAGGCTTCCATCGGAGGCAGCGTCCAGAGTAGATGGAAGTTCCATTCGATCAGAGCAGTCTGCAGGTTACGTATGCCGTCCCACCATTGGGTGATCAGATCGGCGTTAAATTGCTCCAGCATCCGGAAGGGATTATCGTCGGATACGGGACGTCTCTTTTTCGTCACCTCGTCGGCCAGGGCGGCAACAGGTTGCATCAACGGGTTGCGGTTGCTTTCCAGCCAACGTCGCGAGCGCATCGGGCTTGCCTGGGCAAGGATTTTGGCGCTGACCTCATTACTCATAGCCTGAACTGCCGGCCTCAGCATCAGGTCATAGGCCTCGGCGCCCAATTCAGAACAACGCGTAACGGCGGCAAAGGGCAGATTTGCGTCGTCGCCTCCACACTGGGTCATCATGTCCGGGATGGTGCGATCGACGAAGGCGACCTGAAAGGTCTTGTCGGCGCCTTCACCAAGAACTTCGGTTATGACCATTTCGTAAAGACCCGGCGCCAGGGCCTCAATGGCCTTAAGCGTCGAAACAATCTGCTCGTGTTCCTTCATTGCAACGGATGAGGAAACAAAAATGCCGAGGTGGCCGACATTTTCATGCAGTGTATAGAGGATGCGCTGACCGCGGGCGCGAATTTCCTCGACGTCGGTATAAAGATGGGGAATCCAGGCCAGAGCCTGTTGCGGCGGGGTGATGTTGTCGCCGTGGGAGGCAAAGACAATAATCGGCGCTTTAATCTGGCGCAGATCGATATGGGTCCGTTCATTCAGGTTGGCGCAACCGCGGGCGATCCGATTGCCGATAAAGAGATTTTCGACAATCCAACTGATTTCCTCCGCAGTCATGAAATAAAAACTTCCCCACCATCGTTCGAAACCGACAAACCGGGAGACTTCTGAATCGATATTGCGCCAGAGGTGATAATACTTATGCCACCATGTTTCACCAGGGCTCAAACATTCGAAATTGAGCACCAGATTGGAGCCGTCAAACAGGCCGTTGCCCAGATCCGAAATCATCCGGACCGCAGCGGCGCCGCCGACCAGGCCTCCAAGATAGCGCATCGGATTCTTGCCTTTCTGACCGGCCCAGTAGGCAAGGGGGGCGCCGTTGGCGACAACCGGACCGGTAATATCCGGGTCGGTTGCAGCCAGCAGCATGGCTGCCCAGCCGCCCTGGCAGTTGCCGATGATGACGGGCTTCGGGGAATTCGGATGGCGCCGCCGAACCTCACGGACAAAGTGGGCCTCGGCTGCGTTGACATCGGCTATCGTCTGACCGGGAACGGGCAGACGGGTAAAGGTGACGAAGTAAGTGGGGTGCCCCTGATGAATCGCCGCGCCAACTTCGCTCTCATGCTTGAAGCCGCCGATGCCGGAACCGTGTCCGGCCCGCGGATCGATGATGATGTAGGGTCTTCCGTCTTCACGAACCATGCATCCTTCCGGCGGCACAATGCGCACGAGGGAATAATTGACCGGCCGGGCCAGTTCCTTGCCGTCCACAACGACAATGTGATCCCAACTCAGCACGGTCTTATCGCTGCCTTCCTCATGTTCGACAAAGTAATTGCCCCTCTGCCGCAATGCATCGGTAAAAAGCACCGCCCGTTGGGAGGCGTCCGTCCAGTAATCGCGCCATTGTTCAGCCCATTTCGGG